>OOAD01000811.1_pt1 | contig 20120 bp, 19 predicted proteins | sample 1671151 | NCBI WGS metagenome assembly OOAD01 (sample SAMN06348127, study PRJEB24527) | human gut metagenome | biome: human gut; feature: ankylosing spondylitis patient; material: feces | host: Homo sapiens | place: China | collected 2015-10
CAGCGGAGTCAGTGCTTCATTGACATCACCGCCATGCAGGTCCATCAGGAAATCCGCTTCGGGGTACAGGGTTTCTTCCAGTACTCTGGCAAGCTGGCTGGAAAAGGTGCCATCCGGTTTGCCGGGAAACATACGGTTTAAGTTCTTGCCGTCAGCCGGGATGGTCTGTTTGCTGCCCTGGTAGAAGCCTTCCGGGTTTACCAGGGGCAGCAGGATCACGCGGCCAGACAGGGCGGCGGGCTCCAACTCTCGTTTCAGGCGGTTCAGTGTTTCGATGCCGACGTATTCACAGCCGTGAACACCGGCTGTCACCACCAGGTTTTTTCCTGGGCGGCTGCCGCAGATCACGGTCATTTCTACAGAATAGGGGCTGGTGACAGGCAGCGGAAGTGTCTGTTTTACTCCGCTGCCGGCTTTGAAGTCAGACAGTCTCATAAGTCTTAAAAAATTCTCCTTTAGTCAAATTCGATAATGGAAGCCAGGAGCTTCTTTGCGTATTCGTCTTTGGTCTCCGCAATGTGTGACACCGGGATGTGTTCGGTAATGCGGCCGTGGTAGAGAAAGAGCACGTCATCGCAGATGTAGGTGACAGAGGTCAGGTCATGGGTGATGAAAATATAAGTCAGTCCCAGCTTTTCCTTCAGTTCATGCAGAAGGTCCATGATCTGGACCTGGGTGTGGGCATCCAGGGAGGAGATGGCTTCGTCAAAGAGAATGATCTCCGGCTGGCAGGCCACAGCCCGGGCAATGCAGACACGCTGCAGCTGCCCACCGCTGAGCTGATGCGGAAAACGCTGCAAAAAACTTTCGTCAAGCCCGACAAGCTTCAAAAGGCGTACGGCTTCTTCGTTATCATCCAATTTTACCTTTTCGCGCCGTTTGTAAACAGCAATTCCTTCGGCAATAATATCCTTAATCCTAAAGCGCGGATTGGCGGAAGTGGTATAATCCTGAAAAACAATGCTCAAGCGGTTTTGCAGGATTTTTCTTCCTTCCCCGGTTGCATAAACATCAACATTTTCCAGTGTATAGCTGCCGCTGTCCGGTTTTAAAATACCGCAGATAACTCTGCCCAAAGTGCTTTTGCCGCTGCCCGATTCACCTAAAATGCCCAGGCAGGTTCCCTTTTGTACATCAAACGATACGTTAAATAAAATCTGCTTCATGGTTTTGCCAAAGAAACTTTTTTGCCGCTCGCTGCGGAAGCTGACGCAGATATCTTTTAATTTCAGCACTGCCTTTCACCTCCCGGCGTATCAACAAATTGCCTGTACCTGCGCATAACGGCGGTTCTTTTTTCCACCAGAAGGCGCGTATACGGGTCTGACGCTGCCGTTACGATATGCTTAAAATCGCCGCGGTCAACCACTTTGCCTTTGCTCATCACAATTATTTTATCTGCCAGTTTGGAAACCACGCCCAAATCGTGCGTAATAAAAATAATGGCAGTATTGCTTTCGTTTTTAATGCGCAAAAATTCCTCTAAAATTTCATACTGCGTAATAGCGTCAATCGCCGTTGTCGGCTCGTCCGCCACCAGTAAATCAGGCTCCATAGCCGTGGCTATGCCTATCATTATGCGCTGCAGCATGCCACCCGAAAGCTGGTGCGGGAACTTTTCCAGCACTTCTTCCGGGTCGCGGATAAGCATTTTTTCAAGCGTTGAAATTGCTTTTTCCCTGATGGCTTTTTCGTCCATCCCAAGATGGGCGGCAAAGGTCTCGCCAATCTGGTCACCGATACGGCACAGCTGGTCAAAGCAGGTCATCGGGTTCTGCAAAACCATGGTAATGCTGCGCCCGCGTATTTTGCGCAGGTTTTCTTTAGATTCCTGCAACAAATCCTTGTTTTTATAAAAGGCCTCGCCTGAAATTTTAAAGCTGCTGTCCAGTAAACCAAGGATTGATTTTACCGTAAGGCTTTTGCCGCTGCCAGATTCGCCAAGAATACCGAGGCATTCGCCCGGGCGCAGCGAAAAGCTGACGTTATCTACCAAGAGGCTTTGTTTCTCACGGGTATCAAGCAGCACGGACAAATTTTTAACATCTAAAATATTTTCCATTATGCCGCCTCCTTCGGGTCAAATACATCGCGCAGGGCGTCGCCCAAAAGGTTAAAGGCCGTTACCAGAACAACAATGCCAATGCCTGGCACCAGCATCTGCGAAGGATTGGTGGTTAAAACATGTTTGGCTTCGTTCAGCATTGCACCCCATTCCGGAATTGGCGCCTGCACGCCAAGCCCCAGGAACGAAAGCGTGGAAATGTTAATTACCGCCCAGCCTATATCAAGCGTTGCCAGTACTGCCAAATCTGCCGTTATGGATGGCAGCAGATGGCGCGAAAGGATGAACCATTCCGGCGTGCCTACGCAGCGCGAAAACTGCACAAAATTACAGTCGCGGTACTGCACAACTGCCGTGCGTATCATACGGGCATACCAGGCCCATTTAATGAACACATTGGCTAAAATTACGTTGCGTACGTCAATTCCCAAAAGCGCTACAACGGCAAAAACCATTATCTGGCTGGGGAAAGAAAGCATCACGTCCACCACGCGCATAATAACCTCATCAACAGGGCCTTTAAAATAACCTGCCAGCAGCCCCATTAATCCGCCCAGGCCGATTGTGCCGAGCATGGTTAAAAGCGCAAGCCCCAAAGTAGGACGTATGCCGTACAGCATGCGCGATAAAATGCAGCGGCCAAGCTGGTCGGTCCCTAAAGGATACTGCGCGCTCATCGGTGCAAACTTGTTTAAAATGTCATTGGCGTACGGGTCATTAGGCGCTATAAACGGGGCAAAAATGCCGAGAAGGGCAATAAAAATAATTACGCCCGATGTTGATACCGCCATTTTATTATTTAAAAAGCGTTCTAACATTACTGCACCTCCCTGCGCAGGCGCGGGTCAATTACTGTTTGCAGAATATCAAAAATAAGGTTGAAAACTACAAACAGCGCGCCGATTAAAAGAACATACGCCTGCACTACCGGGTAATCGCGGTTAAAAATAGATTCTATGCACAAAGTGCCGAGCCCCGGCCAGGCAAAAACATTTTCAACAACTATCGTGCCCGCAATAAGCTGGGGTATGCTCATGCCGATGGCAACAAAGCAGGTATGCATTGAATTGCGCAGAATATGCTTTGTTAAAATAATGCGCTGCGGCAGGCCGCGCACATTGGCGTAAAGCACGTAATCCTGCTTCATGTTTTCCAGCATATTGTTTCTTATCAGCCTTATATAAGTTGAAATATACGTCAGCGAAACGGTAACGGCAGGCAGTATTAAATGTTTTATACCGGCATTGCCGCTTGTCGGCAAAAGGTCAAGCTTAATGGAAACAAACCACATCAGCAAAAGCCCAATCCAGTAAGCAGGCATTGCCGTTGTCATAAAAATAAAGGCGCGCATAATCTTGTCAAACCAGCTGTCTTTATAAACGGCGCAGAAAAAGCCGATGGGAATGCTTAAAAATATTACCAGCACAAACGAAGCGCCTGCCAGTAAAAGTGTTGCCGGCATGCAGCGCAGAAGCTCGCCCACAACCGTGCGCGACGGGTTGGTATAGCTGATGCCGAAATCGCCGTGCAGGCAGCTTATTACCCAGTCGGCATAACGGATTAAAAACGGCTTATCAAGCCCCAGCTCCCGGCGCACTTCTTCTACTGCTTCCGGCGTGATAACCGGCACCTGGCGCACGCGCAGCGCAACCTCCGCCGGGTCGGACGGTATCAGGCTGATAAAGCAGAAGCAGATAAAAGAAATACACAGCAGCAAGGGGATAGTGCTTAAAATTCTTTTGGTAATGTAATACCGCATAATAACTCCCTTTCTAATACACAGAGGGCCTTCTTTAACAGAAGACCCTCTTTCTGCCTTATTCTATATACATATCGTGGAACGGCACTTCATACTGGGTCTGCGTAAAATGCATTCCTTTCAGGTCCGAACGGAAAATTGCCTTGTTGCATTCATATGTCAGCGGAATATACACCGCATCGTCATGCAAACGGGTAAGCACATAGGTATACAGGTTCTGGCGTTCAGCCTCATCGGTGGAAACCATTATTTCGGTAATTGCCCTGTCGATTTCCTGTTTGTCGGCCAGCCCCTGCTGCGCAGCATAATCGCCGTAAACCGGCATCCTCATTGCCGCCAGTGAGGACTGCGGGTCATAAGGAGTGCCCCAGCAGATGTTAAATACCATATCAAAATTACCGGCTTTCATTTTATCGCGGTAAGACTGTTCTTCTTCGCCGTGAATGTTCAGCTTAATGCCAAGCTTGCTGTATTCGGACTGCAAATATTCGGAAATGGCCTTTTCCGTTACGCTGTCGCTGTTATATAAAAGCCCCAGTTCCATTTTCTGCCCCGCTTTGGCGCGGATACCGTCGCTGCCTTTCTGCCAGCCCGCTTCGTCAAGCATTTTTTCGGTAAGTGCCGGGTCGTACTGATACGGTTTCAAATCAATATCGCAGTACGGAATGGTTTTGGCAAAAAGGGTATCGGCAGGCTGCTCTACCCCGTAAAAAATGCCGTCGGAAATAGCCTGTTTGTTGGTTGCATGCTGCAGCGCCTTGCGCACCTGCGTGTCTTTCAGCACGGTGTTCTGGGTATTAAGCACAATCTGGCGGGTTGAGGTAGGTTCGGAAAGTGCAATGGTAAAATCCTTGTTGTCTTTGAACTTTCTGATGGAATCAACGTCAAGCATATTCTTGCCGAAGATAATGTCAATCTCGCCCTTTTCCAAAGCCATTACGCGCGTCTGGTTATCGGGAATAACCTTCACCAGAATCTTTTTCAGCTTCGGCTGCGGGCCCCAGTAATTGGGGTTAGCCTCAAACACTGCGTATTCGTCGGTAACAACTTCACCCAGCATATACGGGCCGGTGCCGATGAATTTTTCCACGCCGTTTTTAGTGCTGCCGTTTTTCATCGCTTTAGGCGAAATCATGGCAAACGGACGGGTTACGCTTAATTCCGTCAGCATGGGGTAATACGGCTTGGAAAGCTTAATTACAAAAGTTTTGGCATCCGGTGCGGAAACGCCTTCCAAAAGGTGCATCATTTCCAGCCAGGTGTGACGGTCTTTGTTTTCGATAATAGCGTCAAAATTTGCTTTGATGGCGTAAGCATCGCAAACCTCGCCGTCATGGAATTTAACGCCTTCGCGGATGTGAAAGGTATAAGTTTTTCCGTCCGGGCTGATATCCCAGGATTCTGCCAGCACGCCTTTAAAACCGCCGTCTTCCGTAAACGTGGTTAAGGTTTCGTAAAGCATCTCCTGTGCGTACATTTCACCGGCATATAAATGCGGGTTTAAATCGCGGATATCGCGGTAATTAACAAAAACAAGCTCATCTTTTGGCCTTTCTGCCTTCGTCTGGGTATCGGAACCGCAGCCGGTAAATACACTTACTGCCAGCGCGCAGGTTAAAGCTGCGGCGGCAAGTTTTTTAAACATATAAAAATCCCCCTTTTCCGGTATGATATTACGCACGTATTATAGCACGTTTGCAAAAGGGGCAAATAATGCAAAATAATAAGCACCACATTATAACTAAGTGTTATAACGTAGTGCTGTATTTTTCAATAAAATTTTCGGCGTAACTGCTTAATACCTGCCCTTCCGCATAAATAACGCCAACAATCAGCATATCGTCGCTGCCGTTAACAGGTATTGCCTTTATTCCGTACTGTTCATACTTTTTATATTTTGAACCTATGCCAATTAGGCACAAATCGGTATCATTCAAAAAATTTAAAATGGCCGCCTCACTGTTGGTATAAAAGCTGCTGTCGAGCCCTTCCGCTTCGGCGTAACCCACATTAATGCGCTCCAAATGGTGCTCCAGCGAAAAAAATTCCTTTACGCCGCGGATTACATTTAAGTTTTTCAGTTCTTCCATGCCTATGCCCGGCGAATTGTAAAGCGGATGTTTCGCCCCGGCATAAACGCACAGCGGCCTTGCGGCAATGGCTTTAAACTTTAAATTTTTGTGCTTCAGAATATGCAGAAACATCTGCATCTGCTTTTGCGCCACATAAACAATGCCAATTTCGCAAATGCCCTGCTGTACATTATTGGTAATTTCTTCCAGTGACCCCTGGTGGTATTCCAGTACAATTTTATTTTTATGCTCTTTGTAAAAATCTACCAAAAGCTTGGCCACAACATCGCTGCGGTAAGTAGCTACAGAAAGTTTATTGCAGGCCGCAGGCCCTGCCGCATCCATAATCAGCTTAATATGCTTTAAAACGCTTTCGGCATACTGCCGGATGGTATTGCCATAGGGCGTAAGCTGCATGCCGCGGTGCGAGCGTTTAAAAAGCTCCCTGCCAAGTTCGGCTTCAAAACTTGCTATTACCTTGCTGACATTGGGCTGAGTAGTGTAAAGGCAGGCTGCTGCCTTATTGATGCTGCCGCGTTCACAGACAGCCAAAAAATACTCCAGTTGCCTGATATCCAAAACATTCACGCTCCATTAAAATAGTAACATCATTATAGCATATCAAGTTAGCTTCTGCAAACTTACTTGCCTCGGCAAAAAAATATCAGCATGCTTAACTGCTGTAAGTCAAAACATGCTGATAACAGAGCTGCTTTTATAATCTTTATTTTTTCTTTTCTGCCGAGGCAATAACGGCTTCGGCAAGTTCTTTAAGGGTTATGCGGCGGTTCATGCTGTACTGGCGCATTTTGCTGTATGCTTCGTCCTCCGTAAAGCCGTGTGCCGCCATTAATATGCCTTTGGCGCGGTCAAGCAGTTTGCGTGTTTCAAGGCTTTCGCGCAAACCGGCAAGTTCGCTGTCCATCTTCTGGTATTCCTTAAAGCGGGCAATGGCTACCTGCATGGTGGCAAAAAGCTGTTCTTCGCGCACCGGCTTAACCAGATATGCCATTACGCCGCTGCTGTTAGCGCGCTCAACCACATCCTGCTGGCTGTACGCCGTTAAAAGAAGCACGGGAGCAATATGCTGGCCGGTAATAATTCCGGCTGCCGTAATGCCGTCCATCTTCGGCATTTTTACGTCCATAATAACCAAATCAGACTTTAAGCGCCGGGCAAGCTCCACGGCTTCTTCGCCGTCAGATGCTTCGCCAAGCACCGTATGCCCCGCTTCAGTCAGCATTTCGCGCAAATCCAGGCGGATTAACGCTTCGTCATCGGCAATAATAATTTTTAACCCTTCCATTTTTATCCCCCCAAAGGTATTGCTACTTCGGCGCAGGTTCCTCCCTGCGGCCTGTTTTCTATTTTAAAAGTTCCGTGTAAATCGGCTTCGGCCATGGTTTTAATAATACGCAGGCCCAAACTGCTCTGCGGAATGCCGTTAAAGCCCGGCGGCAGGCCGTTGCCGTCATCGCATACGGTAAGTCGGCAGCCGCTTTCCGTTTTTTTCAGCTCCACGCTGATGGCGCCCTGCGTGCGCCCTGTAAAGGCATGGTCAAAGCAGTTTTGGAGCATTTCATTTAATACCAGTGCCATGCTGGTTGCTTTTTCCGAAGGAATAACAACGTTATCGGCGCTGAATCCGGTTGTAAGGCGCAATTCCGGCGCGGCCATGCCGCTGAGCACCGCTTTGTAAATTCCCTGCGCCACCGCTGCCATATCCACCGTGCCGCTGCCCTGCTGCGCCAAAAATTCGTGCACAACGGCAATGCTGTTTACGCGGCTGATGCAGTCGCGCAGCACGCTTTTGGTTTCGTCCGCTTTGGCGCGGCGCATTTGCAGGCGCAGAAGGCTGGCAATGGTTTGCAGGTTGTTTTTTACGCGGTGGTGAATCTCTTTAATTACCGCCGCTTTAACAAGCAGTTCTTCGTCACGCTTTTTCAGTTCGGTAATATCGCGCAAAATTACAATGGCATAGCTTGCTTCCGCCGTGCCGCCGACAGGCACCACGCGCATGGCCAAAAGCATGCCGCGCAGGCGTATTTCCTTGCCTTCGGCCGTGCCTGTTTTAAGCACCATGCCGACAAGCGGCCAGTTAATCTGTACGCTGTTGGTGCGCAGGCCGATTGGCGTTGTAATGCCCACCACCTGAAAAATATGCCGTGCGGTGGAATTGGCCGCTATTATTTTTTTCTCCGCGTCAACCACCATCAGCGCATCACCCGGGGCAAGGCGGCGGTAAAACTCGCTGTCCTGCTCGGGGCGTGCCGGTGTTTTTAAAAATTCAAACGCTACGTTAATAAAAATATCGTCAACGCCGCTTAAATCAAACACCACGGCGGCAAAGCATTTGCCGCGCCTGTCCTGCACAGGGTACACGCGCACGCCGGCAAACTGCCCGAGGCTCAGCTCGCGCTTGCCTTCAAGCGGAACATTGCGCTGCAAACAGCGGGCAATCAGCGGTTCTTCACTGATGCGCACCTCACGCCCGGGCGCCAGTTCCGGCTGCTGCAAAAACTGCGTTTTGGGCATGGACTGATGGTAAACGCGCAAAAAACGTTTGTCATCCGACGCAAGGTACACTGTAATGCAGGCGTGGGCAATATCGGCTGCAAAATCCATGCCCTGCCTGATAGAAGCCAGTATATTTTTCTGTTCACTGTTAAGATTTTTTAACATAGTGTTAATACCAAGTTTTCAAAAAATTTACAACATTAGTGTTTTACACCGTAATTCACAATGTTATCCACATTATGCACAGAGTTTTCCGCAATCATTAGGTGCAATTCTATGCTTTTTCACAGAGTTTTGCACGTTTTCCACAGTTTTGAGTTCACATTATAGACAGTGTTTATCCCAATTTTAACGATGGAACAGCGTTCAAACCAAGGGGACTTTTCTCCCCGTTGATATACATAAAATAACCGCGGCAGGCAATCATCACGGCATTATCCGTGCAGAGTATCGGAGTTGGGTGAACCAGGCGCGCTCCGGCGCGTTCTGCCGCCTTTGCCAGTGTATTCTGCAAGGTTTTGTTGGCCGATACGCCGCCTGCAAGCACTATTTCTTTCAGCCCCGTTTCTTTAAGAGCGTGCACGCTTTTCTGCACCAGTGCGTCCACAATGGCATATTGAAACGACGCTGCAACATCGGCGCGGTTTACTTCTTCGCCCGCCTGCTGTTTGTTGTGCAGGTAGTTGATAACTGCTGATTTTAAACCGCTGAAGCTGAATTCAAAATTGTTGCCCAGCTTGGCACGCGGAAAATCTATGGCCAGCGGGTCGCCGTCAAGCGCCAGTTTTTCCACCTCCGGCCCGCCGGGATAAGGCAGCCCCAAAACACGCGCCACTTTGTCGAAGGCTTCACCTGCGGCATCGTCGCGGGTCTGCCCCAAAAGCTCAAAACTGTTGTAATCCTTTACAACCAGCAGCGCCGTGTGCCCGCCGCTTACAACCAGTGCGAGAAACGGCGGCTTGAGGTCTTTGTCGTTTAAAAAATTGGCAAAAACATGCCCTTCCAGATGGTTTACGCCTATCAGCGGCTTATCTGCCGCCCAGGCCAGTGCTTTGCCTGCCGAAAGGCCCACCAGCAGCGCGCCTACAAGCCCCGGTCCGTAGGTTACGGCAACGGCGTTTATTTTCTCCAGCGGCACCTGTGCTTTGGCAAGCGCTTCATCTATTACCGGCAGTACGTTGCGTATATGGTTGCGCGAGGCAATTTCCGGCACTACGCCGCCGTATTTGCGGTGAATGGGCACCTGCGAGGCAATGATGTTGCTTAAAACCTCGCGCCCGTTTTTTACAACGGCAGCGGCAGTTTCGTCGCAGCTCGATTCAATGCCGAGTATATAAATGTCTTCACTCATTGGTTTCAGCCTCCCTGTACAGCCACATAATTACGGCGTCTTCGTGGTTATCGGCATAATAGCCGGGGCGCACGCCTTCGGCACGGAAGCCGCAGGTTAAGTACATTTTCTGCGCGGCTGTGTTGCTTTGGCGCACCTCCAGCGTTATGGCGTCGGCGCCTTCATTCCACGCAAGGTTAATCAGCGCTGCCGTAAGCCTGGTGCCCAGCCCGCGCTCGCGCTCTCCTTCGGCAATGGCTACGCGCGTAATCTGCGCTTCGCCTGCCACCAGCCAGTACCCGGCATAGCCTGCAACTTTGCCGTTTTCCTCCATAACAATGTATGTTGTAAGGCTGTTGTTAAGTTCGTCCAGCCACATGCTTTCGTTCCAGGCGTCAAAAAACGTGCTGTTTTCTATTTTGCAAACCTCTGTAATATCGCCGGCAGAAAACTGGCGGATTACTGTTTCCCGTGCTTCTGTTCCCATAGTTCTTCTGCCTCCGATTTTCTGATATAGTAAGGCTCCAGCCCGAAGATGCCGCTCTGCACTTCGGGGTTATAGGCTTTAAGCGCGGCCAGTGCCGTACCCGCTGCCTGCGGCAGGCGCAGGTATTCTGGCGCAAGGCTGCACCACCCGGGCAGCTCCATGTTTTCAAGCTTGGCACATTCGCCCAAAATAACGGCAGGTTTGCCCTGCAAGGCAATGTTTTCCAAAAGCTGCTGTTTATTTACTACCTGCACGCTTTGCAGTTCAATAGCTTCGCCGTCCTGCCATTCGTACAGCGCCTGGTAATAGTTGCCCTTTTGCGCATCCAGAACGGGCGAAAGCACTATGCCGCTTACCGGCAGGTTATAGGCCAGTGCCAGCGGCGTTGCCACTCCCTGCAAAGGCTTTTTCCATGCATAGGCCAGTGCTTCGGCCGTTGCCAGGCCAATGCGCAGCCCTGTAAAAGACCCCGGCCCCATGCTTACGGCAATTAAATCAATGTCTGCCTTCTGCACGCCGGTGCGCTCCAAAAGCTGTTCCAGCTGAGGCATCAGCCCTTCGGAATGGGTCATACCCATATTTATTTTATATTCGGCCAAAATTTTGCCGTCACGGCACAAGCCGACGGCGCAGGCTTTGGTTGCCGTATCAATTGACAGTACCAGCATTTTTTTCCACTTCCCCGCAAAGTTTTTCGTAGTGCGCTCCGTGCGGTTCAAAAACGAACCTGCGCCCCGCGCCCTCCAGCTCTATCTTAATATGCATATATTCTTCGGGCAGCTCGTCAATAAACAGTTCGCCCCATTCTATTACCGTCAGCCCATCGCCGCCACAATATTCGCCAAAGCCGGTGTTATAAAGCTCATCGCTGTCCTTTATGCGGTACAAATCAAAATGGCGCATTTCCATCCTGCCGCTGTATACATTCATTATGGCAAAGGTAGGGCTGTTCACTTCGTTTATATCGGCGCCAAGCCCGGCTGCCATGCCGCGGCTTAACAGCGTTTTGCCCGCGCCAAGCGTGCCGGTGAGGCAGTATACGTCGCCGTCCTGCGCCAGTGTGCCGAGCAGCCTGCCAAGCGCTTCCGTTGCCGCACTGTCGTTGCAGTAAATTTCCATGTTTCATATCCTTTCGCTAAGTTCGTTGTAATGCCAAAAAGCAGTACCGGAACCTGCCGGTACTGCCTTTGTTATTTTGCTATAATATCCGTATCGCGCTCAAAGGCGTCCATCAAATCAATATGCCCTTTAATGCTGGCTTTTTTCTCGCCTTCTATTAAAAAGTTTACCTTTTTAATTTCCGGAAACTCCGTCAGCGTATTGGTTATGGCCGAGGTCAGCATCATTTCGGTATAAGAACCGGCTTCAATATTGTAAATTTCCTTGCTTAAATTTACAACGGCCACGCCTTTGTCAACCGTAAGGCTGATTATTTTTAAACCTTTTGGGAAAGCGTTAATAAGCTTATCGCTCTGCGGTTTGGTGTTTATCAGCGCTTCCAGTGCCAAAAGCGGCAGTTCTTCCTTATCGCCCTTAACGCTTACTTTTTCGGCATACAGTTTTTCGGTGCCGTCAGCAGGTACGCGGTAAATTGTTACTGTATGTTCACGGCTGTCTGCAACAGCATTGGCGTCCGGCAGCACGGCGTTGTTTTCCTGCGTGCAGGCCGCGGCAAACAAAGTCATCAGTACCACGCAGAGTACTGTTAAAAATTTTTTCATCATTTTAAGTACCCTCCGTTATTTAAAATAATCTTCAATGCCATCGGCAATGGATTTTGCCAGTTTGTTGATATACCAGTTGCTGTTCATCAGTTTTTCTTCTTTGGGGTTGGAGATAAATGCCAGTTCCAGAAGGGTTGACGGCATGCTGCAGCGTTTGTTTACATAGAAGTTTGCCTTGCGTATGCCAAGGTCATCCAGCCCGAAGTTTTTAACAAGCCTGTCCTGCACGGCCTGTGCCAGACGGGCATCGTTATTTGTTTTGGGATAATAGTAGGACGAGAAGCCGCCTACGCTTTTATTGGTGGAAGAATTGATGTGAATGCTTATGAAAGCATCAGCGTCGTTGTCTTCCGCCACATCAACGCGGGCCTGCAGTTCCTGCGAATCGCTGGCGTTAGGGCCGTAAACGTCGGTATCGCCGGTGCGCGTCATGCTGACTTTGGCGCCTTTTTTCTTCAGCAGCTCCTGCACTTTTTTGGTAATTTTAAGCGTTACGTCTTTTTCGCGCGTGCCGTTAGAGCCGATTGCCCCCGGGTCGCTGCCGCCGTGCCCGGCATCAAGCGTAATCTTTTTGCCTTTCAGGCCGCCGTCAGTTTTAAAACTGCTTTTGGCAGTTTTCTTTTCTTCGGTTTTAACCGCCGTTTTTTTAGGCACGGTTACTTTAGCCGTAGTTTTGGGAGTTGTTGTTTTGGGCACCGTTGTCTTGGCCGTGCTGGTTTTGGGCACGGTTACGGGCGCTTTGGCCTTTTCGGCAGAATTGTCTGCCTTGGGTATAACCACGCTCGGCGTTGCCGTTTTATCGGCGGTAATATCCACAACCAGACGGTTGGGGCGTTTTGTTACAGGGTCGTTCTTTAAGGTAAACGCATTGTAATCCTGCGTGCCGATAGTGCGCGCAAGAGGCAGCTTCAGCACCGTATTGCCGCCGCTTTCTTCAACGGTCATGGTTGGTGCAAGCGTGCTGCGCATTTTAAAGCTGCGTGTTACTTTTTCATCAAGTTTGGCGTTAACCGTCACCAGCATGGTCTGCCCCTGAAAGCTGATATTATAGCCGGGCGGCGAATCCAAATCCACAACGAGGCGAAGCACATTGAACCTGTCCAGCCCCCAGCGCACATCCGTTACCTCGGCCGCGTAGGCGGAGACACAGGCAAAAATACTTATTATAAACAAAAGGCAGCAGATGATTTTTTTATGCAAGCCCCGTCACTCCTTTTTGCAAAGTTTAACTAAATAATTTTATCATTTTTATAAAGTTCTGTAAACAAAAGCGCAGTTTGCCAAGGCAAATTTCACTTAAATTTCGCCGTTTTCCGCCATACGGCGTGCTTCCGGCACAAAGGCCGCCAGTTCACCGGCAGCAAGGCCTATGCAGCCGTCTGCTGCAAGCTCGCCTGCCAGCCCGTGCAGGTACACACCGCACGCAGCGGCAGCTTCCGCTTCAATGCCCTGTGCGCACAGCCCGGCAATAATGCCCGTAAGCACATCGCCGCAGCCGCCGGTTGCCATGGCAGGCGTACCGGTGGTGTTAACATACACCGTGCCGTCCGGGCAGCCGATAACCGTCGGCGCGCCCTTCAGCACCAGCACGCAGTTCCATTCTGCGGCGTATTTTTCCGCAAGTTCAATGCGGCGCACATCAACCTCGGCGGCACTTAAACCGCACAAACGCGCCATTTCGCCCGGGTGCGGCGTAAGTATTTTAGTGCATTTAAGCTGCGGCAGTATTTCTGTTTTGCGGCTTAACGCCGTCAGCGCATCGGCGTCGATAACTGCCGTGCCTTCATAATTTTCCAGAATGTTTAAAATTACCTCGCCGGTTGCTTCGCTGGTACCAAGCCCCGGGCCGATTGCCAAAATGTCCGATTTTGATGCTGCGTCCAGCACTTCGGCAGCGGCGCCGCCGCCCAGCACGCCCGGCATACGCTCGATAAGCCCTTTTACCATTACTTCCGTAAGCTTAACTGCCAGTACCTCGCGCGAGCACAGCGGCGTGTAAAGGCTTACCAGCCCCGCGCCTGCCTTAACGGCAGCCTGCGCGCACAACGCCGCCGCGCCAGTGTAGCCCGGCGAACCTGCCGCTACCGTTACGCGCCCCGCTTCGCCCTTATGGCAGTTGCCGCTGCGGATGGGCAGAAAATCGCGCACAATTTCCGAGCCCAAAAGGTATTTATGCCCTTCCGCCTGCTCCGTTAAAGCCTCCGGCATGCCAATCGGCGCAACAACAACCTTGCCCGCAAGTTCCGCCGCCGGATATAAATAAAGCCCGGGCTTAGGCAGCTGCATGGTTACGGTTGCCGCTGCCTGCACAGCGTTTTCGTCCGCTTCACCGGTATCTGCCTGCGCGCCGCTCGGAATATCCACCGCCAGCACATCCGCACGCGCGCCGTTCATCAAAAGGCAGGCACGCTTGTAATTGCCGCCAAGCTCACCCTTAAAACCGGTGCCAAGCAGCGCGTCAATCATTAAATCCGCATGGGCGGCGGCAATTTCCGCCACGTTCCAGTCACATTCTTCTTTCAGCTCCGTAACGGTAAGGCCGCTTTTGGCGCAGATTTTCAGCTGCACGCCTGCCGCGCCTGTAAACTCAGCCGCGGGCGAAGCCAGAAAGATTTTTACGCGCGCGCCCCCGGCACTAAGCCAGCGTGCCGCCACCAGTCCATCGCCGCCGTTGTTGCCCTTACCGGCAAACACAACCACGCTTTTGGCGTATACATCGCCGCCCAAAAGTTCCGCTGCGGTTTCTGCAACAGCACGCCCGGCGTTTTCCATTAAAACAGCCGTTGGCAGATAAAACTCCTCCGCCGCTTTTTTATCAAGCGCGCCCATTTCATGCGCATATACAAGTTTCATTTATTATCCCTCCAGAATTACCTGCGCCATTGCCAGTTCTTTGGTATGGCTTAATGTTAAATGTATTTTTTCTGTGCCAAGCCCTTTGGCGTAATCTTTAAAATAACCGTATAAAACAAGCTGCGGCCTGCCAAGCGCGTCGTTTATAACCTCAATTTCGGTCAGCCGCCCGCCGCGCAGCCCCGTGCCAACAGCTTTTACAAAAGCCTCCTTGGCGGCAAAACGTGCAGCAAAGCTGGCGTATGCCTGCGCCCCGCGCGCCATGCAGTAATCCTGCTCGCGCCGGGTAAACACACGCGCGGCAAAGCCCTTCATGCCAAGCGCTCTTTTAATGCGGCTTACCTCTGCCAAATCGCAGCCGATACCAATAATCATATAAACTCCTTTTAACTCAACACATCATTTAGCGTAAACTAATCCATATTATGCTTATTTCCATTTTTACCTGTAAAATCCTGCCCGCAAAAGTGAACTTTATGCAAAAACGCCGGTGCAGTTTCTTTGCAGGCAGCCAAAATTGCTGTATAATTGTGTTGCAGTAATTTTAAAGGAGGCTTTATTTTGTTATATAAAACCCGCGGAACCTGCTCCATAGCCATTGACGTGGAGGTAGAAAACGGCATTGTAAAACACGCGCAGTTTATTAACGGCTGCCCCGGCAATACCGCAGGCATTTCGCAGCTTGTGGCTGGTATGCCGGCAGAAGAAGTTATCCGCCGCCTGAAGGGCATTAAGTGCGGCAATAAGCCAACCAGCTGCCCCGACCAGCTTGCCCTTGCACTGGAGGAAGCACTTAAAAGCCAGAACTAAAACCCAAATGGGCAAAACAAAAACGCCATGCATAAAGCACGGCGTTTTTTTATTTTAGTTTATGCGTTTTTTAATTGAAGCCTTTTATTCCTTACCTGCAAGGCGTTTATAGGTTGCAAGGCGTTCTTTGGCATCATGCTCTGTTTTTTCAAACAATGCTTCTGCCTGATCCGGAAATTGTTTTAAAAGCGAGGAGTAACGTACTTCGCCCATTAAGAATTCGCGGAAATTGCCGGTAGGTTCCTTGCTGTCGAGAATGAACGGATTTTTGCCCTGTTCTTTCAGATCCGGGTTGTAACGGTAGTTAGCCCAGTAACCGCATTCAACAGCGTGTTTTGCTTCCAGCTGGCTGTTGCCCATGCCTGCTTTCAGGCCGTGGTTAATGCACGGCGAATAAGCAATAATCAGGGACGGGCCGTCGTAAGCCTCTGCTTCGGCAATGGCTTTAAGGGTTTGGTTCTTATCCGCACCCATGGCGATTTGCGCTACATAAACATAGCCGTAGCTCATGGCCATCATGCCGAGGTCTTTTTTGCGGGTGCGTTTGCCGCTGGCCGCAAATTTGGCAATAGCAGCAGCCGGTGTAGCCTTGGAGGACTGGCCGCCGGTATTGGAATATACTTCGGTATCAAATACCATTACGTTGATGTTTTCGCCGCTGGCAAGAACATGGTCAAGACCGCCGTAGCCGATATCGTAAGCCCAGCCGTCGCCGCCGAAAATCCAGTGGCTGCGTTTTACAAAGTACTGGCCGAGGCCTGCAATTTCTTTTAAGAGCGCGTTATCGCTGTTTTCGGCAGCCAGTGCCACTTTCAGCGCTTCGGCACGTTCGCGGGTGCCGTCGCTTACGTTCATGTTGTCAAGCCAGTTCTGCATTGCTGCTTTCAGTTCTTCGCTTACGGGCAGGTTCAGCGCTTCTTTTACGCAGTCAGCCACACGTTCGCGGGTATGTTTTACACCCAGGTACATGCCAAGGCCGTATTCGGCGTTGTCTTCAAACAGGCTGTTTGCCCAGCTCGGACCGTGGCCTGCCGCATTTTTGCAGTACGGCATGGAAGGTGCGCTTGCGCCCCAGATGGAGGAGCAGCCAGTTGCGTTGGCAATCATCATGCGGTCGCCCACAAGCTGGGTAACAAGTTTGGCATACGGGGTTTCGCCGCAGCCTGCGCACGCACCGCTGAACTCAAACAGCGGCTGTTCAAACTGCACGCCTTTAACGGTGTTTTTATTCATCGGGTTCGGTTTGGGCGCAACTTTCTTCATTGCGTAATCCCAGTTTTCGGTTTTGGCAAGCTGGGTTTCCAAAGGTTTCATTACCAGGGCTTTTTCCTTAGCCGGGCAAACCTGAGCGCAGTTGCCGCAGCCGGTGCAGTCCAGCGGAGATACTGCCATATGGAATTTTAAGCCTTTGGCGCCGATAGCATCCTTGCTGAGCATGCCTTCCGGAGCGTTCGCAGCTTCTTCTTCTGTCATCAGCACGGGGCGGATAACAGCGTGCGGGCATACAAACGCGCACTGGTTGCACTGAATGCATTTTTCCATCTGCCATTCCGGAACGTTGATGGCAATGCCGCGTTTTTCGTAAGCAGCAGTACCGCTCGGGAAAGTACCGTCCTCATGGTCTTTAAACGCGCTTACAGGCAGTTTGTCGCCTTCCATGCGGTTCATCGGCACAAGAATGTTGTCTATAAAATCATTGCCGGATTTTGCAGCTGCTTCGGTATCGGCAGCGTCAGCCCATGCTGCGGGAACGTCAACTTTTACAACGGCGTTAACGCCCATGTCGATAGCGGCGTTGTTCATGTCAACAACATCTTTGCCCTTCAGGCCATAGCTGTGCTCAACCGCTTCCTTCAGGTATTTAACAGCATCCTCCAGCGGAATAATGTCGGCCAGTTTAAAGAACGCCGACTGCATAATCATGTTAATGCGTCCGCCGAGGCCGATTTGCTGTGCAATTTTTACAGCGTCAATAATATAGAAGTTAATATCGTTTTTGGCAATATAGCGTTTAATCTGCCCGGGCAGATGTTTTTCCAGTTCTTCTGCGCTCCAGTTGCAGTTAAGAAGGAAGGTGCCGCCCTTTTTCAGCCCTGCGGTAACGTCGTATTTATCAACGTAGGATTGGTTGTGTACGGCTACAAAATCCGCAGCGTTGATAAGGTACGGAGCGCGGATGGGCTCTTTGCCGAAACGCAGGTGCGAAACGGTAATGCCGCCGGATTTTTTGGAATCGTAGGAGAAATAGCCCTGAGCGTACATATCGGTGTAATCGCCGATAATTTTAATTGCGCTCTTGTTGGCGCCAACGGTGCCGTCGCTGCCGAGGCCCCAGAACTTGCAGCTCTTGGTGCCTTCGCCGGTAACGTCAATTTCGTGGCTGGCTGCCAGAGAAGTATTGGTAACGTCGTCAACAATGCTGATGGTAAAGTTGTTTTTCGGGTTTTCGGCTTCAAGGTTTTCGTAAACGGCCAGAATGTCGGTCGGGGTTAAATCCTTGCTGCCAAGGCCGTAGCGGCCGCCGATAATCAGCGGATTGCGGCCTGCGTCATAGAACGCGCCGCGCACATCCATGTACAGCGGTTCGCCGAATGCGCCCGGCTCTTTGGTGCGGTCAAGCACGGCAATGCGTTTAACGGTTTCCGGAATTGCCGCCATAAAATGCTTAACGCTGAACGGACGGTACAGGTGAACGGCAAGTAAGCCAACCTTTTTGCCTTCGGCGTTCAGTTTTTCGGCAACGGTCTGAATGGTTTCGCAGGCGCTGCCCATGGCAATAATGATGTTTTCGGCATCCGGTGCGCCGTAATAGTTAAACAGGCCATAGTTGCGGCCGGTAATTTTGTTGATTTCGTTCATGTAGTTTTCAACAATTTCCGGCAGCGCGGTGTAATAGCTGTTAACTGCTTCGCGGGTCTGGAAGTAAATATCCGGGTTCTGCGCCGTACCGCGGATAACAGGGTTATCAGGGTTCAGTGCGCGTTTGCGGAACTCTGCCAAAGCTTCCCAATCCAGAAGCCCTGCCAGTTTATCGTAATCCATCAGTTCAATTTTCTGAATTTCGTGCGAAGTACGGAAACCGTCAAAGAAATTCAAAAACGGCACGCGGCCTTTAATTGCAGATAAATGTGCCACGCCGCCGAGGTCCATAACTTCCTGCACGCTGCCTTCGGCAAGCAGGGCAAAACCGGTCTGGCGTGCTGCCATAACGTCCTGATGGTCGCCGAAAATGGAAAGGCTGCTGGTTGCCAGCGCACGTGCGGATACATGGAACACTGCCGGCAAAAGTTCACCGGCCATTTTATACATATTAGGAATCATTAAAAGAAGGCCCTGAGAAGCTGTATAAGTGGTAGTAAGGGCACCGCCCTGCAAAGAACCGTGTACAGCGCCGGAAGCGCCTGCCTCGGACTGCATTTCCTGAACCTTTACAGTCTGCCCGAACAGGTTTTTCTTGCCCTGGGCCGCCCATTCATCAACAACTTCCGCCATAGGCGAAGACGGTGTAATGGGGTAAATAGCTGCCACGTCGGTAAACGCATAGGATATATAAGCCGCAGCGGTATTACCGTCCATGGTTTTCATTTTTGTCATGTGGTTCCCTTCTTTCTCATCGTTATAACTGCTGAATTATGTGAGGATATGCAAAGTGCATATATAATTAGTATACACTATTTACAAGGGTTTGTAAATTTAAAGGAAGTAACATATCTTAAAAATACATAGTAATTATACAATTCAGTTGCTAAAATATCTACATTAGTTGTATAATAAGACTAAATATAAACACGGAGGTTTTATTATGTTACTGAATATTTTATTGAGTTTCAGTATCTTCGGCGATTTTACTGACATTGATTTAAGTAACGAAAAGCAAAACTCTAAATATAAAAATCTAGCTAATGAATTTGTTCAAAATGCTATGATAGTTGGCGTTGGAAAAGAGGTAATTATTCAATTCAACCCTCAAAAAAATGCTGTTCCTATGCAAAAAACAGTATTGCGTCCAAGCATTTTTTCTAGTAACGGAGAATGGTTAATCAATTTCGCTTCTAACCGAATTGATATAAATTGGAATGCCAAAAATGATTCAAGTAGAATTGATTCTGAAGAATTTATAGAAAAAGCTTATTTATTTTTAGACATTATAGAAAGATCTTATGAAATAACATATAATAGAATTGCTTTCAATAGCGAAGATATATATTATAATTTTGATGAAGAAAAAGCAAAATCTATATTTAAAAAAACTTCTAACACCAATTTATCTTTATATAAAGATAAAGATTTAAAACAGTGGGTTTTACAGCTAGCTATTTCTGAAAGACCGCAAGATTTCACTACTGACGTTAATATTGTAACTTCTATACAAAGAACTATCAAAAATTTACCATGGATAAAAAATATTGATAGTATATCCGTGCACTATGACTGCAATACGATATTTGATGAAAAAAATAGATCGGAAGTGCACACGTCTGAACTCCAGTCACACTGATATCT
>OOAD01000814.1_pt1 | contig 20089 bp, 20 predicted proteins | sample 1671151 | NCBI WGS metagenome assembly OOAD01 (sample SAMN06348127, study PRJEB24527) | human gut metagenome | biome: human gut; feature: ankylosing spondylitis patient; material: feces | host: Homo sapiens | place: China | collected 2015-10
TTTCAATAGAAAATTCACACCTGGAGACGCGACATCAAGGCGTGATGTTCCGTTCACCGCGGGCGTTCGTGGCTTCTACGGCAACCCTACGTTACGAGCCATGCACTCAAGTCATAAATGTGTCGCAAAGGGCGCTCCACATTTATTGGCATCCCTCCGCAATGAGCCACGCTATTCATAAGATTGTCAGCAAAAAACGCTGCCAATCTTATTTCATATCGCGGCGTTCGCAGCATCACGGCATAAGTAAAGACAGCGATTTGTGCGCAAGCGCCCATCACTGTCCTCACTATGCCTATGCGCGGCTCATTGCCCGCGTAAACTCTCAATTTACAAAACATTTAAAAACAGTATTGACTTTTTCCAGGCATATGGTAATATAAACATATGAACAGTGGCTCATATGAACGAATATTAAAACTAAATGCAAATCATTAGCATCTAAAAATCAGGAAATGCTAATGGCGAAAGAGGAGGATATTACCATGAAGAAAACTTACAAGATCGAAGTAGATTGTGCAGCGTGTGCTCTGAAGATGGAGGATGCAGCGAAGAAGGTAGAAGGCGTTACCGATGCGACTGTCAGCTTCATGACCCAGAAGATGAAAGTAGAATTCGCGGACGGCAGCGATGAGAAGGCCGTTATGGAGAACGTAGTAAAAGCCTGCAAGAGAGTAGAGGACGATTGCGAGATTTATTTATAGGATGAATTCCGGAAGGAGAGCAGATACTCTCTTTACCGGGAGACTTGATAATTTCGTAGGAAAGTAAGGAGGATTCCTATGACGAAGAAACAGAAAAAAGTGTTGATCCGCATTATTGTAGCGGCAATCTTATTAGTTATTTTGCATTTTGTTCCGCTGGAAGGGCTGTGGCTGGGACTGCTGTACCTGATCCCTTACGCGGTGATCGGATATGATATTTTAAGAAAAGCCGTTCTGGGCATCATGCATGGTGAAGTGTTTGATGAGAATTTCCTGATGGCAGTAGCGACAGTAGGTGCTATGGGACTGGGAGAGTATTCCGAGGGCGTGGCAGTTATGCTGTTCTACCAGATCGGCGAATTGTTCCAGTCGGTCGCTGTAGGCAAAAGCCGCCAGAATATCAGTGCACTGATGGATATCCGTCCCGACTATGCTAATATCGAGGCCGAAGACGGCAGTCTGGAGCAGGTAGATCCTGATGATGTAGAGATCGGAACCATTATCGTGGTACGTCCCGGTGAGAAAGTTCCCATTGACGGTGTGGTTGTGGAAGGCACTTCCACGCTGAATACCAGTGCCCTGACCGGTGAAAGTGTTCCAAGAGAGATCACTGTGGACCAGAATGTGATCAGCGGCTGTGTGAACCTGACAGGACTATTAAAGATCCGTACTACCAAGGAATTCGGAGAATCCACGGTATCCAAGATCCTGGATCTGGTAGAGAACTCCAGCATGAAGAAGTCCAAATCTGAGAACTTTATTACGAAGTTCGCAAGATATTATACCCCGGCTGTCTGCTACAGTGCCCTGGCCCTGGCCATCCTGCCTCCTGTGATCAACCTGATCATGGGCAACCCGGCAGCCTGGAGCACCTGGATCATCCGTGCTCTGACCTTCCTGGTAATCAGTTGTCCCTGCGCGCTGGTCATTTCCATTCCTTTGAGCTTCTTCGGAGGAATCGGTGCGGCAAGTGCCTGCGGCATTTTGGTGAAGGGATCCAACTATCTGGAAGCGATGTCTGAGACTAAGTATGTGGTATTTGACAAGACCGGTACCCTGACCAAAGGTGTATTCGATGTAACGGGTATCTATCCCGGTCAGGGATTTACAGAGGAAGAACTGCTGGAGTATGCTGCTTATGCGGAGAGTTATTCCAGTCATCCCATCAGCAAGAGTCTGAAGAACGCTTATGGAAAAGAACTGGATGCCTCTAACGTCAGTGATGTGGAGGAGATCAGCGGACACGGTGTAACTGCCAAAGTGAATGGCAGACAGGTGGCAGCCGGCAATGCAAAGCTGATGAAGAGCCTGAACCTGGCTTATACGGAAAATACCGGTGTAGGTACAGTGGTTCATGTGGCGGTAGACGGTAACTATGCAGGATACATCCTGATCTCCGATGTGATCAAGGATGGTGCGAAGGAAGCAATTGCCTCCCTGAAAAATTCCGGCGTGAAGAAATGCATCATGCTGACCGGTGACAGCAAAACAGTTGCAGAACATGTGGCCGGTGAGTTAAAATTAGATGAGGTACACAGTGAGCTGCTTCCCGCAGACAAGGTAAGCTGCGTGGAGAAGCTGTTGCAGGAGAAGGGTGCGAAGGAAAAACTGGCATTCGTGGGCGATGGTATCAACGATGCACCGGTATTGTCCCGTGCTGACATCGGTATCGCCATGGGAGCACTTGGTTCTGATGCAGCCATTGAAGCTGCAGACGTGGTCCTGATGGATGACAATCCTGCCAAGATTGCCCTGGCTATGCGGATTTCCCGCAAATGTCTGCGTATCGTCTACGAGAACATCGTATTTGCGCTGGCAGTCAAAGCCATCTGCCTGATCCTGGGTGCGCTGGGTATCGCCAATATGTGGGTTGCTATCTTCGCAGATGTAGGAGTGATGGTACTGGCTGTTCTCAATGCCATCAGATGCCTGCGCATTAAAAACAATTAACCGGATGCAGTAAAAATATGTCGGCGTCATGAGATAGCCGGTATTCCGGGAGAACAGGTGAACATGCAGACTTTTTTTTCAGAAATTACAGCACTGTGCAGGAACGAACAATTTCTGCACAGTGTGATGGAAAAATATCATTATGATCCGGAAGAATATCCCAATCTGAAGAGGCTGGCAGGTGAGATGATCCCCTGCCTGGAGACAGAAGCGGGATGGCAGGACAGAGAAATCAAAGAGACTTTTCCCGGGAGGGATCAGTCTTTTTTGGCTGTAGGCATTACCCTGGGAAAAGGGATCGATGCACTGCAGGAAAAGTATTTGCAGAACGGATTTCTGACAGAGAGTTATATGATCGAGGTGCTGTCCAGTGAATTATTATTAAAAAGCTACCGGGTTTATACAGAGTGGGTGGCTGTACATCGGAATCTGCATGTTGCCAGACTGCATTTTTTAGGTGGGGAGATTTCTGAGACTTCGGAATCCCAAATAGGCAGTCTGCTGCGGCTGGCGAATCTGCCCATGCTTCTGCAGGAGCTTGCATTGCCGGTTACCTGTAATGCAGCATATTGCATGATCCCGAAAAAAAGCGTGGTATTTTATGCGGAGCTGACGAAGGATCCTTTTACCAAATGTGCCGGAATCTGTCTCGGGTGCGGCAGGAGAGACTGCCCGAACCGCATGGAGGAAAAAGAGAATTTTCCTTTGCGATTTGCGGATATGACGGATCGCCCATTGTCTTATGGGTATGCTAGGATTTTTTCCAAAAGCACAGATGAAAATGGAAGATAACGTACAAAACAGAAGCCTCTATTGTCCGAAATATTCGAAAAATCCTATAGTCATACCCGGAGCAGGGCATTGAAGGTCTCCTCTAAATTCAGTCTGCCGTAGCCCCATTCCCGGTTGGGGTAGTTCAGACCCTGCGTACGCACGGCACCGCGTATGAAATAACTGCGGATCTCCCGGCTTTCCGCCAGCCGGTTATTGCCCTCAATGACTGACCATTGGAAAAACTGTGCTACGGCTCCGGCAGTGATAGCGGCAGCCATGCTGCTTCCCGTACGGCGTCCGTCAATGGTGGAGATATTGACTCCGGGAGCGGATAAGTCCGGACGGATCTGCCCGGTGCGCCCAAAGCCTCTGCCGGATTCTGCGTAAAAACTGTTGTTTTCTGCGTTGTAAGTAGAAACGCTCAGAACCTCCGGCGCCATCGAGGGCTCCGTCAGAGTCATGTCGGGATCCGGATTGAGAAAATATACCGGAGTAGACAGAAATTCTGTGATAGGCAGCCACATGTGAAAATTACCGTTATATAAACTACCGGAAGCAGAGACATGAAAGGTCCAGATACCGGGGGTAGGATCCTGGATGCGTACAAGGATCAGTTCCTCGCCGGAATTTTCTTCCACAAGAGCAGAGTCGATAGTGACTCTGCTTTTTTCATAAATAAAGGAATAGGTCACACTTTGCTGCAATCCCAGGCGCAGTTCAGGAATATTTTCCCCGCCGGGAGTGCGGATGCTCAGATTAAAAGCATCCGGCAGAGCACCCCAAAGCTCCAGCCAGAATCCGATACAGCCTTCGCTGACCCGGATCTCCACATCCCGGGAATCCTCCCCAGGTGTCTGAGCGCTTAGTCTTCCATGGTAATGGTGTGAGGCGTTCCCTTCATTTCCCCCGCAGACGATGGCGGCACGGCTTCTGCGGACAGCGAGGGAAGAGAGATACCGTGACAGGGAGGAATTGCCCGCGTGATCTCCCTGGTTGGTTCCCAGACCCAGACAGATGACTACCGGACGTTCGAAGAGCCGCACGAAGGATTCCGCATATTTGATGCCCAGCATAATATCATTTTCCTGATAGGCGGGAACACCCTCGGGCACCAGATAAAAGCTGCGCAGATATTGCTTACATTCCTTGAGCTTCACCACGACGATGTCGGCACCCGGTGCAGCACCGATATAAGAATTGCCTTGTCTGACGACACTGCCGGCTGCGACTCCGGCGAGGATACTGCCGTGTCCGTTTTCGTCCCGGGAGGGAACGATGGAATAAGGATCCTCGGAACGCAACGCCAGGTTAATATCCTCTCTGCGGTATTCAGAACCATATTTTAACCCATCAGGGGGCGCTCCGGTCTGAACTGTCTGATCCCAGATCGCCAGGATACGGCTGTTGCCGTTCTCGTCCAGAAACACAGGATTTTGGTAATCAATACCGGTATCGATAAAACACAGGATCACGCCCTGCCCCGTGAGACTTAGGGGCGGACGCTGTACCTGGGTGATCCCACTGGCGATCAGGCTTGCCGGATCAAAGGGAGCGGCACCGGGTGGCGTCTCACCGGAGGGAGATAGCTGCATGAGCCCATAAAGCTTCGGCATATTGTGATAGGGGAAAAAATCAATCTTTGGATTGCGGATTCCCAGATTGGCCAGATACAAAATCAAAAAATCTTCTCCGATGCGTTCATAACAATTATTGTCATCTCCCAGAAATTCCGATGCGGAAAAGTCTGTGATAATGTCATAGGTGTCCTCTGACAGGATCATTTCCTTGCAGTCCATGGCGTTGCTCCGAAGAATCCATTTTTATAATATATACAACGGGATGAATTTTGGTGTGTATGCGTGGGGAGATCCATGACATAAGGGAAAAGCTATAGTACATAAAATATTATGAATATTATAGAAGAGACGGGTAGAAATACCGGTAAGGGATCGTGAGATGTGGGAAAATCCTATTTTCAAAAAAGTATGGGAAGTCGGGAAAAAATCAGCGGTATTGATGAAGAAACATTATAAGAATGGTCTGATGTTGGGAGTGCTCTTGCTGGCAATGTTTTTCCTCGGAAGAAGCATCGGAGCCATTGTCTACGGTCTGCGTATGCAGCGGGAAATAAAGACACAGGCGACGGCGGGGACAGCGTTAGAGAACACGGAGGCTTTACTTTTTGCTGAGAACTGGGGATTGGGATTCGGGGTGGAAGGAACACAGCCCACCGGCACGGCATCTGCGGAAAAACTAAAAGAGTACAATGCCTATTATGTGGGAGATGCGGAGGAGAAAAAGATCTATCTCACTTTTGATTGTGGCTATGAGAACGGTAATAGTTCTGCTATATTGGATGCATTGAAAAAGCATGATGCACCGGCGACTTTTTTTGTGGTAGGACATTTTCTGGAGTCGGCGCCGGAGATGGTGAAACGCATGGTGGAGGACGGACACACCGTGGGAAACCATACCTATCATCATTATGACATGTCGAAAATTTCTGATCCGGCGGTTTTCCGGAAGGAGATGGATGACGTGAGAACTCTTTTTCAGGAGACCACCGGCACGGAGATGGCGATGTACTACCGGCCGCCCCAAGGAAAATACAGTGAGACGAATCTGCAGATGGCAAAGGATCTGGGGTATGCCACTTTTTTCTGGAGCCTGGCATATGTGGACTGGAACGTGGATGCACAGCCCAGCCACGAGGAAGCTTTTTCCAAGCTGACAGGCAGGATCCACCCCGGAGCGGTGGTGCTGTTACATAATACCTCGAAGACCAATGGGGAGATTCTGGATGAACTGCTCACAAAATGGGAAGAAATGGGTTATACCTTCGGAAAATTGGAAGAACTGGTGCAGTAGGGTTTGACTTCCCCTGCACCATACCCTATAATAGAGGACAGAAAAATATACTGGAGGACAACCATGGAAAAAGAACTGGTAGTTGTCATTGATTTTGGCGGACAGTACAATCAGCTGGTCGCCAGAAGAGTCAGAGAATGCAATGTATATTGCGAGATCTACTCTTACAAGACAGACTTGAATAAGATAAAAGCGATGAATCCTAAGGGAATCATCCTGACCGGCGGCCCCGCAAGCTGCTATGAACCCGGTGCAGCTACCTGCTCCGAGGATTTGTTTAACTTAGGAGTTCCCGTGCTGGGACTCTGTTACGGCGCACAGCTGATGACCCATGTGCTGGGTGGCAAGGTTGAACGTGCAGCCGTTCGGGAATATGGCAAGACTGAGGTGAAGGTAGACCGCAGTTCCAAGCTGTTTTCCGATGTATCCGAGAATACGATCTGCTGGATGAGCCATTTCGACTATATTTCGAAACTGGCACCCGGCTTCCGTGCCGTAGCTACCACTGCAAACTGCCCTGTGGCAGCAGCAGAGTGCGTAGAGCGCGGACTGTATGCAATCCAGTTCCATCCGGAAGTACTCCACACGGTGGAAGGCTCCAAGATGCTGTATAATTTCGTACGTAATATCTGCGGATGCTGCGGTGACTGGAAGATGGATTCCTTCGTGGAAGAGTCTATTAAGGCAATTCGTGAGAAGGTTGGTAATGGTAAAGTCCTCTGTGCATTGTCCGGCGGCGTGGATTCCTCCGTGGCAGCAGTACTGTTATCCAAGGCAGTCGGCGAGCAGCTGACCTGTGTCTTCGTAGATCACGGCCTGCTCCGTAAGAATGAGGGCGATGAGGTAGAAGCAGTCTTCGGTCCCAACGGCAATTACGATCTGCATTTTATCCGTGTGAATGCGCAGGAGCGTTTCTATAACAAGCTGGCAGGCGTATCCGAGCCGGAGCATAAGAGAAAGATCATCGGCGAAGAGTTCATCCGTGTATTCGAGGAAGAGGCGAAGAAGATCGGTGCTGTGGACTTCCTGGTACAGGGGACCATCTATCCCGATGTGGTAGAGAGCGGACTGGGCGGTGAATCCGCAGTGATCAAGTCCCACCACAACGTAGGCGGTCTGCCTGACTATGTAGATTTCAAGGAGATCATCGAACCTCTGCGCAACCTGTTCAAGGATGAGGTCCGCAAGGTAGGACTGGAGCTTGGCATTCCGGAGCATCTGGTATTCCGTCAGCCGTTCCCCGGTCCCGGACTGGGTATCCGTATCATCGGCGAAGTGACCGCTGAGAAGGTCAAGATCGTACAGGATGCAGATGCCATCTACCGCGAGGAAATCGCTAACGCAGGTCTGGACCGTGAGATCAACCAGTACTTCGCAGCCCTGACCAATATGAGATCCGTAGGCGTTATGGGTGATGAGAGAACCTATGATTACGCCATCGCATTGAGAGCTGTGAAGACCATCGACTTCATGACCGCAGAGAGCGCACAGATCCCTTATGAAGTATTACAGAAGGTGACCAGCAGGATCATCAATGAGGTGAGCCATGTGAATCGGGTAATGTATGATATTACCAGTAAGCCGCCCGGAACGATTGAGTTTGAATAAGAACCACAAGTCTTGGAACCCGCTAAACAAGCGGATTCCGAGACTTTTTCTTTTGCTCTGCTACTATTTTGCTACTAATAGCAACTACTCTTTTTCTATCGTTTTCAGTTGGTTGTCATTAACTTTAATAGCAAGAAATCCTGATGACTGCTGGATTTCTTCTATATGATCTTTCTTTGTGGCATCTGTATGATTTTCCCTGATGCGGTATTTGATGGTACTAACGCAGGTCCAAACTGAGGTCGGATTGTTACATCTGAGCCATTGTCCTGAGTCTGAGGCACTTCACATGTGATACCTGCTGCTTCAAGCAGAGGGTTATCAGATGGTGGTTCAGGTGTTGGCGAATCTGTCGCCTGTAATGATTCCAGACTATGCACAAGCTTCTGCTGTTTATGTGGAAACAGATGAGAGTATGTGTTAAGTGTTGTGGATACTTTCTCGTGTCCGAGCCTGTCTGCTAACATCAGCGCATCACAGCCCTGATTAATAAGTAAGCTGGCGTGCGAATGCCGTTACGGTATAATAACGACAAACAGAAAAAGCCTTTATTTTCAAGGGGTTTGAGCGTTTGTCGTCTTTTATTCAATTCCTTTTCCAAGTTGAAAATTGACGAAAACTATAAAGAAAAAAGGAGGCTGTTTTATTAACGACAAAATTTAATAGTGCCAGCGGTCCGGCTTTATGTCTGACCGCTGATTGCCGTGGGCGTTTCACTTTTAAGGTGGGCGCCCTTTTTTCATACCTATTTTCAAGAGAAAGGAGATCCCCATGGAATTAAACGAAATGGAAAAAAAGCTGCTCTTTCAGGTGGAGGGCGATTATCAGACAAAGATCCTGAATGAACTTTATATGACCGTGCGGTATTCAAATAATTCCGAGCAGCGGGAGGCGGCAGAAGGTCTTATGGCAAAACTTCGTGTTCTGTCAAATGCAGAGTGCATGGACTTGGTAAAAGATATTCAGAAGAATTACCGTCTGCCCTATCCAGCCCGGACGATTGGAGAAAAGATCGCCGAGGCCAGACAGCAATCAGGTGCAGAAAAATTGAAGGGGCATGACATCATGGCACTTGAACGCTTTGACCCGGATGTAAGGCACATGATCGTTTTTGATGTATTGTCTTACGATTCCCCTGTTGGCGACAAAGGCGATAAGATGCGCTTGTTCCTTACAGATGCCGGCTATCAGAAATTTTTAGAGAGCCAGGAACGGGGCGAAGTGAAACTGAAAAACCATGCGAAGGTCTCTGGCGGTCATCTCCATTATGACCACAGGGATCATGCCTTGTAACGGAATAGTCGAAGAAAGGAGGCGATACAATGGCAGTATTCCGTGTAGAGAAAACAAAGGACTTTACGATAATGAGCAATCACCATCTGCGCAATACGGAGTTGTCCTTAAAGGCAAAGGGGCTTTTATCACTTATGTTGTCGCTGCCGGAAGATTGGGATTATACCACGAAGGGACTCGCCCATATCTGCAAGGACGGTGTGGATTCTATCACTACTGCCCTGAAGGAACTGGAGCGGCATGGTTATCTCACCAGACAGCGCCTCCGCTATGATAACGGGCAGTTGGGAGACATTGAATATACGATCCATGAGCAGCCTGTAAGTACCGAAAACACAGGGCTTTCACCTAAACGGGAAAATCCAAGACAGGTAAAACCTGAACAGGCAAAACCTAAACAGGCGGAACCTGAACAGGAAAATCCGGCACAATTAAATACTAATCCATTAAAAACAAAAAAATCAAAAAAAGATAAATCAATAACTTATCCATCAATCTATCCGGCAGAGCCGGAAACGGCAAGCCGCACGGATGGGATGGATCGGATAGAGTTGATAGAAGCTTACCGTGAAATTATCAAAGAAAATATCGAATATGACTTACTGGTCTTACGGTATGGCAGGGAACGTCTGGACGAAGCCCTTGAACTTATGCTTGAAGTGATTTTGTCGAAACGCCCTTACATACGCATCGCCGGAGATGATTTTCCGCGGGAGATCGTCAAGAACCGGTTCCTGAAGATCAATTCCGGTCACTTAGAGTATGTCTTTGACTGTATCGACAAGAACACGACGAAGGTCGGAAATATCAAAGCATATCTGCTGGCGGCGCTGTATAATGCCCCGGCTACAATGGACAGCTATTACCGTGCCGAGGTCAATCACGATCTGTACGGCTGTTAGGCACCTTTGGGTGTCTTTTTTCATTCCATCACAGGAAGGAGGCAAAGCACGATGAAAAGAATCACTGTGCCGGTACAATGCCCGGCGTAACCAAAGAACAGATTCAGGCAGCGCGGGAAGCTGATCTGTTTACTTACCTGCAGTTCCATGAACCCGGTGTGCTGAAACGGGATGGACCTAATTTCCGGCATAAGGAACATGACAGTCTGGTATATGTGACCGGGAAAAGGTACTGGTACTGGAACAGCCGTGGACGGAGTATCAATGCGCTGGACTACCTGATCCAGATTCGGGGATATGGTCTTGTGGATGCGGTTCATGCTCTGGTAGGTGGCGAAATCCGACATACACCGGCTTACCGAAGTACGGCAGAAATACAGGTATCAAAAGAGCCGGAAAAGAAAACATTCGCTCTCCCCTGGGCCATACGTTGCGCGACCGCTGCGGTCTCCTATTTGCAGAAACGGGGGATCAGCTCAGAAGTCATTCGCCAGTGTTTACAATCCGGGATTTTTTACGAAGCCCGGTATCATGGAGAACCGGTTTGTGTGTTTGTAGGGAAAGATGATTCCGGGAAAGCGAAGTTCGCCTGTATGCGCAGTATCGGTGGCAATCTCAAAAAGGATGTCTATGGCAGCGACAAAGGATATAACTTTTGTTATCCCCCGCAAAGTCCGGGAAGCCGGCATGTGGCAGTCTTTGAAGCTCCTATTGATGCGCTTTCCCATGCAACGCTTCAAGAGCTGGAGGGATGGAAATGGAATGGTTACCGCTTGTCTTTGGGAGGTACTTCCCATGTGGCGCTGACTTCTTTCCTGGAACGCCACCCGGAGATCCGGCGTGTTACCCTTTATATGGACCACGACCTTGCCGGATTTGTCAATGCCCGGAAAATCAAGACCATGCTCCACGAAGATAAACGTTTCCGTCATATCCGGGTAAGTGTCAACCCTCCCCGGATGGGAAAAGATTACAATGAGAAATTGCTGCAGGTTCGGGAACAACTGCAAACCAGCCAGCACCAACGCCGCCCAAAAGAGGCGGCTGTTTCAATTTAGGAAGGATTTCAACATGAATGGATCTCAACAGATCTGCTTTACAGACAGCGCCGGAAAAACGCTGTTTTCCATTCCTGACAATGGTTTACTCTGCCTGTTCTATGGAAACGGGGACAGACATTTTGCTGTTTGCCATCGTCTGGATGACACCCATGCAGAAATTGACGGGGTAAATTATTCGCTGCCGGACTTTGCCAAAAGGATGAAACACAACCAGATCAGCTTCGCCCCGGCATAAGGCTGGAAAACAAATAACAGGAGGATTTGAAAATGAAAAAAATTGAAAATACCGCTTTGCAGATGATTGCCGAGGCTTCCCGGTGTCCAGACTACGGCCCCGATATGGTTAAATCGCTGATGAAAAAGCTGGACATGAACGAAAAGGGCTTTGCGCTTTTGATGAATGTTGCCCCATCCACAGTGCGTCTTTGGACCAGCGGAGCTGCACAGCCCTGCGGCACAGCAAAACGCCTCATGCAGATTTATGAAACCGGTCCGGAGATTGTTGGCAAGATTGCCGGAGGGCAGCTACCGGCAGATGGGAGGGATTGATGAATGACGGAGACAGATAGCCAGCCGATTGCGGAAAATGAGCAGGTCAAAGAGCTGCTTGCTCTCCTAAAAGACAACAATACACCGGGATATGAAGAATTTGCCAAGCTGATCGAGCATGTGACCGGGATGGAGCAGCGTCTTTTGGAGGCAACCGAGGAACTAAAGGCAGTGCGTCAGGAAATGCAGGGGTTACAGAACCATTCCCTGAAAGATGCTCTCCAAAAGAGCTGTAAAGCTATGGAGACGAATATTTCCGTTATGCGTCACCGTCTTTCCGAACTCAAAGGCCAGATCATAAACGGGTGCAGGAATATCCTTGCCGATTTCAGGGAACGCGGTGCTGTCGCTTTGAATGGGATCACACAGTTTTTACATGTCAGACCAGCGTTGGAATCCATTCAAAATGCAGCAGAAAAAAGTATGCAGGCCAGCAACAGGGCTGTTGCCAGAATTGACGCTTTCAGTACGGAATACCACGAAATGGGGCGGCATCTCAAAAATATGGGCCGTACCCTTCAAGGAAAACCTGCGGAGACAGACGCAAAAGAAAATGGGAAGATTGCCAGAGTGTTCAAAGGTGCTTTCAAAGTGGAGGGCGCCCTTATATCCTCCATTAACCGTAATGCGGAGTGGGCACTTAATACCCTTGCCCGGTTGGAACAGACTACGGAAAGGCGCCCTTCTGTTTTGGAAGCAATGCGGGAACAGGCAGCAAAAACGGAACCGGCAAAAAAGCAGCCGGCACCTTCCCATGATAAGGAAAGCCGGTAATTGTCAGGTTCACATGAAAGGAGGAATTTGATTGAATCAGGAACCACTACCGCAGATTCATTTGATCCGCGATACAGACTTATCCGTCTTTGCGTATGAGCTCCATATTTTTGCCGGAGATTTTCTTAGGGAATGCGAATTTAATATGCGTTCTCTGGCGACAAATACCGGGGCTGATTTCATTGCCATCATGGGGAAAAATCACATGTGGCTTTCCGACGCCTTGTTTGCTTATTGTTCTACGGCGGATCTTCATCAAATGATCTCAACAACGGAGTTTATCGGAGCGAGGGCTTTCCTGTTTCATACAGACCGCAGAGAGGGCGGTCACTTGTACGGAGATCTCCTGATGATGGATTTAGATACGCTGCAGCAGGATATAAAAAGAAATATCCTTTATCCTTGCGGCGTCAATATCGAACGCAAAGATGGTTCAGCGGCTACGGTCAGCCTGAAAGAATGGACTGAAATGGAGCTTTACGAAAAAGATGCTCTGAAAAGTTGGGGATTTTCTTATGCCCCGAATCAAGTTACGGAATGGCAGTACCACTATTCCACGATGTTCAGACAGTGGATGGATCAGGCATTTCGTTATATGCCCCAGGATTTAGAAGAACGCCTGAACATGCAATATATGGAGGCAGCCCAGAACCCGGATATGGATAAGTACCGCATACCACAGGGAACGGCAAAACAGATGCTTCTTTATGACGAAGCCCCTGTGTATCGGCTTCTTCCAGCCGGTTCGGAGAAAATCGCGCCCATCGCGGCAATCTCTACGGGCTTGTGGTATGAAAATTACCGGGAGTTTGCCATTGCACCGGAGGATTTAGGCGCTCTGGACAAACTGATCCGTAGAGAAACTGACCGGCTCACAGGAAACCTCCCACAACTTCACAAAAACGAAGAACGCCGCCCTGCCCCGGAGCGATAAGAATTTTACACTGACTGGAGGTGATGAAGATTGGCAGGAGTGCATGAAGATTTCGGTGAAAAGATCGGCGGTGCGAAAAAAGACCTGTGGAAAGACCGCGGGCTGTATGCGGATGATCTGGAAGCCATGAATGAGCGCGAAGCCGAAAAATTTGTGAAAAAGGATAATGTCTGGAAAAAGCCGGACTATACAGCCATGCTGGAGGAAGGGATTCCTCTTGGCGTGGTCTATTTTATCAAAAAAGCGAGGGACGGCTTAAACGCTTCCCCTCAGTATTACCGCACGGATGACACCCCGGAAAAACGGACCGCGAGACAAAAGGAATATATAAAAACAGTCCGGGAATTGCAGACAGTGCTTTCAGATGTCCGTACTGTGGAGGATGCTGTGAGAGCCTATGACCGCTTTTTCGTTGACAATGGATATTTAGAAAAGGTACAGGGCTGGGGAAGCGGAATCCATTACCGGGCAACGAAAAAGGGACAGGACAATCCCGTGATCACAAACAAATTGTCCAATACCATGCTGATCCGCTCGGCTGAATATTTTGAGCGCAACTTTACTCAGAAAGCAAAAAAGGAACAGTTTTGTGTTTCCAAAGAGCAGAAAATACCGAAAGGTTATGCGATCCACTTCAACGACGGGAAACATACCTATTCTAAAAATGAGGACTGGAAACCCGGTACCTACTATGTGACAAAAGGCTATTCGATCCTGCGGACCAATTTTGAGACCAAAGAAGCTGCCCTGAAATGGGTGCAGGAACTTGCCAAAGGCAGGAACAAAAACGGAAAGATCCGGTTTGTCCCTCCCCAGCTCGCCCATGTCAAACGTACCGGGCCGGATTACCGGAATGGTGTGGAGATCACCGGACAGCATTATCTTGATACATTTGGGTTCCGCGGCGGCGAGTTTGGAAACTGGATGAACCAGAACGACCGTCAGACCTCCCTTAACATGGGATTTGAAGCACTAAAGGATCTGGCGTCAGCCCTTAAGATCAGCGATAAAGATATTGCTTATCAGGGAACGCTTGCTATCGCTTTTGGTGCAAGAGGCAGCGGCAATGCTGCGGCTCATTATGAACCTTTGCGTACAGTCATCAATCTTACGAAAATGCACGGGGCCGGTTCGCTGGCACATGAATGGTGGCATGGACTTGACGATTATCTTGGTACAAAGATGGGCGCAAAAGGGATGCTGTCAGAACAGCCCCGCCTCTATGCGCCGTTCCAAAAACTCATTGACACCATAAAGTATAAACCGGAAACACCGGAACAGGCAGCAAAGCGCACGGAAGCACAAACAGAACGTACCCGGAAAAATGCGGCAAGCTGGCTGGATTCCTCGGTTCTTGCCTCCCTGAAACGGTATGGCAATGAGGAACAGATGGAAACCTACGTAGTCTTGCGGGAAGCATTTTTGTCCGGCGAACCCGGCTCTGTGGAACAGATCAGCGCATTTAAGAAGAATGTTACCGGCCGGGTAATTCCCAAAAGTGAACGGGAACGGCTGGAAATTTTTGAGCGTATGCTTTCCGGGATGCAGGCGCAGGAAGCTCCGCAGATTGGACGGACGGAAACTGATTTTTACCGTAATTCGGTACGCATGGGAAAAGAATGTGAAAAAGACGGCGGTTATTGGGACAGCAATGTGGAAATGACAGCCAGAGCCTTTGCCTGTTATATCAAGGACAAACTGCCCTACACATCGGATTATCTGGCAGGCCATGCCGACTGTGCCCTTACCCTGGTTTCCGGTAAAGACGGAGAAATGGAGGTATTGAAAGCCTTCCCTGTGGGGGAAGAACGCCGTGCGATTAACGCTGTTTTTGACGAGATCATTCAGGATTTGAAACGGGAACAGCTATTGACCCATGCCGATGTAACGCTTCCCCTCTCTGTTTCTGAACTTCGTGAGGCAGCGGACGGTCAGCTATCCATGTTCGGCGTCGGCCGTCCTTCTGTGATGGATCAGCTTGCGGCAAACAGACCGGCAGATAAAAAATCACCGGCACAGACGGTTTCCAGAAAAAACCATGAGCCGGAAATATAGCAGGAGGTGAACAGCATTTTGGAAGAAAACAGGGATTACCATGCCTACCGGTATGGCGACCACTTGACGCCGGGATCAGAGCTTAAAATTGAACACAGCGTAGTTTGTGAAAATGTGGATATTTCTACTCTGATCACAATGGGAACAGATAGCCTGGAAGCTATGCGCCAAGGAAGTATCGACGGGGAGCAGAAAGCCTATGAAATCGTAGTAGCTGCCGCAAAACAGTGGGAACAGCAGGCAGCGGCAACACAGACGATCAACCGGGCTTTGGAATATCTTCGTACACCGGAGATTGAACATACCGGCAACCAGTGGAAAGACACTGATAACTGGAGGGCGGATCAGAAAATCAGCAACCGGGTCTATCAGATGACCTGCAGTATTTGGGAAGATACGAAATATGACAGAGAAACCAAACAGAGTGTTCCGATTGCCTGGTATGTGACATGGGAAGTCCGTATTCATTCCCCGAAGCAGGGATATGGAGCAAAAATTGCCGGACAAAACCAGAAACGATATACAGATAAGAATGCAGCCATAAAATACCTGGACGGGCGAAAGAAAACCTATTCCCATTTATTCACGGAAATTTCCCCGCCGATCCCGAAAGAATATGAGCACCATTTTATGGTTCACGGTACTCTTTTACCTGGCTATACGGTTGAAGGACTGGAACAGGCCAAAACGGAACATACCGCCGCCGAGGTTTTGGAGGGCGGTATTTTTACACCCGAAAACCGGGAGAGGCCTTCCGTCCTGGGGAAGCTCTCTGTGGCAAAAACTCAGGAAAAAACGCAAACCGCTCCCGGTACGGCAATGAAAAAGAAGGAGGATATACAATTATGAAAGTGTTAATGGTAGAGCCGGGCAAGTCCCCTTATGCTGCGGAGATTGAAAGCGGTCTGAAATCCTTGCAGGCGGCAGTGGGCGGAGATATTCAGGCGGTCTATCCGTATGAGGACCCGGTGGCTCTGATCTGTAATGAAGAAGGCAAGCTGCTGGGGCTGCCTCTGAACCGAGCTCTCTTTGACGATGACGGCCACATCTATGATATTGTGTCCGGGAATTTTCTGATCGTTGGTCTTGGCGAGGAAGATTTTACAGACCTTTCCCCGGACTTGATGGAGAAATATGGGGAGCAGTTCAAGTACCCTGAAAAATTTGCAAGGATTGCCGGCGAGATCATTGCAGTCAAGCAGCCTGCAACCAATGAACACCGGGAAAAACCGATGATGCACCATTCCGGCCCGGATTTGTAGAAAGAAAGGAGCCAATTATGTTAATGGCAGTAAATGAACCTTATGCCCTTATGGTGCAGCCGGACGATATTCTGATCTCTCCCCGTGAGGTAGATGAACATTTTGGGACGATGGTATGCTTCCATCCCCGCTATGCGCTGGGCGACCATCACAACTATATGGACAAAGATGACTTCCTGCGGGAAATGTATTTAGATACCGTAGGACATGATGAAGCCGGCATGAAACGCTATGAACGGATGGTAAACATTGTAAGCAGCCGTTTCCGGCATGGACCAAAGACAGAGGAACGGGCGATCGATGAAGCAATGCAGAAAGTAATTTCGGAAAAGTATCTGATGCTCCCCCTCTATCTCTACGACCACTCAGGTCTTGCCATGAGTACAGAAAGTTTCTCAGGCAGGGCTCCTCATGCAGAATGGGACAGCGGACAGGTCGGCTGGATCTATGTTTCCAAAGAAGATGCCCTAAAGGAATTTGACGCTGACAAGATGACCGGTGCTATCCGTCAGAAAGCAGACGCACTGATGCGCAGCGAAGTCGCCGCTTACGATTCCTATCTGCGTGGCGAATGTTATGGGTTTGAGCTTTATAAAAACGGGGAGCTGTCGGATAGCTGCTGGGGCTTTATGGGTAACTTTTCCGATGTGTTGAAAGATATGGCGGAATACCTCCCGGATGAGTGCAAAGGGATGGTCGATCATCTGGAGGAACAGGAACGCCCAGCTACGATCATCAAGACGCTTTTGAAACATGCTAAAATTCAGGTCGATCAGGCAGCAAAAGCCTTTGAACACGCTTCCCGACAGCAGGTTCTTGGGGAAAGCCGGTAAAAAGTTATTTCCATATTATAAATACCGATTTTATCAGAAAGGAGGATGCTCTTGCAGGAAGATCTCGAACAACGAACGGTTTCTGTTTCTATACAGGCAGCAAAACTGTCAGGGCGGGTACTGCGTGCGGCTATTGCTGCGGTACTCCAAAAGATGGAACAGGAACGCACAATGCCAAAAGTCGGGCGCAACAGCATGAAGCGGCTGACTTATAAAGACCCCGGAGCCAATACCATTGAAGTTTCAGGGCGAATCCGCTCTTTTGAACGGTATGCCAGGAAACATCAGGTACGCTACCATATAGAAAAGGAACTTGGGACCGATCCCCCAAAATGGACGGTATATTTCAAGGCAAACCAGGCGGATGCACTGACGGCAGCTTTTAAGGAATATACGAAGAAAGACCTTACACGCAGCACCAGACCGTCGCTGCTTACACAGCTTCATAAGTTCAAAGAACTGGCGCAGTCGCTTGGCCGTGACCGTGTAAAGAACAAAGAACACGGAGGACCGGAACGATGAAGATTGATGCAGAAACACTGAAAAAACAGGTCATTCTCCATCTGCCTTATATTCTGTTCCTTCTGGTATTTGCCAAGCTGGGCGAGGCGGTGCGTCTGGCTCCCGGAGCAGACGCTTCCCAAAAGCTGTTAGGACTGTCCGAAGGCTTTGCCCTTGCGTTTCAGAGTATGTGGCCGGGAGCGGCAATGGACTGGCTGATTGGTTTATGCGGTGCAGCCATTATGCGGCTGGCAGTCTATCTTAGAGGGAAAGACGCTAAGAAATACCGCAAAAATGTGGAATATGGTTCTGCAAGATGGGGAAATAAAGCCGATATTGCCCCATTTATGGACCCAAAGCCGGAAAACAATATCATTCTTACCCAAAGTGAAGGACTGATGTTAAACGGACGGCCCAAAAATCCGGCCAATGCAAGAAATAAAAATGTACTGGTAGTCGGAGGATCAGGTTCGGGAAAAACGCGCTTTTTCATCAAGCCCAATCTGATGCAAATGCACAGTTCCTACGTCGTCACCGATCCGAAAGGTACAGTCCTTGTGGAATGCGGAAAGATGTTGCAGCGAGGCACACCAAAGCTGGACAAGGACGGAAAGCCTATGCGTAATGAAAAAGGAAAGATTATCTATGAGCCCTATAAAATACGGGTATTCAATACGATCAATTTTCAGAAAAGTATGCACTTTAACCCATTCGCCTACATTCATTCCGAGAAAGATATTCTGAAGATCGTCACTACCCTGATCGCCAATACCAAAGGCGAAGGAAAAGCCGGAGACGATTTCTGGGTCAAAGCAGAAACCTTGCTTTATACGGCACTGATCGGATATATCTACTATGAAGCTCCGGTAAACGAACAGAATTTTGCCACACTGGTAGAAATGCTGAACGCAATGGAGGTCCGTGAGGATGACGAGTCATTCAAAAATGCCGTTGACCTTCTCTTTGACGCTCTGGAACAGAAAGACCCGGATCATTTTGCCCTGCGTCAATATAAAAAATATAAGCTCGCTGCCGGAAAAACAGCGAAGTCGATCCTTATTTCCTGCGGTGCCAGACTTGCTCCTTTTGATATCCAGGAACTTCGGGAGATCATGTCTTATGATGAAATGGAGCTGGATATGATCGGGGACCAGAAGACAGCAATGTTCGTGATTATCAGTGATACCGATGATACATTCAATTTTGTGGTGGCGATCATGTACACACAGCTTTTTAATCTGCTCTGTGATAAAGCAGATGATGAGCATGGTGGAAGACTTCCGTACCATGTGCGATTACTGCTGGATGAGTTCAGTAATATTGGGCAGATCCCGAAATTCGACAAATTGATCGCAACGATCCGAAGCCGTGAAATCTCTGCTTCTATTATTTTACAGTCACAGAGCCAGTTAAAAACCATTTATAAGGATGCGGCTGAAACCATCACAGGGAATTGCGATACCGTATTATTTCTTGGAGGAAAAGAAAGCTCCACGTTAAAGGAGATATCGGAAACGCTGGGAAAAGAGACCATCGATCTTTACAATACCTCTGATACCAGAGGGACAAGCCAGTCCTATGGTTTGAATTATCAGAAGACAGGGAAAGAATTGATGAGCCGGGATGAACTGGCTGTAATGGATGGAAATAAATGTATCTTACAGCTTCGAGGCGTACGGCCATTTCTCAGTAACAAATATGATATCACAAAGCATAAGAGATATAAGGAACTTGCGGATGCAGATGAAAGAAATGCTTTTGATGTGGAAAAATATCTGGAGCATAAGCTGGTATTTTCGCAAGATACAAAATTTGAGATGTATGAAGTGGATGTAACGGATGACGATGTGAAAGAAGCAGAACAGAATATATCATAGAAAAGCGCGAAGAAGATATGAAAACAGAATAAAAAGCGTTAGTGCATATAGATATCCATCTATGTGCTCTTTTTTTGCGTTTTTTTAAGAAAAAGTCCTGATGATCAGGCAGAAAGGAGAAGGAAGTGAAGATAAAAATAAGAT
>OOAD01000831.1_pt1 | contig 19743 bp, 16 predicted proteins | sample 1671151 | NCBI WGS metagenome assembly OOAD01 (sample SAMN06348127, study PRJEB24527) | human gut metagenome | biome: human gut; feature: ankylosing spondylitis patient; material: feces | host: Homo sapiens | place: China | collected 2015-10
CGCAGACCGCGTCAGCCGCGCCGGCGCAACCGGCGCCCGCTGCTTCCGCTCAGCCGCCCGCTGCCGCACCGGTGCTCCACAAGGTGGAATTCCGTCTGGGCGCTGGGGCCAGCTGGGTTCAGGTTATCGCACCCAATGGTCGCAATGTGGTAGCGAGCGAAATGCGTCCGCAGTCTGTGCAGGCCTATGAGATTCCGAAGGGTTCGCGCTTCACGATTGGCAATGCCGGCGTCGTCTCGCTCACGATCGACGGTGAGGTTTATCCGTTGGACGGCGTCGTACGAAACGGCATCGCCCGCTTTACCATCGAATAATCGCCCGGCACCTTCGGGCATGCCGGAGAGTCCAAAAAGGCGCTCGCCGCTCGATACGTCGAGCTAAGGCGCCTTTTCTGATTTCTGCGGCTTCAGTTAAAAAAGAGCAACGAGATGCCAACAGTGAATGCATGCGGTCTCAACCGTCATTGGACCACGCCTGTTGATGTGATTTGGGGTCCGACGACCGTTACGATCGGCGGCGGCCGGCCGGTAGTCGTGCAGTCGATGACCAATACGGCAACGGCAGATGCAGAGGCGTCCTATCGACAGACGGCCGAACTCGCCGAGGCGGGCAGCGAACTCGTGCGGCTCACGGTGAATACGCCCGATGCGGCGCGGGCGGTCGTGACTATCCGCGAAAAACTCGATGCGGCGGGAATTCATGTGCCGCTGGTGGGCGACTTCCATTACAACGGTCACAAACTCCTCACGGAAATCCCTGAATGTGCTGACTGCTTATCGAAGTACCGCATCAATCCGGGCAATGTCGGCAAAGGCACCAAGGCCGAAGAGAACTTCGCAATGATGATCGAGGTTGCCAAACGTACGGGCGCAGCGGTGCGCATCGGCGTGAACGGCGGCTCGCTTGATCAGGCGCTCTTAGCTCGGCTGATGGATGAAAATCGTCAGTCCGAACACCCAGAGTCGCCGCAGGCCGTGCTCCGTGAGGCACTAGTGCGCTCGGCGGTGGAGTCCGCAGAGGCTGCGCAGTCGCTGGGACTGCCGGCCAATCGCCTTGTCCTTTCCTGCAAGGTTTCGGAGGTTCAGGAACTTATTGCACTTTACCGGACCCTTTCGCGCCGCACGAAGGCGGCGCTCCATTTGGGATTGACGGAAGCGGGCATCGGCAGCAAAGGCATTGTGGCGTCAACGGCTGCACTGGCCGTACTCCTTGAGGAAGGCATTGGCGACACCATCCGGGTTTCACTCACGCCTGCTCCCGGCGCATCGCGCACGGAAGAAGTGATCGTGGCACAGGAAATCCTGCAGTCGATGGAGCTGCGCAGTTTCACGCCGCTCGTGACGAGCTGCCCGGGGTGCGGGCGCACCTCGTCGGATCTCTTTCAGCGTCTGGCGCAGGAGACGCAGCAGTTTCTGCGGGCGCGGGCGCCGGAGTGGCGGCGGATTGCGCCGGGTTCGGAAGCGATGAAGGTGGCGGTGATGGGCTGCATCGTCAACGGTCCGGGGGAAAGCCGGCAAGCCGATATCGGCGTGAGTCTTCCGGGGTCGGGTGAAAGCCCCGTCGCACCCGTCTACATACGCGGAGAGAAGGCTGGCGTGCTTAAAGGCGCGGACATTGCCAAGCAGTTTCAGGATATCATTGAAAAATTCGTCCGCGAAAACTACGCGAAGCAGGGGAGCTGAGCGGCAACCTCTGCCTTTACACAGCATTTTCACAAAGCGGTGCGTCGTTCATCCATAAAATGACGGCGCATCCGGGGCCGGCAGAGCACAGCGGTGCCGCAGCCTCAGACATACCAAGCAGCAACAGAGCAAATGGCTAAAGAAAAATTCACCGGCGTCAAGGGCATGAATGACATGCTTCCGCAGGACGCTCCCATCTGGCAGTACGTGCAGAAGACCTGCGTCGACGTGCTGTCGTCCTACGGTTATCAGGAAATCCGTACGCCGATTCTTGAAAATACGCGCGTTTTTACCCGCGGCGTCGGCGAGGTGACGGACATCGTTGAAAAGGAGATGTACAGCTTCACCGACTCTATGAACGGTGATCAGCTGACGCTTCGTCCGGAATGCACCTCCGCTGTGGTCCGTGCCGTTAATGAACATAATCTCCTTTACGGAACCACGCAGCGCCTTTGGTACTGCGGTCCGATGTTCCGTCATGAACGCCCGCAGCGCGGCCGCTACCGTCAGTTCCATCAGCTCGGCGCTGAAGCGCTCGGCATGGCGGGTCCGGACATTGATGCCGAAATCATTATGATGCTCGCGCGCATGTGGAAGGCGCTTGGCGTTGGCCCGGTGAAGCTCGAAATGAATACGCTGGGCGCCCAGGAAGAGCGTCAAAAGCACCGTGAAGCGCTGATCGCCTACTTCGAAGCCCATAAGGATCAACTCGACGAAGATGCGCTCCGTCGTCTTTATACGAATCCGCTGCGCATTCTTGACACGAAGAATCCCGACATGCAGGGGCTCGTTGACGCTGCGCCTAAGCTGCTCGACTATCTTGGCGAAGAAAGCCGGGCATTCCTTAGCCGCCTTGAAGAGCTGGTGTCTTCTGCCGGCATTGAATACTCGATCAATCCTCGTTTGGTGCGCGGTCTCGATTATTACAACCACACCGTGTTTGAGTGGATTACGGATAAGCTCGGCGCTCAGGGTACGATCTGCGGCGGCGGCCGCTACGATCCGCTCGTTGAAATGCTCGGCGGCCGTCCTGCTCCCGGGGTGGGTTTTGCCATGGGGATGGAGCGCGTTATCGAACTGATGCGTGAAGTGGGACAAGTGCCAAAGGCCTCGCAGACCGACGTCTATGTGCTCCACCACGGCGGCGAGTCACAGGCCAAGGCCATGCTGCTCGCTGAAACCATGCGCGACCGCGGCATTCGTGTGGTGACGCATCCGGGCGAGGCGAGCATCAAGAGCCAGATGAAAAAGGCTGATGCTTCCGGCGCCGAATTTGCCGTTTTTGCCACCGAGGATGAACTCGCTCAGGGCACGGTCGGCATCAAGGCGCTGCGTGCGCACGAGCATGCGCCCTTTGCCGAACAAACGCTGGTAGCGACGGCGGAAGCTGCCGACAAGGTGGCCGAAGCGCTTGCTGCCCTCCATCGCTGATGCTGTTCAGTACAGTTTATAAGATTCAAAAAATTTCAACAAAAGGTTTGAGCCATGGCTTACGACTTGGAAGAACAAGAGAGCATTGACCAAATGAAGGCCTGGTGGGACCGCTGGGGCACGCCCGTAACGAGCGTGGTCTGCGTGTGCTGCCTTGCCTTTGCTGGCTGGAACGGCTGGAATTGGTGGCAGCGCAATCAGGCGGCCAAAGCTTCTCAGATCTATGCTGCGCTGCAGAATGCCGTTGCAACGCATGACCTCAAGAACGTTCAGTCGCTCTCGGCTGGTTTGATTTCTGAGTACAGCTCCACACTCTATGCGCCGCTGGCGGCTTTTGCTTCTGCACAGTCCGCGTCGGATGCGGGCGATCTGGCCGATGCCAAAGCCAAGCTCAATTGGGTGATTGAGAAGTCCGGCCGTCCGGAGTACGACACGGTGGCTCGCGTTCGACTCGCCGGCGTTCTTTTTGACGAAGGCAAGCTCGACGAGGCGGCTGCTGTGCTGGCTGCCGCCAAGCCTGCCGAGGCACAGAAGGTTCTGGTGCTCGACCGTCAGGGCGATATTTGGGCGGCTAAGGGTGATTTGCAGAAAGCTCGAGATGCTTGGACGCAGGCTCAGGCCGCGCTCAATTCGCAGGATCCTCTGAACCGCGTGCTTGAACTGAAGCTTGCGGCGCTGCCCTCGGCGAGCTGAATCCAGGCGTTTCAGGCGCGGCTCGTCATCGGGAACGGTTCGGCGGGCGGATGATTCCTGCTGCCGCATCCGCGCAGCGAAATGAAAGCGGCCGTCGGGAGAGGTCCTGCGGCTGCGCTTTCTTTTAGAATTCAGGGCGCGCAACCGACTTCTAAAGCGATGCACCTTTGCTGATGTGTTTTCTCTTTTTAGTTGGACAACGCAGTCCCCAATCTCAAGGTCCTTGCACACATGACCCATAAGTCTTCCTTCACCGCTCTCGCAGCAGCTCTTGCCGTCCTGCCGCTGGCCGGCTGCGGCATCTTCTCGTCTTCGAGCACGCATGATCCGCACGATTATCCGGACTTCAAGCAGACGAACCTGGCGCGCGTCGTCTGGCGCACGAATGTGGGTGACGCGGCTGAGCGCAATCTCGCGCCGGCTGTGACGGACACGGCGGTCTATGCGGCAGGCTCCAATCGGGTCGTGCGTCTGGATCGTCAAACCGGCAGCATCGTCTGGCGTACGACCACCGACGGCGATGTGACAGCGGGCGTCGGCACTGACGGCAGTCATGTGGCGGTGGGCACGTCAACGGGCAAAGTGCAGGTGTTCGATGCTGAAGGCAAACTCTCCTGGGAAGCGAAGCTTTCATCGGACATGGAAGTGCCGCCGCTGGTGGGTGCCAATCGCGTCATTGTGAAGACGTCGGACACCCGCATCACGGCTTTTGACCTCATTACAGGCCAGCGCGTCTGGCACTATCAGGGCCAGGCGCCGGCGCTTACGCTTCGTGCCTTTTCGCAGATGGCATGGTCGCCTGCGGGCATTCTCGTTGGTCAGGCCAACGGCCGGCTTATGGCGCTCAACCCAAATGACGGCCGCGTTGTCTTTGATGCCGTCATCGGTCAGGCCAAGGGCATCACAGAAGTTGAGCGTCTGATTGACGTGGTCGGCCGCCCCTGGGTTGATCAGGAACTCATGTGCGCAGCCGCTTTCCAAGGCAATGTCGTTTGTATGAATGTACAGAACGGACGCCTTGTCTGGAATGCCAAGGTTGACGCGGTGACCGGGCCGGTGGCAGACGGCCGTCTGGTGTATGAGGTTGACGATGCGAGCCGCATTCATGCCTTCAACCGTCAGAATGGCCGTGAGGCTTGGGTGAACGAAAGCTTCCTTTACCGTTCCGCTTCGGCGCCGATCCGCGTAGGAACATCGCTTGCTTTCGGCGACTACGAGGGCAACATTACGTTCCTTGATCCGGCGACCGGCACTCCCGTCGCGCGCACGAAGCTCTCCGGCGCCGTCACCACGCCTGCGGCGCAGTACGGCTACGGCGCTGTCTTTCAGACGGTCGAAGGCGACGTGGCCTATGTGGTCGAAGGAGCCGACTCGGAATAGTCCGAGATTCGCTTCAAAGAGCGGGAGCAGAATCGACTCTCGCCAATGACAATTTATTTTTATCAAGCGCCGCGCAGCTGACTTTCATGATGGTCATGAGTCCGCCGTGCGGCGGTTGAATTTCTAGTTTTCCTAACATGCTTCCAGTCATCGCTCTCGTGGGCCGGCCTAATGTCGGCAAGTCGACGTTTTTCAATCGGCTCACCCGCAGCCGAGATGCCATCGTGGCAGATTTTCCTGGTCTCACCCGAGATCGCCAGTACGGTCAGGGACGCGTCGGTCCCGGTCCTTACATCGTGGTGGATACGGGCGGCTTTGAGCCCGTGCGCACCGAAGGGATTGTGCAGGCCATGGCGGGGCAGGCCGAGCTTGCGATTGAGGAGGCCGACGTTGTTCTTTTCCTGACCGACGCCCGTGCCGGTCTGACGCCGCAGGATATCCGCATCGCGCAGCATCTGCGCCGCGCTGATCGACCGGTCGTGCTGCTCGTCAATAAAGCCGAAGGTCTCACTGAAACCGCCAAGGCGGAGTTCTATGAACTCGGGCTTGGTGAACCGCATCTGGTTTCCGGCGCGCATGGTCAGGGTGTCCGCGATGCGCTCGATCTGGCGTTCTCGTGCCTGCCTGAGGACTTTCCTTTTGACGAACCGGAAGCCGAAGAAGACGATGACGGTCCTCGCCGCATCAAGGTCACGCTTGCCGGCCGTCCGAATGCCGGCAAATCCACCCTCATCAATGCATTGGTCGGCGAAGAGCGCGTCATTGCCTTTGATATGCCGGGCACAACGCGCGATGCGATCAAGATCGATTTCGAATATGACGGACGCCCCTACGAGCTGGTGGATACGGCTGGCCTGCGAAAGAAAGGCCGTGTTTTTGAGGCCGTGGAGAAGTTTTCCGTCGTTAAAACACTGCAGGCCATTGAGGACGCCAACGTTGTCATTCTTGTCGTTGACGCCAAGGAAGGCGTGAGTGAAGGCGATGCCCACATCGCTGGCTACGTGCTCGAAGCAGGGCGCGCGCTTGTGGTGGCGGTCAACAAATGGGATCTGCTCGACAGCTATGAACGCGAGCGGTTCAATTTGGACCTCGAGCGTAAACTCCACTTCCTGCGCTGGGCCCGCATGATCCGCATCTCGGCGCTCAAGCGCAACGGCCTCAACCATTTGATGCGGGCGGTCGACGAAGCCCATGCTGCGGCATATGCCAAACTGCCTACGCCGAAGCTCACGCGTGCGCTGCTCGAAGCCGTCCAGCGCCAGCAGCCGCCACGAGCCAAAGGCGGTCGTCCGAAGCCCCGCTATGCACACCAGGGCGGCAGCAATCCCCCGGTGATCGTGATTCACGGCAATGCTTTGGAGGATATTGGAGAGTCCTATCGCCGCTATCTCGAGGGCTATTTCCGCGATACCTTCAATCTTGCGGGCACGCCGCTTCGCGTGGAATTCCGCACGAAGGCCAATCCGTACGTGGACGAACAGAAAAAGCGCTGAGCCCGGACGCTCTCGGCGGCAAAGAAAAGACGCTTCACCGCAATGCCGGGGAGCGTCTTTTCGTTATCAGCGCACTCGTAGCCCGTCCGTAAGTGGGCGTGTCAGAGGCCGGGCTGGCGAATCTTGCGGACCATGGGCTTACCGAATTCGGTCCAGAGCACGGCGCCCATTTCGACGGGTTTGTCGACGCCGTCAACCTTAAGCGTATAGCTCGCATCGCGCACTGCCGCAAAGCCCCACCAACCCGCCCATGGCGCCGCAAAGGTGAAGATGCCGTTGTCGTCAGTCTTCATGACCTGGGTGGTGTAGTAGGAATTGCGCGGCTGATAAAGGTCGCTTTCATTGAGAAATTCGACCTTCACCGTTGTATTCGGCGCGGATTTGCCGTCAACGAGCACGCGGCCTTGAAAGAGCGTTCCGGCATAGTTGCCGTACGGACGCGTGAGCGGCACGATTTCAGTCTTCATGCCGACGGGTTTGGACCAGTCATCGTCCTTGGGATCAATGCCAAGGCCAGCACCCAGCGCAGGAACGATGACCTTGGTGTAGTGCAGGTAAAACTTATCTTCGGACTGCTCCCAATAGGGGAGCGGTTCAACGACAAATTGATAGACGCCGGGTTTTTCGAATTTGTATTCGAGCGTCCAGTCATCCCGGCCGAAAAGTTTTCCCGGATGCAGCGCTGGAGTCAAATCGGTTTTGCGGCCGTCTTCGACCACATAGAAGGCCGCGGGTTTGACCATTGTCATCGTGCTCGCTTCCATCGGGCGAATAAAGCTCACATCGAGCTTGAAAGCAGTCTTGGACTGCTCAAGCACCATGGCGGGATCGGGAAGGATGAGGCCGAAATGAGCAGCGGCCGGCAAGCTTGCTGCAATCGTGCCGGCAAACAGGGCGGCGGAGAAGGTGCGGTGAAGCATGGGGTGGCATTCCTCGGAATGTGCGTCTCACGCAGAGGTTGGTCTGCGCATTGTTTGCGGACAATCATAGCCTTCACTGAAGTCCTTGGACAACGCAAAGTGCAGGCTCCGATCGCTTCAAAGCGAGTGCATCTAAGGAGAAAAGCGTGCTGAACAACGTAATGCCGCAATAGTTCCTTGCAAATGCAGACGCGGCATTGCCTTAAGGAGGCGGAGCCTGCCGGCCGGCAGTGCTAATATTTCAAGCAGTTTTGCGGCGGAGGCCTATGCTCCACCAATCCGACGGTTTATTTCAAACGGCCGACGGAGAGCTGGTTCCCGCAACATATGCCGCGCGCAATTTATACGCGCAGAGACGGACGCACACGACTCTCACGGCGCAGCGGAAGAAAACAACAATCAACGCAAGACCTGCATGTGCGAAGCTGCAGCGTCGGAGAAAAAGAAAATCATGCCCAGCAATAAGGTTCAGCTTCTGCAGGATCCGTTCCTCAACATGCTGAGGAAGGAACATATTCCCGTTTCGATCTATCTGGTCAACGGCATCAAGCTTCAGGGACAGATCGAATCTTTCGACCAGTACGTCGTTATTTTGCGCAACACCTTGACGCAGATGGTCTACAAGCACGCCATCAGCACCGTTGTGCCTTCGCGCGCCGTCTCGATGACTGCTCAGCCTGCCGGCGACGCAACGGAGAACTGATCTGTCAAAATTTCAGCTGGATGAAACGCACGCGAAGAAAGCCTCGCGTGCGTTTCTAGTCGTTGTTTCTGTCGGCCGGGCTTTTTATCAGGATTCCGCCGAGGAATTGAGGCTGCTCGTATCCTCTGACGGACTTGAGCCCGTTGGGCTCATGCAGGCCAAGCGTGAAAAGCCGGATCCGGCAACATTTTTAGGTTCCGGAAAGATTGAAGAGCTCGGCATCCTCGCCAAAGAGGCGGAGGTGGATGTTGTCGTTTTCGATATCGCGCTTTCAGCGGCGCAGGAGCGCAACATTGAGCGTCTGATCGGGATTCCCGTATTGGATCGTACGGAACTTATTCTTGATATTTTCCGCCAGCGCGCCAAGAGCCGTGAAGGCCGTCTGCAGGTTGAACTTGCTCGACTCGAACACTTGTCAACACGTCTTGTCCGCGGGTGGACTCACTTGGAGCGCCAGCGCGGCGGCTTAGGGAAGACGGGCGGTCCGGGTGAAAAGCAAATTGAGCTTGACCGGCGCATGATCGGCACGCGCATGAAGCAGCTCAGAGATCAGCTCAAGCGCTTGGCTCGGCAGCGGGGCACGCAGCGCCGTGCCCGTTCGCGCGGCGATTCGATCACCGTATCGCTCGCGGGCTATACGAATGCCGGCAAGTCGACGCTTTTCAATAAGATCACGCGTGCAGAAACGTACGCAGCCGATCAGCTTTTCGCCACGCTGGATACAACGGCGAGAAAGTTCTGGCTCTCCGATGAGGAAACTGTGGTGGCGACCGACACTGTCGGTTTTATCCGCGGTCTGCCGCATCAGCTGATTGAGGCCTTCAAGTCGACTCTGGATGAAACGGTGCATGCGGATCTCATTTTGCATGTGGTCGATGCATCCTCTCCGGTACGGGAGGAGCAGATTGCCGAAGTCAATTCGGTTCTCGCCGACATTCATGCCGACGATGTGCCGGTGATCTTGGTCTACAACAAGATTGACGTCACCGGACAGGCGCCCGAGATCGTCCGAGATCAGAACGGCCGGCCTAAGGCAGTGTTCGTGTCGGCACTGACGGGAGCTGGACTCGATGAACTTCGCCAAGCTGTCTCGGAATTCTCCGCGGCTTGGCGGGAAGAGCATCCCAATGAGCCTCGTGAGCTCGAGGATTGGGAGCTTGAGCGGACGGATGAAGCTCTGCCGCGGCGCAAAACGCCGGCCGAAGAGCTTGCTGAGCTTGAAAGTCTCCTTTAATCGCTTTTTTAGAAAAAACAGCCCGTGACGCGTCGTACGGGCTGTTTTTCTTGAAGGGCTTAAGCCGATTCGCTCAAATCGGAGGGCGGCCTCAGAGCAGGCTAAAGAAGTTGGTGAGCATCTTGACGCGCTCTTCCACCGTGTCCAGTCGCAGGTATTCACGCTCTGTATGGAAGCACGCACCGGCCGGACCGCAGCCGTCAATGACCGGAATGCCTGCTTTGGCAATGCGGTTGCCGTCAGAGCCGCCGCCCGCGTCAACAAACTTAGCTTCAAAACCGGTCATCTTCGCGGCTTCCGTGATTTTTGCGGTCAGTGCCTTCGCGTCGTCCGACAGCGGCATGGCCGGGGTGAAGCCCAAAAGCTCAACCGTCTGCGATACGCCGGGGGCCCAAGAACGTTCAGCGAGCTCAAAGATCTGGTTTTCAAGGTCAGAGCCGTCCTTGTCGAAACAGTAGCGCAGGTCAAAGCGAACCTCACAGCTGTCCGGAATGACATTGGTCGCGGTGCCGCCGGCAATGATGCCGGGGTTGACTGTCGTGCCTTTGGCCGGGTCAGCAAGCTCATAGCACGCCAGGCTGAAGCGCATGGCAGCCACATTCGCGTTGGCGCCGTCCTGAGGATTGTTGCCGGCATGAGCAGAGCGGCCGCGAAAGACGACTTTCAGGTCAGCCACGCCCTTACGCGAACGTACCAATTCGCCGCCCGCACGTGCGCACTCTACGATGAGCGCGCACTTGGATCTTGCGCCGATGGAGGCGAGCCATTCGTGGGAGCTTGTGGAGCCGATTTCTTCATCAGGGTTGAAGGCGCAGCAGATGGACAGCCGCTCTAAGTCCTTCGGACGCGCCGTTTTGCAGGCGTAATAGGCCGCCAGAATGCCGCCCTTGCAGTCCGCGCAGCCCGGGCCATGCGCAAAGTCGCCGTCAATGGAGAAGGGGCGCGCGGCGGCAGTGCCGTCGGCAAAAACGGTGTCGAGATGACCGTTCAGAAGGACGTCGTAGTGATCGGCATGCGGCTTATTTCTTGCAAGAAGACCCCGACCCGCTTTGGGGCCGAGGTCTATGAGTTCGCATGTGAAGCCGATGGATTCAAAGTAGCCCTTCATGATTTCCGCTGCGCGAGTGACGCCGGCCGTATTGCACGTGCCGCAGTCCAGATTCACGAGTGGGGCGAGGTCTTTGATGTAGTCGTCTAGAAGCGCCATTTTTGAGGTCTGCTCCGCGTAAGTGTGTGAAGAATTCCGTGCGGCGCAGACCAGACTGATTCAGGTCGGCAGTCAGTTGCCGAGCATCAGGATGCGCATCACGAACAGTGAGACGAAGGCGGTCAACACTGGGATCGCCATGATAAGCGGAATCTTACTGCCCTTGATGCCGATGACGCCGAGGCAGCGGCCCAGATATTGAATCTGAGAACCCATCAGGAAGATGGCGGGGCAGACGATAGCGAGCTGAGTGCCGTTGAGCACGCCGTTGTCAAAGAGTGCTACGGCGACGCCTACGCCGCCGCCCATCGACATCCAGCCGCCGAGCAGCACGGTGGCTGCTTCGCCGGGGAGGCCGAAAATACCCATGATCGGCGAAAAGATCTGACCGATGAGCGCGAGAAGCCCTGAATGGTTAAGGATCTTGATGATCACGAAAGCCATCAGGACGTTCGGAATGGTGGAAGTGACGCAGATGTTCCAACCTTGGACGGCGCCCTTCACGAAGACGTCGGTGACCATGGGTTTGGCGGGAGCAGGATGATTCATGGCAGCCTTGGCTGAGGATTGAGAGTGTAGGTGGGTTGCGGCCGGGGACAGCAGAATCTGCAGGGAACGGCTGCTGTACAAAAAAGGTTTTGGCGAATTGTATAGGCCTGCCGGCCCTTCGCAAACCTGAGGAAACCACTGTCTATATGGCTTAGATCAAGGACGGATGAGAGTACGGTGCGGCGCGCTGAAGGATCGCAGGAGAGATCTGTACGGGCATTTGGGATGCTGGAAGTGTGTGGAAAGGCAATATTGATTGACTAAAGACGCGCGATAGCGGTTTTCTTCGTTAAACTTCATAGACCTTTGTCTAAATTGGACGTAGAAGAGGTCAACGGACAGGAGGACGGGCGAAATGATCGGCTCGGCCTAAAAAGGAGATCTCTTCAAGAACGGAGTTATTGATGTCGCTTAATGACCCTCACTGGGGCCGCAGCTCTGACGAAGAGAAGAAGAACGACCGCGGAGACAATGAACAGCGCTCTGACGGCGTCGGAGAAGACGGCGAAGAACAAAACGCCCGGCAGAATCCGAATGCGCAAGATGATCGGAATCCGGCGGATTCGTCTGCTGACGGTTCGCGCCGCACCAGCCGCGATGCCCGTGAAGACGATGAGCAGCGCGATCGCCGCTCGCAAGGTCTTCTTTCGGACGATGATCTTGAAAATTTGTGGTCGAATTTTCAGCAGGCGGCCAACAAGATTATGGGGCGCCAAGGCCGCTCGAATCAGGAGGATCTCCGTTCGCGGCTCAAGAGCCGCGATGATTTCTCGCGAGACGATGAGCCCAATGATGCTGCACCTCGACAGAAGGGCGACGACTATCCCGATGACGGCGGTACGCACGGCGGTCAGAAGCGGCAGGGGCTTTTTGCCGAATTGGACCGGCTCCGCAATCAATTTGAGGAAGACGATCAGCGTCAGCAGCAGCGCCGTGAAAGCGGTGCCCGCAACGGCGGCAATGGCCGTGGCGGCAACGGCGGCGGTCTCTTCGGGGGCGGCCGAGGCGCACGCGCCGGCGGCTTTTCAGTTTCCGTGCTCGCGGTCTGTGCCGTTATTGGCTGGAGCGTAAGCGGCTTTTACATCGTCCCCGAAGGTCAGACGGGCGTCGTCACCACATTCGGCGCCTACAGCAAGTCGACCATGCCTGGCATCAACTGGCATTTGCCGGCTCCGATTCAGGATGTCGAGCTCGTTGACGTGAGCAGCGTCCGTACGGCGGAAATCGGCATGCGCGGCACGACAGACCGTCTGCGCGAGGCGCTGATGCTTACTGACGACGAGAACATCGTTGACGTTCAGTTCAACGTCCAATACCGCATCAAGCCTGAAACCGGCGCTAAGGACTATCTCTTCAATACGCGCGCGCCTGACGCCTCCGTTACACAGGCCGCCGAATCGGCCATGCGCGAAGTGGTCGGCCGAAAAGCAATGGACAGCGTTCTCTTCGAGTCCAAGGCTGAAATTGCCGAGGCTGTGCGCAATTCCATGCAGGCTATGCTGGATCGCTACTCTACCGGTATTGAGGTGATGAGCGTCGCCATTCAAAACGCTCAGCCGCCCCAGCAGGTGCAGGCTGCGTTCAATGACGCGGTGAAAGCCGGCCAGGACCGTGAACGTCAGATTAATTTGGGCGAGGCGTACATGAACGCCGTGATCCCGAAGGCGCAGGGTACGGCTTCGCGCCTGAAGGAAGAAGCTGAGGGCTACAAAGCCCGCGTCGTAGAAACCGCACGAGGCGATGCTGACCGCTTTACTTCCGTCTATACCGAATATGCCAAGGCGCCGCAGGTGACGCGCGACCGCATTTACGTGGATGCCATGCGTGACATTTATCAAAACGTCACCAAGGTTTATGTAGATCAGAAGTCTGGGTCGAACCTCCTCTATCTGCCGCTCGACAAGATCGTTGCGTCCACGCAGGCCGCGGCGAAGTCCGAAGCAGATTCAGCCGTGCCTGCAAGTTCGGCAGCTGCTGCGAGCACTTCGGCGCCCAATACTGCCGGCACCAATTCGGCTGGATCGGCGACCTATTCCACCGATATCGATCCGCGTGAAATGATCCGCAGCCGTCTGCGCTGAGATGACCGACTGAAGAGAAGAACAGATGAAAAGCATTACTTCCATTGCCGTCGGCGTTGTTGTGGCCGCGGGCCTTGCGCAGACGTGCCTTTACACCGTAGGCGAACGCGAATACGCCATGTTGTTCGCACTCGGCGAACTCAAAACCGTCGTGACCGAGCCGGGTCTGCACTTCAAGCTGCCTGCGCCGCTCCAGAATGTCGTATATCTCGATAAGCGCATCCTGACGCTCGACGCGTCCGGTGCTGATCTCGTGCAGACGAGCGAGAAGAAGAACCTGATGATCGACACGTTCGTCAAGTGGCGCATCGGTGACGCTCGCCGCTACTGGGTGTCCTTCCAGGGCAGCGAACGTGCTGCGAGCGATCGTCTGGCGATGCTGCTGCGCGACGTGCTCAATATTGCCGTTAATAAACGCACGGTGAATCAAATCACTTCGAGCGAACGTGAAAAAGCGATGGCGGAGATTTCCGAACTCCTGCAGGCGCGCGTCAAGGCGCTGGGCATCGACATCGTTGACGTACGCATGAAGCGCGTGGACTTTACGCCCGAAATTTCCGAATCGGTCTACAGCCGTATGGAAGCTGAACGTAAGCGCGTGGCCAGTGAAGAGCGCAGCAAAGGTGCGGCTCAGGCCGAGCGCATCCGTGCCGGTGCTGATCGTCAGAGCGAAGTGATTCTCGCTGAGGCTTATCGCGATGCGCAGAAGACCAAGGGCGAGGGCGACGGCGAAGCCGCGCGCATCTATGCCGACGCTTTCGGCAAGGATCCGGAATTCGCTCGCTTCTATCGCTCGCTCGAGGCTTATCGCCGAAGCTTCTCGCAGAAGTCCGACGTCATGGTGGTCGATCCGTCGGCCGACTTCTTCAGTTATTTGAAGAAAGAAGGCGGGGAGCAGAACTAACTCATGGACGGCTGGGAAGTTTTGCTGCTTTCACTCGGCTGGGTGCTTGTATTCGAAGGCATCAGTCCGCTGATAGCGCCTGAACGCTGGCTCGCGATGCTCGCTGAGCTCACGAAGGCCGATCCAAGAGTCATACGCGCGGCGGCCTCCGTTCTGGTGGCGCTCGGCCTTGTCATTATCTGGAGCTTTCTCGGCAAAGTCTCCTAGGCGGCTCGCCCGCGCGCAAGACCGTCTGCATCCTTTGCGCGCGCCTCCCGCTCTCATGTGGGAGGCGTCGGCAGGCGCACGCGGCGTGTGCTATCTTCACGGTTGCGTCCGCACTCGGTTGATGGAAGGTAAACGCTGCCTTGAACCGAGCGGCAGATCGCCGGCGCCTGCAATGGTTTCGCGCAAGCCTCCCCGAGAAAGCCTCCTTTAGAAGCTTCCCGGCCGGCCGCAAGCGTGCCGCCTGCGCTCCCCCGAGCTCCGAGCTGCAGACCAGCGCTTCCGTAAGGCCCGGAAGATTGAACAGCACGAAGGGAACTTCCTCCAATTTAGGTTTATTAAGGATTTCAAATGGGCAAGAATGTTGTCGTGATCGGCGCTCAGTGGGGCGACGAAGGCAAGGGCAAAATCGTCGATTGGCTGACGGAACAGGCTTCCGGGGTGGTGCGCTTCAACGGCGGCCATAATGCCGGGCATACCCTCGTCATTAACGGCAAGAAGACCATCCTGCGTCTGATCCCCTCGGGCATCATGCATGCTACGAGCACCTGCTATATCGGCAACGGCGTTGTCTTCTCTCCGGAAGCTTTCTTCCGCGAAGTCGACGAACTCAACGCCATCGGCGTGCCCAACGTTGAGAAGCGTTTGCGCGTCTCCGCCAACGCCGCCCTCATCATGCCGTACCACGTCGCCCTTGACCATGCCCGCGAAGCCGCTGCCGGCGACAAGAAGATCGGCACGACGGGCCGTGGCATCGGCCCCGCCTACGAGGACAAGATTGCCCGCCGCACGTTGCGCGTCGCCGACCTCTTCGACAAGGAACGCTTCGTCGAGCAGGTCCGCTCCGTCCTGAAGTATCACAACTTCGTTCTCGAAAACTACCTTGGTGCCAAGCCGCTTGACGCCGACGAAGTCATCGACCACATGCTCTCCTACGCCGAGCGCCTCCGTCCGATGGTCTGCGACGTCTCCGCCGAACTCCATCAGCAGTGCGCCGAAGGCAAGCAGTTCCTCTTCGAAGGCGCCCAAGGCTCGATGCTCGACATCGACCACGGCACGTACCCGTACGTTACGAGCTCCAACACCGTCGCCGGCTCTGCCTGCGCCGGCGCCGGCGTCGGTCCGCACATGCTCAACTACGTCCTCGGCATCACCAAGGCCTACTGCACCCGCGTCGGCGAAGGTCCGTTCCCGACCGAACTTCACGACGAAGTCGGCCAGATGCTCCGTGAAAAGGGCTGCGAGTTCGGCGCCGTCACGGGCCGCCGCCGCCGCTGCGGATGGCTCGATATGGTGGCCCTGAAATATTCGATCATGGTCAACGGCGTGACGCAGCTGATTATGATGAAATCCGACGTGATGAACGATTTCGACACGATCCGCGTGGCCACGGCCTACGAGATCGGCGGCCGCACCACCTCGGAGTTCCCCTACGAAATCACCGGCGACCTCCGCCCGGTCTACACCGAGTTCGAGGGCTGGAAATGCGACCTGCGCCGGTACGGCAGCTACGAAGAGTTCCCCGAAGCGTTCAAACGCTACGTGGAGTTCATCGAGCGGCAGACGGGCGTCCCCGTGAAGATCATCTCCGTAGGTCCCGACCGCGGCGAAACGATCGTCCGATAAGCAACCGCGCATCCCGGCTGCCCAGTGGCAGGTTAGGGATGCGTTTTTGTGTGATTTCCGCCCGCGTTTCGGTCGAAATCCCGGTTGACGACCCGGTCGCATTGCGACAACTGCGACAACTGCGACAACTGCGGCGACAGGCGGGGGCAGTCGCTTGCGGATTGCCGAACCGCCAAAGCAGAAACGGGGCGTGTTTTACGCCGTAAGTCCCTCCCGCGGGAGGGCTTGGGGCGAGGCAGATTCGCGAACGCGACGGAACGCCGCGACGACAGCGGTAAAAGAAGGAAAAGGATTCAATATATAACCATTACTTACTTATATGCAACAACAAAACCTCAAAATTCTTGTTTTGGCCAAGCAGGTTCCCGATACCCGCAACGTAGGCAAGGACGCGATGACTCCCGAAGGGACGGTCAACCGCGCGGCGCTGCCGGCCATCTTCAATCCCGAGGACCTCAATGCGCTCGAAGCCGCCCTGCGGCTCAAGGACCGTGTGGCGGGGTCCACGGTTCATATCCTTACGATGGGTCCGCAGCGCGCCGCCGACATCATCCGCGACGCGATGTTCCGCGGCGCCGACGGCGGTTACCTGCTTTCGGGCCGCGAATTCGCCGGTTCGGACACGCTCGCCACGTCGTACGCCTTGTCGTGCGCCCTGAAAAAGATCCGGCCCGACATCATTTTCGCCGGCCGCCAGGCCATCGACGGCGATACGGCGCAGGTCGGCCCCCAGGTGGCTGAGAAACTCGGCCTGCCGCAGGTTACCTATGCCGAAGAGATCCTCGACATCAAGGACAGCACGCTGGTTATCCGGCGCCGCCTGAACTGCGGCACCGAGACCGTCGAGTGCCCCGTCCCGGCTGTCATTACGGTCAACGCCTCGGCTCCCGAGTGCCGTCCGCGCAACGCCAAGCGCGTGATGACCTACAAATTCGCCCTCTCGGGGTCTGAAATCGCCGCGGCGCCCGAATCGGAAGCCGCACGGCGCGCCGCCGCGAAGCCCTACCTGCAGATCGTCGAGTGGGCTGCCGCCGACGTCGATCCCGACCCGCAGCAGCTCGGCCTCCAGGGTTCGCCCACGAAGGTCAAGAAGATCGAGAACGTGGTTTTCCAGGCCAAGGAGGCCAAGAAGCTCACCGCTGCCGACGAGGATATCAATTCACTGATGGTCGAACTTATCGCGAGCCACACGCTCGGTTAATACGTGCATAGGAGATGAACAACATATTCGTATATATCGAGAACGAGGGCGGCAAGGCCGCCGAGGTGTGCCTCGAACTGATGACCAAGGGCCGCGAACTGGCCACGACGCTGGGCGTGAAACTCGAAGCCGTGGTGCTGGGCGAAAACCTCGCCGGCATCGAGCACGAGCTCGCCAAATACGGCGCCGATACCGTATGGATCGCCGACGACAAGGTGTTCGCACCGTTCCGTACGCTGCCCCATACGGCCGTCATGTGCGGCCTGATCGAGCAGGAGAAACCCCAGATCGTGCTGTTCGGCGCGACGTGCAACGGCCGCGATTTCGCGCCGCGCGTGTCGTCGGCGCTTTACAGCGGCCTTACGGCCGACTGTACGCAGCTGGTGATCGGCGACCACAAAGACGCCAAGAGCGGCAGGGAGTACAAAGACCTGCTCTACCAGATCCGCCCCGCCTTCGGCGGCAACATCATCGCCACGATCGTCAACCCCGACAACCGTCCGCAGATGGCCACCGTCCGCGAAGGCGTCATGCGCCGCGAATATGCCGCCAAGCCGGGTGCCGGCGAGGTGAAGAAGATCGAGTGGCAGAAATTCGTGAAGGACGCAGACCTCGCGGTGAAGATCATCGACCGTGAGATTGCCGAGAGCAAGATCGACATCAAGGGTGCCGGCGTCATCGTCGCGGGCGGCTACGGCATGGGTTCGAAGGAGAACTTCGACCTGGTATTCGAGCTGGCCGACGTGCTGGGTGCCGAGGTGGGCGCGAGCCGCGCAGCCGTCGACGCCGGGTTCGCAGACCATGCGCGCCAGGTGGGTCAGACCGGTGTGACGGTACGCCCCAAACTCTACATCGCCTGCGGTATCTCGGGGCAGATCCAGCATACGGCCGGCATGGACGGCTCGGCCATGGTCATTTCGATCAACACCGACCCCGAAGCCCCGATCAACAAGATTGCCGACTACGCCATCACGGGCGACGTCAACGAGGTGATCCCCAAGATGATTAAGTACTACAAACAAAATTCGAAGTAATGGCTAATTTCTTTTCAGACAATAAGGATTTGCAGTTCCACCTCCAGCATCCGATGATGCGCAAGATCGTGGAGCTGAAAGAGCGCGGCTTCGCCGAGAAAGACCTCTACGATTTCGCGCCGCAGGATTTCGAAGACGCCATGGACTCCTACCGCCGCGTGCTGGAGATCGCCGGCGAGGTCTGCGGCGAGGTGATCGCCCCCAACGCCGAGGGTGTGGACCACGAGGGTCCGCGCGTGGTCGACGACCATGTGGAGTACGCTTCGGGTACGGTCGAGAACATGAAGGCGGTGGTTGACGCGGGGTTGAGCGGCATGACGCTTCCGCGCAAGTACGACGGACTGAACTTCCCGCTCATCTGCTTCGTGATGGCCAACGAGATGGTCGCCCGCGCCGATGCCGGCTTCGAGAACATCTGGGGTTTGCAGGACTGTGCCGAGACGCTCAACGAGTTCGCCTCGGAGGAGCTCAAGGCCAAATACCTGCCGTGGGTTTCCGCGGGTGCTACTTGCGCCATGGATCTTACCGAGCCGGATGCGGGTTCCGACCTGGGCGCCGTGATGCTCAAGGCTACGTGGTCCGAGGAGAAGCAGACCTGGCTGCTGAACGGCGTCAAGCGCTTCATCACCAACGGCGACGGTGACGTTTCGCTCGTGCTGGCGCGTACCGAAGAGGGTACCACCGACGCCCGCGGACTGTCGATGCTCGTCTATGACAAGCGCGACGGCGGCGTGAAGGTACGCCGTATCGAGAACAAAATGGGTATCAAGGGCTCTCCGACGTGCGAGCTGGTCTTCACCAACGCCCCCGCGCAGCTGGTCGGCGACCGCAAGATGGGCCTTATCAAATACGTGATGTCGCTGATGAACGCCGCCCGCCTGGGTATCGGTGCGCAGTCGGTGGGCTTGTGCGAAGCCGCCTACCGCGAGGCGCTGAAATACGCCCAGGAGCGTGAGCAGTTCGGCAAGCCGATCATCCGCTTCGCGGCCGTTGCGGAGATGCTCTCCAACATGAAGGCCAAGTTGCAGGGTGTCCGTGCGCTGTTGTACGAGACGACGCGCTTCGTCGAGGTCTACAAGCAGTACGGCCATATCGCGCACGAGCGTCCGCTCGAAGGTGATGAGCGTCAGGAGATGAAGTTCTACAACCGCCTGGCCGACGGCTTCACGCCGCTCGTCAAGCTCTTCTCGTCGGAGTACGCCAACCAGCTGGCCTACGACGCCATCCAGATCCACGGCGGATCGGGTTTTATGAAGGACTATCCCTGCGAGCGCCTCTACCGCGACGCACGTATCATGAATATCTACGAGGGTACTTCGCAGCTGCAGGTCGTGGCGGCGATCAACGCCGTGACCAAGGGCACCTTCATGGAGCAGATCGAGCGTTACGCTGCCGCCGAAT
>OOAD01000849.1_pt1 | contig 19490 bp, 13 predicted proteins | sample 1671151 | NCBI WGS metagenome assembly OOAD01 (sample SAMN06348127, study PRJEB24527) | human gut metagenome | biome: human gut; feature: ankylosing spondylitis patient; material: feces | host: Homo sapiens | place: China | collected 2015-10
CATCTCCTCCTGCCCTTCCGGGCAAGTCTCTGATGAACAGATATTCGGGAATTGTCGTATTTCTCGATTCGTGATATACTGAATCTGCCAAGATGGTATATCAGTTAATCTGATTATCAGAGAACTTGCTCAGATTATTTATCTGGGCTTTTTCTTTTGCCTTTTCAACATTCATCTCTTTCTTCTCCCAATCCGGTAACTGCATTTTCATTATCCAGCAGATTTGCAATCTTCCTCTGCTGATTTGGATAAAGATGTCCATAAGTATTCAATGTGATACGAATATCTTTATGACCCAATCTGTCCCGGATCAGTAACGGTTCTACACCTTTCTCAATGAGATAAGCCACATGACTGTGTCTGAGATCATGCACTCGGATTTTCTTTACTCCTGCCAGTTCAATCTGCCGTTTCATCTTATGCTGTACCGCTTCCTGAACAACCGGAAACAATCTTTCTGTATCCGGCATTCCGTAGTGACCATCTACAAATTCCTTAATTTCCTCTTTCAAAAATTCTGGAATTTCGATTGTTCGAAAGGACTGTTTTGTTTTTGGTTCTGTGATAATATCCTGCATTCCTGTTCGGTAATAAGTCTTATTGATACTAAGCTGATTCTTTTCAAAATTGATATCAGCTTTTGTAATTGCAAGCAGCTCCCCAATCCTGCACCCAGTCCAGAACAGCATCTCAAATATAAGATAATATCTTGTTCCCGGCTCCATTGTCTGTATAAACTGTTTGTACTCGTCCAGTGTCCAGAAGTTCAAACTTCTCGAATCCGAATTTCCCATTCGTTTCACTTTCTTGCATGGATTAACTGGCAAATCATATATTTTAGCTGCATGTGTAAACAGACTGGTCAACTGATTCTGAATCATTCTCAGATAAGAATCTGAATATCCTTTTTTCTGAATTTCATTCTGCCACTGAATAATCTGTGAAGCCTTGATCTCACTCATCATCTGATTTCCAAAGTATGGAACGATATGCTGTTGCATCATATATCTTTTATTTTTGATTGTTCGATCTTTTAGGTCATTCTGTTTGTCTGAAAAATAAATCTCAATAAAATCGCTCAGTTTCATATCCATACTTCGCTCAGTGCTCAACTTTTTACTTCGTTCAAACTCCAATGCTTCTCGCTTTGTTTCAAATCCACGCTTTCTGCGTTTTTTCTTCTCACCCATAACATTTGTCTCAAACCACTGGGCTGTCCATTTTTTTGTGTCTTTTTCTCTGTAAGCCATATTAATCCTCCTTAATTTCCTGCTATTTCATAGCCATACATCTTTTTTGCCCAAAACGCCTTTGGTATTCTTCCAGCCATCGTAATATATCCCTGTGCAGCCAGTTCCTTATTCATAGCTTTCACCAGTTTATAAGCATAAGATTTTGAGCAGTTTAATTCCTGTGCCACTTCATCAGCACTCATCATATAATTGTAGCTTGCCATACTGCATCCTCCTTTCCTCTCCAGATACAGAATACGTTTACTGTATTTCTATATCTGTACGAATTTCGTAAATTGATAATATCATGTATTTATTTCATTGTCAATATTTCGTAAACATATTTTTACGAATTTCGTATATTATTTTCTCTTTATTTTATTCCAGGTCTGTGCTATGATATTCTATAGATTTATGTTTTTCGTAATTTTGCAATATATGAAAAAGGAGGATTCTATGGGTGACGGTAAAAATTTAAAGAAATATCTTGATGAAAAAGGCACAAATGTCCGTAAAATTGCAAAGGCAACCGGAATCAGTGCCACAACCTTATATTCAATTATTCAAAAAGATTCCAATATTCGATTTGATTTTGCTTTAAGACTTGCAAATGAATTACAAATTGATGTGAATGAGATATGTTCTGCCAGTCCATTTTCTGGCACAATTAAGGAAGAAGAGATTTATCCTACACTTCCAGACGGTTTGAACGGAGCATTAGACGCAAGCCGTGTAAAGACTTATTTAAAAAATTCTATGTACCCGTTGATGTATCTTTTCGGTAAGAACAGTATGCCTGATGTAGATAATCTGCTCACATCGTTCTATCAGCTTGATGATGAAGCCAGACAGGAAGTTGTGGAAACGATCCGTCTGAAACTGCAATATCATCGTGATCCGGAACGTGCTGAACAGATCAAACAGATCAAAGGCTGGTAAAAAAATTACTCCTGTGAATAGCAAATATTCGCAGGAGTTTCTTTTTGGCACCGTTTTGGCACCGCTAGACTGATTTTTCAATTTTAAATTTATCCGTATTTCATCTTTCTGATAAACGTTTCACTGTTTCTAATCTGATAATTTTACAAACAATTCTTTTCTTAGAGTACAGAAAAACCCCAGAAACACAAGGTTTCTGGGGTATCTTACGTTTGGACACAAGTTATCTTGCGATAACAAATCTATTTTCAGATTGTATTACTCGATGATTGTAGCAACACGTCCTGATCCTACAGTACGTCCACCTTCACGGATAGCGAATGTAAGACCCTGCTCCATAGCTACTGGATGAATTAATTCGATAGTCATTTCGATGTTATCACCTGGCATACACATTTCAACACCATCTGGTAAATCACAAACACCTGTAACGTCTGTTGTTCTGAAGTAGAACTGTGGACGATAGTTGTTGAAGAATGGAGTATGACGTCCACCTTCGTCTTTTGTTAAAACGTAAACCTGAGCTGTGAATTTTCTGTGGCATGTTACAGTACCTGGTTTAGCAAGAACCTGTCCACGAACGATCTGGTCACGGTTAACACCACGAAGTAATGCACCGATGTTATCACCAGCCATAGCCTCGTCTAACTGTTTACGGAACATCTCGATACCAGTTACAACTGTAGACTGAACATCTTCTTTAACACCTAAGATCTCAAGTGGATCATTTAAGTGAAGTGTTCCTCTCTCTACTCTACCTGTAGCAACTGTACCACGACCTGTGATTGTGAATACGTCCTCTACTGGCATTAAGAATGGTTTATCTGTATCACGCTGTGGATCTGGAATATAAGAATCAACTGTATCCATTAATTCCATGATCTTATCTCCCCAAGGTCCCATTGGATCTTCAAGAGCTTTTAAAGCAGATCCCTGGATGATTGGGCAGTCATTGAATCCGTACTCTTCGAGCTGTTCTGTGATTTCCATCTCAACTAACTCTAATAATTCTGGATCGTCAACCATATCACATTTGTTCATGAATACTACGATGTAAGGTACACCTACCTGACGGGATAATAAGATGTGCTCTTTTGTCTGAGCCATAACACCGTCAGTAGCAGCTACTACAAGGATAGCTCCATCCATCTGAGCAGCACCAGTGATCATGTTCTTAACGTAGTCAGCATGTCCAGGACAGTCAACGTGTGCGTAATGTCTCTTCTCTGTCTCGTACTCAACGTGAGCAGTAGAAATTGTGATACCACGTTCTCTTTCTTCTGGAGCTTTATCGATGTTAGCGAAATCTACAGCTGCGTTACCAGCTACTCTTTCAGATAAAACTTTTGTGATAGCTGCTGTTAAAGTTGTTTTACCATGATCTACGTGACCAATGGTACCGATATTACAATGTGGTTTTGTTCTTTCAAACTTAGCTTTTGCCATTTTGAATATCCTCCTTAAATTGATGCCATATTGGCTATAGTTGTTATATTTAATAACTCGGCTATTTATGATTATATAAAATAATCTTAGCTTTTTCAAGTTATTTTTATCACAGAATCCCTTATTTTAAGGGATTTCTGTGATTTAATATTGTTTTTAGATTCTGTTACACAGAAATAACTGAAATCAGTTATAAGCCATGCTTTTTTTCAGAATTTATTTGGATTTATCTGCAAGAACTTTTTCCTGAACAGATTTTGGTACCGGCTCATATTTCTCGAAGAACATAGAGTAGTTACCACGTCCCTGTGTCTTAGAACGTAAGTCTGTAGAGTAACCGAACATCTCAGCAAGTGGTACATATGCTTTAACCATTTTACCACCACCGATATCGTCCATACCCTCGATACGTCCACGACGGGAGTTGATATCACCGATTACATCACCCATGTATTCTTCAGGCATTGTAACTTCTACCTTCATGATAGGCTCAAGTAATACTGGTGAAGCTTTTGCCATAGCCTCTTTGAATGCCATAGATCCAGCGATGTGGAATGCCATTTCAGAAGAGTCGACCTCATGGTAAGATCCATCGTATACGTTAGCGTGAACACCAAGAACTGGGAATCCGCCAAGAATACCTGCCTGAGCAGCTTCTTCGATACCTTCACCAACTGCTGGGATGTATTCCTTAGGAATAGCACCACCGACAACGGTAGATTCGAATTTGAATGTCTCTTCGCCGTTTGGATCCATCGGCTCAAATTTAACTTTACAGTGTCCGTACTGACCACGTCCACCGGACTGTTTTGCATATTTGTACTCAACATCTACAGGTTTTGTAAATGTCTCTTTGTAAGCTACCTGTGGAGCACCTACGTTAGCTTCTACTTTGAATTCACGAAGCAGACGGTCAACGATGATTTCCAAATGTAACTCACCCATACCAGCAATGATTGTCTGACCAGTTTCCTGATCTGTGTGAGCACGGAATGTAGGATCTTCTTCTGCAAGTTTTGCAAGAGCCTCACCCATTTTACCCTGTCCAGCTTTTGTCTTAGGCTCGATAGCGAGCTCGATAACTGGTTCTGGGAATTCCATGGACTCTAAGATTACTGGATGCTGTTCATCACAGATTGTATCACCAGTTGTTGTAAATTTGAAACCTACAGCAGCTGCGATATCTCCGGAGTAAACTTTGTCTAATTCCTGACGTTTGTTAGCGTGCATCTGTAAGATACGTCCAACACGTTCTTTTTTATCTTTTGTTGCATTTAATACATAAGAACCGGAATTCATTGTACCAGAGTAAACTCTGAAGAATGCAAGCTTACCAACGAATGGGTCAGCCATGATTTTGAATGCTAATGCAGCGAAAGGTTCGTCATCAGAAGAATGTCTCTCTACTTCATTACCATCTAAGTCAACACCTTTGATAGCTGGGATATCTGTTGGAGCTGGCATGTACTCGATAACTGCATCGATTAACTTCTGTACACCTTTGTTTCTGTAAGCAGAACCACAGCAAACAGGTACAGCAGTACATTCACATGTAGCTTTTCTTAATACTTTCTTCATCTCCTCAACAGATGGTTCCTCACCCTCAAGGTACATCATCATTAAGTCATCATCTAACTCGCAGACTTTCTCTACTAATTCTGCATGATAAAGTTCAGCTTCATCAGCCATATCACCTAAATCATCTGTTACAGTGATATCGTCACCTTTATCATCATTGTAGATATAAGCCTTCATCTCGAATAAGTCGATAATTCCTTTGAAATCGTCCTCTTTACCGATTGGTAACTGAAGACAGATAGCATTTTTTCCTAATCTTGTACGAATCTGATCAACAGCTCCGTAGAAGTTAGCACCTAAGATGTCCATCTTGTTAATGAAAGCCATTCTAGGTACGTTGTAGGTATCAGCCTGACGCCATACGTTTTCTGACTGTGGTTCAACACCACCCTTTGCACAGAATACGCCGACAGCACCATCAAGTACACGAAGGGAACGCTCTACCTCTACAGTAAAGTCTACGTGTCCAGGAGTATCAATGATGTTGATACGATGCTCTAAAGCACCTTTCTTTGGTTTTGTGAACTCTTCCAAAGTCCAGTGGCATGTAGTAGCGGCTGATGTAATTGTGATACCTCTTTCCTGCTCCTGTTCCATCCAGTCCATGGTAGCAGTACCTTCATGAGTATCACCAATCTTATAGTTAACACCGGTATAGTAAAGAATACGCTCTGTTAATGTTGTTTTACCAGCATCAATATGAGCCATAATACCAATGTTTCTGGTTCTCTCTAATGGATATTCTCTTCCAGCCAAGGTTTTTCCTCCTTAATTTACTACGCCGATATGCGCAGAACATTTTTATAATACTTGAGAGCAAAGTTGCTTTGCTCCCGGTATCTATTCATATGGCAAATGATATTAGAAGCGGTAATGAGCGAATGCTTTGTTTGCTTCTGCCATTTTGTGCATATCTTCTTTTCTCTTAACAGATGCACCTGTGTTGTTAGCTGCATCCATGATTTCATTTGCAAGTCTTTCTTCCATGGTCTTCTCACCTCTGTTACGTGAGAAAGTTGTTAACCAACGAAGTCCTAAAGCCTGACGACGGTCTGGTCTAACTTCGATTGGTACCTGGTATGTTGCACCACCAATACGTCTAGCCTTTACTTCGAGAACAGGCATAACGTTATTCATGGCTTCTTCAAATACCTCAAGAGCAGGTCTTTCTGTTTTCTCTTCTACTCTTGCGAAAGCTCCATATACAATTTTCTGTGCTACACCTTTCTTACCATCTAACATAATGTTGTTGACAAGCTTTGTAACGACTTTGTTATTGTAAATTGGATCTGCTAATACGTCTCTTTTCTGAGTATGTCCTTTACGTGGCACGGTTCTTCCCTCCTTAATCATAATTTACTATACAGGTCTTCCCTGCATTTACTGTGTCCGGTTTCCCGGCTCTGCAACATTTGCAATGAAAGTTCAATGCAACATGTTGTCAGTGAACTTCATTTCGATTAATTCAACGGTACTCACATGTGTAAAATGGGCAAGCCCATCTCGGAACAAAATCTTGTTCCCCCTTAGTGTTCGTGCGGAAATATATCTCTAGTGAAACAATTCCAACACTAAACCTTTTAGTTCTGTTTGTGATACTATTGGTTTTACTTCATTCTGTAATCAAAAATTACTTAGAAGCCTTTGGTCTCTTAGCGCCGTATTTAGAACGAGCCTGTTTTCTGTTAGCAACACCTGCTGTATCAAGTGTACCACGGATGATGTGATATCTTGTACCTGGTAAGTCCTTAACACGTCCACCACGGATCATAACAACGCTATGCTCCTGTAAGTTGTGTCCTTCACCTGGAATGTAGCTTGTTACTTCGATTCCGTTAGAGAGACGTACTCTGGCGATCTTTCTAAGAGCTGAGTTAGGTTTTTTAGGAGTAGCTGTCTTAACAGCTGTACAAACACCTCTCTTCTGTGGAGAAGGAGCATCTGTAGGTCTCTTCTGTAAAGAGTTGTAACCCTTCTGAAGTGCAGGTGCTGTAGACTTCTTAACAGATGTCTGACGTCCTTTTCTTACTAACTGGTTAAATGTTGGCATTATTTTCACCTCCTGTTAATATTATGTGAACAAAAAAGTTCAAACTGCATGCCTTTTTGTGCACGCTAAATTATTATATAGGTGTCCATCCCAGATGTCAAGCACTTTTACATAGATTTTTCTTACGCTTTTAAAGCATTTCCAATATCTGGCTTTTTATACCAGATATTATGATTACGAAAAAAGAGGAACAGATTTTCATCCATTCCTCTCTTATTTCAATATCTTATTCTTCTACTGGTGCAAATTCTTCATCTGCAAAAGAATCGTCATCAAAATCAATCTCGTCATTTTCATTGACATCAGAATCAAGTTTGATATTGCGGTATCTCTTCATACCTGTACCAGCCGGGATCAGTTTACCAATGATTACGTTCTCTTTCATACCGATCAGTGGGTCAACTTTTCCTTTGATAGCTGCTTCTGTCAGAACTTTTGTTGTCTCCTGGAAGGAAGCTGCCGATAAGAAGGAGTTCGTAGCTAAGGAAGCTTTGGTAATACCAAGTAATACCTGTTTTCCTTCTGCCATTTCTTTTCCTTCACTCTCAAGCAGTTCATTTGTATCCTCAAAATCAAGAGTATCTACTAATGTTCCCGGAAGCATATCAGAATCACCGTTTGTCTCAACGCGGACTTTCTGCAACATCTGACGTACGATCAACTCAATATGTTTGTCGTTGATCTCAACACCCTGTAAACGGTATACACGCTGAACCTCGCGGAGCATGTAATCCTGAACGGCACGGACACCTTTGATCTTTAAGATGTCATGTGGATTTACAGAACCTTCGGTCAGCTCGTCACCAGCTTCAAGTACTGCGCCGTCCATTACTTTGATTCTGGAACCGTAAGGGATTAAGTATGCCTTAGATTCACCAGTCTCATTGTTTGTAACGATGATCTCACGTTTCTTCTTAGTATCTTTGATGTTAGCTACGCCACCAAATTCTGTGATAATGGCAAGTCCCTTCGGTTTTCTTGCCTCGAAAATTTCTTCGACACGAGGAAGACCCTGTGTGATATCGGTACCGGCAACACCACCTGTATGGAAAGTACGCATGGTAAGCTGTGTACCAGGCTCACCGATGGACTGTGCTGCGATGATACCAACAGCCTCACCAACCTGAACTGCCTGACCGGTAGCCATGTTTGCTCCATAACATTTTGCACATACACCCATATGGGAGCGGCAGGATAATACGGTACGGATCTTCACTTTCTCGATTGGATTGCCATTCTCATCAACACCACGGCTCATAACTTCTGCTGCACGTTTTGGTGTGATCATATGGTTTGCCTTTACAATGACATTGCCATCTTTATCACAAATTGTATTGCAGGAGAAACGACCTGTAATACGTTCCTGAAGACTTTCTATCTCTTCTTTTCCATCCATGAATGCAGTTACCCACATACCAGGGATTTCTCTGTTCTTGCCTTCACAGCAGTCAGATTCACGAACGATCATATGCTGTGATACGTCTACAAGACGTCTCGTAAGGTATCCGGAATCGGCTGTACGAAGCGCTGTATCGGACATACCTTTTCGTGCTCCATGCGCAGACATGAAGTACTCCAATACATCAAGACCATCACGGAAGTTGGATTTGATAGGCAACTCGATTGTTCTACCGGTTGTATCAGCCATCAAACCACGCATACCTGCAAGCTGTTTGATCTGTTTATCAGAACCACGGGCTCCGGAATCCGCCATCATGAAGATGTTGTTGTATTTATCAAGACCTTCCAGAAGCACTTTTGTAAGCTCATCATCGGTCTCTTTCCATGTCTCAACAACTTCTTTGTAACGTTCTTCCTCTGTGATAAGACCACGTTTGTACTGTTTTGTAATTCTGTCTACTGTATCCTGAGCTGCTTTGATCATTGCAGGTTTCTCTGGTGGAACCGTCATATCGGAAATGGATACGGTCATCGCTGCTCTTGTGGAATATTTGTAACCCATAGCTTTTACAGCATCCAGAACCTCTGCTGTCTTGGTAGCACCATGGATATTGATTACTTTTTCAAGAATCTGTTTGTTCTGTTTCTTGGCAACAAGGAAATCTACTTCCAGTTTTAATTCATTGCCAGGAATGCTTCTGTCAACAAATCCTAAATCCTGAGGAATGATCTCATTGAAGATGAAACGTCCTAATGTGGACTCAACAACTCCTGTGATTTCTTTTCCATCCGGCATTGTCTTTGTCATACGGACTTTGATTCTGGAGTGAAGTGTTACTGCTCCGTTCTCGTATGCAAGGATTGCTTCGTTGACACTCTTGAATATCTTGCCCTCTCCCTTAGCTCCCGGTCTCTCCTGTGTTAAGTAGTAGATACCAAGGACCATATCCTGTGAAGGAACTGCTACAAGACCACCGTCAGATGGTTTTAACAGGTTGTTCGGTGAGAGAAGCATAAATCTACACTCAGCCTGAGCCTCTACAGATAATGGAAGATGTACAGCCATCTGGTCACCATCGAAGTCGGCGTTGAACGCGGTACATACCAATGGATGTAACTTGATTGCTTTACCTTCTACTAAGATTGGCTCGAATGCCTGAATACCTAATCTATGCAGTGTAGGAGCACGGTTTAACATAACCGGATGCTCTTTGATAACGTCTTCTAAGACATCCCAAACTTCTGTCTGGAGTCTCTCGACCATTTTCTTAGCACTCTTGATGTTGTGTGCAGATCCGTTGGCAACAAGTTCTTTCATAACAAAAGGTTTGAATAATTCAATTGCCATCTCTTTTGGAAGACCACACTGATAAATCTTTAATTTTGGCTCAACACAGATAACGGAACGTCCTGAATAGTCAACACGTTTACCAAGTAAGTTCTGTCTGAAACGACCGGATTTACCTTTTAACATATCGGATAAGGATTTTAATGCTCTGTTTCCTGGTCCTGTAACCGGACGTCCACGACGACCGTTATCGATCAGGGCATCAACAGCTTCCTGTAACATACGTTTCTCGTTACGAACGATGATATCAGGAGCTCCTAACTCAAGAAGTCTTCTCAAACGGTTATTTCTGTTGATAATTCTTCTATATAAATCATTCAAATCAGAGGTAGCAAAACGTCCACCATCCAACTGAACCATTGGACGAAGATCTGGTGGGATAACCGGTACAACGGTCATGATCATCCATTCTGGTTTGTTTCCAGATTCACGGAATGCTTCTACAACTTCCAGTCTCTTAATGATTCTGGCACGTTTCTGACCAGTTGCATCTTCTAACTCTGCTTTTAATTCAGCAGAATCTTTTTCCAGATCAATCGCCTGCAATAATTCCTGAATTGCCTCAGCACCCATTCCTACACGGAATGCATTGCCGTACTGTTCTCTTGCATCCTGGTATTCTCCTTCGGAAAGTACCTGTTTGTACTGTAATGCAGTATTGCCTGCATCCAATACGATGTAAGAAGCAAAGTATAAAACTTTCTCCAATGTTCTTGGAGATAAGTCAAGGATCAATCCCATACGCGATGGAATTCCTTTGAAGTACCAGATATGGGATACAGGTGCAGCAAGCTCGATGTGTCCCATACGCTCTCTACGAACGCTGGATTTTGTGATCTCAACGCCACAACGGTCGCAGACAACGCCCTTGTAACGAATTTTCTTATATTTACCGCAATGACATTCCCAGTCTTTGCTAGGTCCAAAAATCTTCTCACAGAAAAGACCATCTTTTTCCGGTTTCAATGTTCTATAGTTGATTGTTTCCGGTTTTTTAACTTCACCGCGGGACCATTCTCTGATCTTTTCCGGGGATGCTAAACCAATACGGATGGCATCAAATGAAACAGACTGGTTAATTGCCTCTTTATTTGTTGTTTCTGGCATCTATGACACTCCCTTTCTCTACTTTACAGAATCGACTCTCTTTATCGGTCTGTGCGGATGCACAGACCTTAAATGCTTATTGATTATTTACTCTTCGAAATTGTCTTCCGGCATATCATCGTAAAAATCAGAGTCATCATCTGCATCGGTGTCTTCCTCTTCTTCTACGTCAACAAGTTCTTCGTTTTCAGAATCAAATTCTTTCTTTGTGAATCCCATCTTGGAGAATGATTCACTGTCTTCAAAAGCGAAATCTTTATCGCCTGAAATAATGGAGTTCAGGTCGGTGTTACCGTACTCACTTGTTTCCATTAATTCAACTTCATTTCCTTCGTCATCTAATACTGTGACATCAAGTCCTAAGGACTGTAACTCTTTCAGTAATACCTTGAATGATTCTGGAATTCCCGGTTCAGGAATATTATCACCTTTGATAATTGCCTCATAAGTCTTAACACGTCCTACAACGTCATCAGACTTCACTGTAAGGATTTCCTGTAAGGTATATGCTGCACCGTAAGCTTCCAGTGCCCAAACCTCCATCTCACCGAAACGCTGTCCACCGAACTGCGCTTTACCACCAAGTGGCTGCTGGGTAACTAAGGAGTAAGGACCAGTAGAACGTGCATGGATCTTATCATCTACCAGGTGGTGCAGTTTCAGGTAATGCATGTGTCCGATTGTTACAGGTGAATCAAATGGTTCTCCGGTACGTCCATCACGCAGCTGAACTTTTCCATCACGGGAAATTGGAACACCTTTCCACAGTGCTCTGTGGTCTCTGTTGTCCCATAAGTACTTCATAACTTCTTCGCCAAGTACATCTTTGTATTTTGCTTCAAAATCTTCCCATTCGAAGTTTACATAATCATTAGCCAATTCCAGTGTATCCTGGATATCAATTTCCTTTGCACCATCAAATACTGGTGTTGCAATATTGAATCCCAATGCTTTTGCAGCAAGACTCAGGTGAATCTCAAGGACCTGACCGATATTCATACGGGAAGGTACACCTAATGGATTCAATACGATATCAAGAGGACGACCATTTGGAAGGAATGGCATATCTTCTACAGGTAATACACGGGAAACGACACCCTTGTTACCATGACGGCCGGCCATCTTATCACCGACAGAGATTTTTCTCTTCTGTGCAATGTAAATGCGGACTGCCTGGTTTACTCCTGGAGATAACTCATCTCCGTTTTCTCTTGTAAATACTTTAGCTTCCACAACGATACCATATTCGCCGTGAGGAACTTTTAAGGAAGTATCACGTACTTCTCTTGCCTTCTCACCAAAAATTGCACGGAGAAGTCTCTCTTCTGCTGTCAGTTCTGTCTCTCCCTTAGGAGTAACTTTTCCGACTAAGATATCACCGGCACGAACCTCTGCACCGATACGGATAATACCTCTTTCATCAAGGTCTTTTAATGCATCATCACCGACACCTGGAACGTCACGAGTAATCTCCTCCGGTCCTAATTTGGTGTCACGTGCTTCTGCTTCATATTCTTCAATATGGATGGATGTATAAACATCATCCTGTACAAGTCTCTCACTTAAAAGAACAGCATCCTCGTAGTTATAACCTTCCCAGGTCATAAATCCGATCAATGGGTTCTTACCAAGTCCAAGTTCTCCGTTAGAAGTAGATGGTCCGTCTGCGATAACCTCACCAACCTCTACATGGTCACCCTTGAATACGATTGGTCTCTGATTGTAGCAGTTTGACTGGTTACTTCTTGAAAACTTTGTAAGTTTGTATACATCTCTTGTTCCATCATCATTTTTTACAATGATCTGATTGGACTCAGAGCTTTCAATTGTACCTGCTTTTTTTGCAACAACGCAGACACCTGAGTCAACGGCCGCTTTTGTCTCCATACCTGTACCAACAACAGGAGCTTCTGTTGTAAGAAGAGGTACTGCCTGACGCTGCATGTTTGATCCCATCAGCGCACGGTTCGCATCATCGTTCTGTAAGAACGGAATTAATGCAGTCGCAACAGAGAATACCATCTTAGGAGATACGTCCATGTAATCAAACATGGTCTTCTCATATTCCTGTGTCTCATCCAGATAACGACCAGATACAGAATTACGAACAAAATGTCCCTCTGCATCAAGTGCCTCGTTCGCCTGTGCTACATGGTAATTATCCTCTTCATCCGCTGTCATGTAGACTACTTCATCTGTGACACGAGGATTCTTTGGATCTGATTTATCAATCTTACGGTATGGAGCTTCAATGAAACCATACTCATTAATACGCGCATAACTTGCCAGTGAGTTGATCAGACCGATGTTAGGACCTTCAGGTGTCTCAATAGGACACATACGTCCATAGTGAGAATAATGAACGTCTCGAACCTCGAATCCGGCACGGTCTCTGGACAAACCACCAGGTCCCAATGCAGATAAACGTCTCTTGTGAGTCAGCTCACCAAGAGGGTTGTTCTGATCCATGAACTGAGACAGCTGGGAAGAACCGAAGAACTCTTTCACTGCTGCAGTTACCGGTTTGATGTTAATTAAACTCTGTGGAGAAATACCATCCAGGTCAAGTGTCGTCATTCTTTCACGGACAACTCTCTCTAATCTGGAAAGTCCGATTCTGTACTGGTTCTGTAATAATTCGCCAACCGCACGGATACGTCTGTTACCCAAATGGTCGATATCATCATCATGACCAATACCATACTCTAAATGCATATTGTAATTGATGGATGCGAAGATATCATCTTTTGTAATATGCTTTGGAATCAGATCATGTACATTTTTCTTAATTGCTTCTTTTAAATCTTCCACATCCGGATTTTCTTCCATTAACTGTGCAAGAATTGGGTAGTAAACTAATTCTGTAATTCCAAGTTCCTTTGGATCACAGTCAACGTAATGTCTTAAATCTACCATCATAGAAGAAAGAACTTTTACATTTCTTGTCTCGGTCTGGATCCATACATATGGCACTGCTGCATTCTGGATATCATCAGCTAAAGAACGGGTTACTTCTGTACCTGCTTCTGCGATGATCTCACCAGTTGTCACATCAACAACATCTTCTGCCAGAACATGTCCGTTGATACGGTTCTTTAATGCTAACTTCTTATTGAACTTATAACGTCCTACCTTTGCAAGATCATATCTTCTTGGGTCAAAGAACATAGCATTAATAAGGCTCTCCGCACTTTCGACTGAAAGCGGCTCGCCCGGTCTGATTTTCTTATATAATTCAAGAAGTCCTTCTTCGTAATTTGTAGCAACATCCTTGCCAAAACTTGCAACGATCTTAGGTTCCTCACCAAATAAATCAATGATTTCCTGGTTGCTTCCAACACCAAGCGCACGGATCAATACTGTGATCGGCACTTTTCTGGTTCTATCTACACGAACGTAAAATACGTCATTGGAGTCTGTTTCATACTCTAACCAAGCTCCACGGTTTGGAATTACAGTACAAGAATACAATTGTTTACCCACTTTATCGTGAGCGATACCATAATAGATACCAGGGGAACGAACCAACTGGCTGACGATTACTCGCTCTGCACCATTGATTACGAAAGTTCCAGTTTCAGTCATCAAAGGAAGGTCGCCCATGAAAATTTCATGCTCGTTGATTTCATCAGTTTCTTTGTTGTGAAGTCTTACCTTTACCTTTAAAGGTGCTGCATATGTTGCGTCTCTTTCTTTGCACTCAGGGATTGTGTACTTTACATCATCTTCGCATAATGTAAAATCCACAAATTCCAGACTCAGATGACCGCTGTAATCTGCAATCGGAGAGATATCGTCGAAAACTTCTTTTAAGCCTTCGTCCAAAAACCACTTATAGGAGTCTTTCTGAACTTCTATAAGGTTTGGCATTTCCAATACCTCTTTCTGTCTTGAGTAACTCATACGCATGCCTTTTCCGGCTTTCACCGGACGTATTCTGTTTTTCTCCATTGACGTTTCACCTCTCGTTTTTATTCTCAACAAACAAATTGCCTGTTGTATTGCATCTACCGCCTGTATATACGGTATGTGAACACTCACATCTTATGGCTATAAGCCTACTGCACCACAATAGTGCAACGTATATTATATATCAAGTCAAGCAAAATCGTCAAGACAAATTTCATTTTTTCTAATAAATTTATTAGTATTTATAAAAAAGAAGAAACAGATACCTACTTGTAGTATTTTGTGTATCTGTTTCTTCTATATATAGTGTCTTATATTTCTATTTTGTCTTATGTATTATTTCAAAGCTGCAGTCACTATCATTTATTCACACTGGAATCCTGCGACTTCATTCTTCAATGATTCTGCGATGTTCACATTCTTCTCGACAGATTCATTAATTCCGGTCATATGACCTGCAAGTTCAGAAGTATACTCTGCCGCATTAGACACGCCCGCTGCGCTCTGGTTCACTGCATTGGATACGCCATCTGCAGCCTCCGAAATTTCATTTGCAGCCCGGCGGAGATTCTCTGCTACACTCTGAAGATCCTGCATCATCTCATTCATCTGTACGGCATCCTCATTGTAAGTCTCACCGGATTCAACCATTCCCTTGTAGTCATTCAAGACGTCCTGATTTACAAAATCAAGCATCTTGCCCGCATTTCCAGCTAAGTTTTCTACCGATTCTGTTACCATCTTACTGATATTCTGAATTCCATTAGCTGTATTTCTGCTTTCATCCGCAAGCTTCCGAATCTCATCTGCAACGACCGCAAAGCCTTTTCCGGCTTCCCCGGCTCTTGCTGCTTCAATGGAAGCATTCAATGCAAGAAGATTTGTCTGTGAAGAAATTGACAATATCTCATCTGTAAGCTTATTGATCTCTTCCACCTGTTTGCTCTGTTCAATCGCAGTGGAAAGTTCTCCTGAAATACGCGCCACCATATCGGCTGCAGACACCTGGCTTGCAGTTGCATCTGCCTTCATACCCTCTGCCTTCTGGCGGATACTGTCCACACGTTCAAGTCCCTCTCCTGTCTTATCTGCCATAACTGTGATGTCTTTTCGGATGCTCTCAATATTCTCAGTAATATTAATAACGGTTGCAGATACTTCCTGCATGCTGGCTGCCAGCTGTTCCATCGTCGCAGATGTGCCTGTGATCTTATCGCCCGCTGCACGGATTCCGTCGTCAACGCTCGCCGCTGTATGTTCGAGTTCTCCGGAACCTTTTTTTATCTTCTCGATCAGATTTCTCAATACATCTATAAACTGGTTGAATCCACGAACCATCTGTCCGATCTCATCATTGCCTCTGACCTTCAGATGTGCAGTAAGATCACCACTTCCCCCATCGATCTCAGTGATCATCTTCATGAGATCGCTGGTTGCTGCGCGCATTGGTTTCACAACGCCGATCAGAATAACAAGAATTCCAGCTATTCCAACAAGAATAGATACCGCAGCCATTCCAACGCACACCTTGGAAACTGCCTGATAGGTAGCATGTGACTGGGCTGTTGCCTCATCCATCTCATTCACACTCTTCTGCTGGATTCCGGTAATATAAGCATTCACCTCTTCCATGCAGACACGGATCACATTGACTTCGATGGAAACTTTTCCAGTCTTTCCATCGTCGTATTTTTCCATGGCATTGTCCATACGTTCCAGAACATTGTTCACACCATCATAGATTTTCTGCATAATCTGTTTCTGTCCGTCACCCTCTGTGGCATCATACATCTGTTGCACAAGATCAGCCACAGCCTCCCGATCCGCTGCATAATCATTTCTGGCTTCTGTATGGCTTGTCTCACCTTTTGTTGTCGCAAGATAACGATAGAAATCCTTCTGCACTGCTTCAAGACTATACTGTATGTTGTAAGCATTCTGCAGATCCGGCACTTTGCTGTCTGTGACATCTTTGATTGAATGGTTCATCTTCACCATTGCATCATAGTTGATCACATTTGATACCATGGTCACAGCAACCATCAGTACAAGAATTGCTACCAGTTTCACTGCCATGCTGCTGTTTCTGGTTTTTTTAGCAGTTTTCTTTGTCACTGCGCTTTTCTCCTTTTTCACTGACCGCTGTTTTTTCTGTTTTGGAATTATCGTTTTCTTTTCGTTTTCCTGCGTTTTGTTCTTCATGTGGTTCGCACCTTTTCTATTTTCGTATTATCACTATTGTACATTCTTTTTCCAGTGAAAGCAATGGTTATTCGTTATTTTTACCGACAAAAATAAAAAAATAACATATTTTTGCATAAAGTACACAAAAAGCCATGGTGCACATACACCATGGCTTTAAAATAGCTAATTCTTCAAAAATAATGAAATTATTTAAGAGTAACTTTAGCGCCTTCAGCTTCAAGTTTAGCTTTGATATCATCAGCTGTAGCTTTGTCAGCTGCTTCTTTAAGGATCTTAGGAGCTCCATCAACTAAGTCCTTAGCTTCTTTTAATCCTAATCCTGTTGCTTCACGAACAACTTTGATAACTTTAACTTTGTTTGGTCCAACTTCTGTTAACTCTACGTCGAACTCTGTTTTCTCTTCAGCTGCTGCTGCTTCTCCGCCTGCTGCTGCTACTACAACGCCTGCTGCTGCAGATACGCCAAATTCTTCTTCACAAGCTTTTACTAAATCATTTAATTCTAATACGCTTAACTCTTTGATAGCTTCAATAAATTCTGCTGTTGTTAATTTTGCCATTTTAATTTCCTCCATTAAAATTTAATTATTGACCGGCTGTTACCGGTGATTCTTGATTTCATTCCTGTCTGACAGGATCTCTGTTTGCTGATTAAGCCTCAGCTGGAGCTTCTGCTTCTTCTGCCGGAGCAGCTTCTGTAGCTACTGCACCACCGTTCTCTGCGATCTGGTTAAGAACACGAGCAAGGTTGGTGATAGGAGACTGTAAGCTTCCAAGTAATTTGGAAAGAAGTTCTTCTCTTGATGGTACGTTTGCGATAGCTTTCATACCATTTGCATCGTAGAAAGTTCCTTCTACAACACCGGCTTTGATTTCAAGAGCTGGAGCTGTCTTTGCAAATTTTGCTAAGATTCTTGCTGGAGCTGTTGCATCGTCTTTAGAAATAGCGAATGCGCTTGGTCCTTCAAGAGACTCTTTTAAGCTTTCGAATTCAGTTCCTGCAATAGCACGGTTAACTAATGTGTTCTTATAAACTTTATATTCAACACCAGCTTCTCTTAAGCTCTTTCTTAACATTGTATCTTCTTCAACTGTTAAACCTTGGTAACTAGCTAATGCTACACCTTGAGCTTTTTCTAACTTCTCTTTAATTTCAGCTACTTTAGCTTCTTTAATTTGTCTGTTCTTCTTTATCACTGTGTGTCCACCTCCTCACAGTTTAGTTAACTGCTTTATATAATAAGAAAAGTCTTCCCGTAGACATAGGAAGACTATTATATACACTATAATTGCCCTCGGTAGGTTGTTCTACGTTATGCCTTTCAGCACCTACTGTCTACGGCAAATCTATTCTTTTTTATATCAACAATTGTTATATTAACATTTTTGTTTTTGCTTGTCAACAATTTTATTATTCTGCTATTTTAGCAGGGTTTATCTTAACACCAGGTCCCATAGTAGACGCTACTGTTACACTTCTTAAGTATTGTCCTTTAGCAGCAGCTGGCTTAGCCTTAACTATAGCATCCATTAATGCAGCAAAGTTTTCAGCTAACTTTTCTCCACCGAAAGATACTTTTCCTACTGGAACGTGTATTATGTTAGTTTTGTCTAATCTATATTCTACTTTACCTGCTTTTATTTCGTCTATAGCTTTAGCTACATCGAAAGTAACAGTTCCTGATTTAGGGTTTGGCATTAAACCTTTAGGTCCTAATACTCTACCTAATCTACCAACTACACCCATCATGTCTGGAGTAGCTACTACTACGTCGAAGTCATACCAGTTTTCTTTCTGGATCTTAGGAATTAATTCTTCTGCTCCTACGAATTCTGCTCCTGCTGCTACAGCTTCTTCAGCCTTATCACCCTTAGCGAATACGAGAACACGTACTTTTTTACCTGTACCATTAGGTAAAACTACTGCTCCACGAATCTGCTGATCAGCATGACGTCCGTCAAGACCCATTTTGAAATGAGCTTCGATAGTTTCATCAAATTTTGCACTGGCAGCTTTTTTTACGATGGCTACTGCTTCCGGTGCGTCGTATAAGTTAGTTTTATCTCTGAGCTTTGCAGCTTCCTGATATCTTTTTCCTCTTTTCATTCCAAATAACCTCCTAGTGGTATTGTCGGGGATTGCCCTCCCACGTTTTTAAAGTTCCAGCTGTTGCGAATTATTCCTCAACAGTAATACCCATACTTCTTGCAGTACCAGCGATGAGCTTCATAGCTGATTCTACAGTAAAGCAGTTCAAGTCCTTCATCTTATCCT
>OOAD01000854.1_pt1 | contig 19420 bp, 17 predicted proteins | sample 1671151 | NCBI WGS metagenome assembly OOAD01 (sample SAMN06348127, study PRJEB24527) | human gut metagenome | biome: human gut; feature: ankylosing spondylitis patient; material: feces | host: Homo sapiens | place: China | collected 2015-10
CTATGATTTATGTTACTTATTAATTTTATGCACAATATACATTGGTCATATTTAGATTTTACTTTGACTGTTTATAATTTCTTATATATGTAAATACTATCAATAAAATATTTAAACTAATGTTCTCCTATTAATTACATAAATTTTGCTAATTAATTTGCAATTTCTTTTTAATTAAATCAGATTTTTTGGAGGTTTATATGTACGCAATTATAGATATTGGTTCAAATACAATACGAATGGTTTTATATAAAGTAATAGACAATGAGATTCAACAAATGCTTAATTCTAAAATTCCTGCCGGGCTTGCCGGTTATATTGACAATAACAATATGCTTTCGAAAAAAGGTATTTTAAAAGCCATTGAAGCTTTAAGCAAATTTGAAACCATTTTGGAAAGTGTGGATGTAAAAGAAGTTCACGCATTTGCAACCGCTTCATTACGAAATATCAGTAACTCAGAAGAAGTTTTAGCTGAAATAAAAAAACATTGTAGTTTTGATATTGAAATCATTTCCGGCAAAGAAGAAGCTTTGTACGACTACTATGGTACAATGAAAAGCATTTCATCCGGAAACGGCTTATTAGTTGATGTAGGTGGAGGAAGTACTGAACTTGTTTATTTTGAAAACGGCACATTATTGTCTACATGTTCAATACCTGTTGGTTCATTAAATATGTACACAAATTACGTTGAAGATATTATTCCTACTAAATCAGAAATCAAAAATATCAATAATCATGTAAGTGAAATACTTAATACACTACCTCTTTCGTCTGAAACCATTAACTCGACTGTTTTATTCGGAGTAGGTGGTTCTGCACGTGCCTGTTGTAAATTAAGCGATGAACTTTTTAATGAGAATTCAGGATATACAGGCTTTGAATGCAAACGTTTAAATAAAATTTTGAAATTGGCAAAGAAAGACAAGTCTAAATTGGTATCCGCAATCATTAAGGCAACTCCCGGACGTATCCACACTATAATTCCCGGAATTGCAATAATCAATTCAGTTGCAAAACATTATGGATGCACTAATTTTACCGTTAGCCCATATGGTGTACGCGAAGGCTATCTTCTAAATATACTAGAAAGTAAAAATTTGTAAGTAATTACACTTTTACGTGTGGGCTGTGTATCAATTTGCAAAAAATGCTTACGAGCCTACCACCTGCAGCAGTCCCAAAACCATAAGATAACCATTAATTAAGGAGATTTGAATGAAAGAGAAATTACAAAATTATACACAAAACAGAGAATTGTCATGGCTAAGATTCAACCAACGTGTTTTATCCGAGGCTACAGACGAAACAGTACCTTTATTAGAACGTCTTAAATTTATATCAATCTTTACAAGTAATCTTGATGAATTTTTTATGATTCGTGTTGGTACTCTTCATGATTTGAGTCTGATTAAGAGCAATCATAAAGATAATAAAACAGGAATGACTCCCGCTGAACAGCTTGAAGCCATTTTTCGTGCTGTAAAACCATTAATTAATTTCAGAGATGAAATTTATGAAAATGTTACTGAGCAGTTAAAAACCTATGGTGTTCACGGTCTGAGAATGAATGAAATTGAGAAAAAGGAATTAAAATATCTTAAGAACTATTTTTTGACACAGATTAATCCTATACTTTCACCTCAAATAATCGACCCACACCATCCATTTCCATTTTTAGTTAATAAAAATATATATGTGGGTGCTACATTAACTAATGCGGATGAAAAAAAGGGAAATGAACTATTTGGTATAATTCCAATTCCAACTGCCCTTCCGGAAGTAATTTTCCTGCCCGGTGCAGATGTAAGGTATGTTTTTACAAGCGATGTGGTTTCTTATTTTGCTGATACAATATTCAGTTCATATAAAATTATAGAAAGTACTGTATTTTCAGTAACAAGAAATGCTGATATTGCGTCAGGAGATGAAGCATTTGATGTAGATGAAGATTTCCGTGATGCAATGCAACAATTGTTAAATTCAAGAAAAAGACTTGCTCCGGTAAGGCTTGAATTAAAGAATAAAATCAGTGGTAATTTTCTTCGCTTTTTATGTGAAAAATTGGAATTGACCAAAGTTCAGGTCTTCATTACTTCTTCACCTTTAACAATGTCCTACGCATTTGGTTTAGAAGACAAAATATCAGGTAGTGTGAAAAGTGAATTAGTATATCCACCATTTGAGCCACAACCAAGTAATGATATCCGATTAAATGAAAGCATAATAAAACAACTGCAGAAAAAAGATTTATTACTTTCCTATCCATATGAAAGTATGAATCCGTTTTTAAAATTACTTAAGGAGGCTGCATATGATAACTCTGTTATTTCAATAAAGATATCAATATATCGTCTTGCAAAAAATGCTAAAATTGTAGACTATTTATGTGCAGCTGCAGAAAATGATAAAGATGTAACTGTACTTATAGAATTACGAGCCAGATTTGATGAGCAAAATAACATTGACTGGTCTCAGCGATTAGAGCAGGCAGGCTGCCGTATAATTTACGGATTTGAAGGTTATAAAGTTCACTCAAAGGTTTGCCTTATTACAAGAAGAGAGCGTGGGAAAATTTCCTATATTACCCAGATAGGCACCGGAAATTACAACGAAAAGACATCAAAACAATATACTGATTTTTCACTTATGACCTCTGACATGGAAATAGGAACTGACGCAAATGAATTTTTCAAAAACATGGCAATTGGGAATCTTGAAGGAAACTATTCCACCTTACTTGTTGCCCCTAATTCAATGAAGTCAGAAATTATTAAACTTATTGATAGAGAAATTGCTAAAGGAACAAAAGGACGTATTTTTCTTAAATTCAATTCATTATCTGACCTGACTCTTATTAACAAATTGGCGGAGGCTTCTCTTGCCGGTGTTAATATTCAGATAATTGTTCGTGGTATATGTTGCCTCCTTCCTCAGGTTGAAGGAAAAACTGATAATATTTTCATTAAAAGTATTGTTGGAAGATACTTAGAACACTCCCGAATATATTTATTTGGTTCAGGGAACGATGAAATTATGTATATTTCATCAGCCGATTTTATGACAAGAAATATGGATAAACGTGTAGAAGTAGGTTGCCCTATTAAAGATAAATATGTAAAAGAAAAAATAATGCATTTTATCGAAGTTCAGCAGGCTGATAACACAAAGGCACGTATTATGCGTAGTGACGGCACATACCGTTCCATAATTACAAGCAATGAGCCAATCGATAATCATACCGTATTAATGAATGAAGCAAGACGAAATGCAGGAAACGCAAACTCCGAAAGCAAATCTTTTAACCCGAAAGATTTTATAGCTGAAATCAAAAGAAAATTTGGATAAGACCTTTTACATTTCTATATAAAAGCATCCGTTTTTATATACTCATTTACTGATTACAGTAATGCATATAAAAACCGGATGCTTTTTTCTCATATGCTACCTCCTTATTATTTTAATTTGTTGTTTATCTCCTTTTTTTACATTTTGATATTTTTTTACATATATCTTATCAATCTTCTTTGCCTTTGATACATCTATGTTTTTTATAGGATTTCCTTCCAAAGAAAGAGAATGAATTTTTGCATTTGTTAAATCAATCTTTTCTATTTTACTAAATGATAAGCATAAATCATTTATTGATGGCGTTTTACTCATTCGCACTTTATCAATTCCCGTAGCTATTACTATCACTTTCTTAAATTTGTCACATTTCGATATATCTAATTTTTTTATTCTTTTGCATTCATATAAATGTATTTTTTTAATTTTTCCAATTTTAATATTTTTTAAATATTTTGAGTAACATACTTCAAGGCTTTTTAAATTCTTTAACTTTGATACATCTATCTCTTTTATTCCTTTTCCTATTTCCTGCATGGAAATATTTTTAAGCTTCTTATTTTTTCCATACACGATTCCATTACAATTAAATCCTATTGCCTTAAATCTTTCTAAACTATGTACTTTTGAAAGGTCAATAACACTATCGGTATATACAGAATTAAATTTTATCTGTTTTATTTTATCTCCAAATTTTATTTGATCTAAATTATTAATATAGTTCAATTGTACTTTTTCCAAATTTGGGAAGCGATTTAATTCATATTTTGCTTTATATTTTTCTCCTGATATAAACAATTCTTTAACTTTATATAATTCATATAATTTTTCAAAATTTAACAAGCCATATTTTTCTATTTGCTCATCGTTATGTTCAACAGTCTCCGCACATATTCTTATTTTCTCTACATTTTTAAATATTTCCAGTCCTCTACAGTCAATAACAGAATATTTGTAATTACTATTATCCAATCCGTCCATATAAGTATATGTATCATCAGGATCTATCCATAATTCTGTTACTGCATCAATTTCATTCTGACTCAATTGATTGTCATTATTGGAATCAAAGGATTCGCTGACTAATTCTCTTACATATTCGCTAGGAAAATTTTCCGCATTTATTTCAACGCCTTTTTCTTCCTTAACCGTCTGTTGTTTAGTATCATTTGAGTATCCACAAATTCCCACAGACATAAGCATAAACATTGTGAATACAATCATTTTCTTTACATGCATAACACCCTCTCCTTTATATATTTTTTTATCTTGATTTTATTATATTAAGAGATTTATTTCAACGCTTTATAATTACTCTTTCCCCAACGACAATTAAGAGCGATTCCTTGACATTATAGTAATGTTCAAAAAAAGCTCTCTGTGCAATGCACAGGAGCTTTTTATATGTAGACATCTATTTATTTGTGCTGTCTGCATCAATTACAGACTGAATCTGCTTCATAAGGGCATCATAGTTGTCCTTGTTATCAATTCCGCCGAGCATTGGTTCGCCTACAATATTGCCATTTCTGTCAACAAGTATAGTTGTTGGAAAGGCCATGATTTCTGAGGCATATTTACCGGCAGCACTAGAGGAGTCAATTGACAGATTACGATATTTGACACCCTGGCTTTCAAGAACAGAGGCAGCCTCTTTGATAGCTGTTTTATTGCCATCGAAGGTCTCAGTGTTGATGCCAACAACTTCTCCGCCCATTGATTTGATAGCATCATTTAATTCGTTAAGCTTGGATAATTCAGCGACACATGGTTTGCAGCCGGTAAACCAGAAATTGACGACTGTTACTGCATTACCGGAAAACAGGCTGTCATCAACCTTATTGCCATCAAAATCCTCACCGGAAAAATCACTGAATACAGATGAGGCTTTAGAGCTATCCTTCTTGTTATCGTCTGATGATGTATTTTTGTTTTCAAGCTCTGCTATCTGTTCCTCGATTTTTCGTATGGTTTCAATATCCTCATTAAGTGTTTTAAGCTCATCGTCTGTGAATGAATTCTTGTTTGATTCTACGGTACCGGCAAGATAATCAGCATAATTTCCGTTTGGATCGGCGTCACTTTTGTTCATCATGCCAAATGCCTTGTTCCACACATCAGCGTGATCTGCAAAAAGCTGATTTTCCTGCTGATATAAATCATCAAGCCTGGAATCTGATTTGCCGGATGCTTCTGAGCCGGCTTCAGTCTGAGTGTTCTTAGAATCTGTTGTGGAAGCTTGCTTTAAGCCACATGCTGTAAGTGATAATGCTATGCAAAGTGTAAAAATAGAAATAAATAATAATTTGTTTTTCATGAGTAATTTCTCCTTTAAAATAATAGTAAAATGTTTAATAGCTATCTGTTGTCATTTTTTTGACATGATTTTCCCATAAACCGGTAGCAGATGGCGTCCTTCGGACAGGCCTTTATGCAGGCACCGCAGCGTATGCACTCGGGGTGATTCGGTGTCTTACACACATCCACATCCATCTTACATGCCTTTGAGCATTGACCGCATTCGACACATTTGCTGCTATCAACGGTGATTTTGAGCAGGCTGACCTTATTAAATAATGAGTAGATTGCTCCAAGCGGACAAATCCATTTACAGAAGGGTCTGTAAAATAAGATACTTAGTACAATCACTGCAATTAAAATCATACACTTGAAAGAAAAAAGCTTTCCCAGCGCAGAACGGATAGCAGCATTTCCAATAGATAACGGTATAGCACCCTCTAAAACACCCTGAGGACAGATATATTTGCAGAAGAACGGGTCTCCCATTCCTATAGAGTTCGTTACAAGCATCGGAAGAAGTATAACGAAAACAATAAGAATGACATATTTTAGGTACCTAAGAGGCTTTAGTTTGGCTGTGGATAATTTCTTTCCGGGGATTTTATGAAGTAAATCCTGAAACCATCCAAATGGGCACAAAAAACCACATATAAATCTACCGAGAGTTACACCGAGTAAAATAAAAAATCCGGTTATGTAGTATGAAAACTTAAATTTTGATGATCCGACAACTGCCTGAAATGCCCCTATTGGACAGGCTCCTGTCGCGGCAGGGCAGGAGTAGCAGTTTAATCCGGGTACGCATACTGTTTTTGCATTGCCCTGATATATTTTACCCTTAAATAAATTTGGAATATGAATATTGGTCAGCAGCGTTGCTGCGGCCTGTATCCAGCCACGTATTTTTGCCAGTTTTCTTGATAGTAATTTCTTTTCCTTATCCAATTCCGACACACTCCAGACATAGTTTTATTGCTTTACCAAGCACTGTAGCCGCCTCACCTCTGACTGCACCATAGCTTATCATGGATACACCAAGGATAAGCAGAATGATTTGACATGTTTTTTGGTATTTCAACATAATGTTGCTCCTTTTTTGTTGTATTGTTGACCAGCTGACTTTGGTATTATACAATATAGGTTGTAAAATTATTGTTAAGAAGCAGGAGAACATTTTGAGATTATTAATTGTTGAGGATGAGAAACAAATATGTGATATGGTTGCAAAGAGTCTGTATGCTGCCGGTTATGAGGTGGATACCTGTTATGATGGGAAAGAGGCTCTTGAATGTATACTGTCGGAGAATTATGATCTGATAGTTTTGGATTTGAATCTGCCGGGGATGGATGGCATGGAGCTTCTTAAGGAGCTTAGAAAATACAATGATGAAACTAAGGTTTTGATATTATCTGCAAGAGGTCAGATTGCTGATAAGGTAGAGGGACTGGATGCAGGAGCAAATGATTATATGGAAAAACCATTCCATCTGCAGGAGCTTGAGGCACGTATCAGAAGCCTGACAAGAAGGAAATTTGTACAGAATGATATATGTCTTAAATGCGGAGAAATAAAGTTTGATACGATTAAACGTGAGGCATATGCAAAGGAAGAGCCGGTTCCACTAACAAGAAAAGAGAATGGTATTTTGGAATATTTACTTATCAATATAGGCAGACCGGTGAGTCAGGAGGAGCTGATAGAGCATGTGTGGGATGCCACGGCAGACAGCTTTAGCGGAGCAATCAGGGTACATATGTCTTCACTTAGAAAAAAGCTTAAGGCGAAGCTGGGATATGATCCCATTCAGAACAAGGTAGGTGAAGGCTATAAAATACGGGAGGAGTCTGACAGATGAAAAGAATGTCGCTACAGTGGAGACTTACGTGCATTACTACATTGTGTATTGCTATTATATGTGGCTGCCTGACTATGTTTGTCTATAAAAATGGTGTGCATTACATCGATTCTCTGCAGGATGCGGTAGAGTCACAGGGGGATGAAAAAGGGAACAAATCAGATGAAATATATATCAGCATACCGGACGATAAGTGGGATGAGTTTGCGGATGAATTTTCGGTTCAGGTGTACAATAATAAGGCCGACTATAAAAGAAACAGTCTGATAATCACGGTTTTGCTGGCGCTTTTGGGAGGTGCCGTCACTTATTTTATAAGCGGGCATGCACTCAGACCAATCAGGGAGTTTTCAGATAAAATTGAAGAGGTACAGGCTCAGAATCTGTCTGATTCAAGAATAGAGGAAAACAATGTTAAGGAACTGAACCAGCTGGGTATTTCTTATAATAAGATGCTTGAGCGTCTGTCGGAAGCATTTGAGATACAGAGACAGTTTACTGCAAATGCAGCACATGAGCTGCGTACTCCATTAGCGTTAATGCAGGTACAGCTTGATTTATATAATTCTGCCTCTCACCCGGGAAATGATGCAGACACTTTGCAGACCATAAAAATGGTTACGGAACAAAATGATAAATTAAACAGGATGGTAAAGACTCTTCTTGACATGAGTGAGCTTCAGACGGTGGGAAGGGATGATAAAATTATATTGGATGCTATTGTTGAAGAGGTTTTGGCAGACCTTGAGCCTCTTGCCGTGGAAAAGAATATAAAGCTGATTGGAAAATGTGAGGATGCCACTATGATAGGCAGTGATATCCTTATTTACAGGCTTGTATACAATCTGGTTGAGAATGCCATCAAATATAATCATCCGCTCGGACAGGTTACAGTAACCGCATATCAGAGAAACAAGCATGTTTATCTGTCTGTAGAAGATACGGGAAGTGGAATACCAAAGGAGCTTAGGGAGAGAGTGTTCGAGCCATTCTTCCGTGTGGATAAATCCAGAAGCCGGGAACTGGGTGGCGTAGGACTAGGTCTTGCTTTTGTCCATGAAATCGTTAGAGTACATGATGGCAGTATTTGTATCAAATCAGGCAAGACTGGGGGAACGATTTTCGAGGTGACTTTTGCACAGCACTACGCTTGACAAAGAGTTATAATTTTCAAATAAAAAGATGCTGTCGCGTTTAACACAACAGCATCTTTTTATTTATCCTATTACCAATAATTATATATATATTTATATTTATCTTTCTAATATTAATATATCTTACTCTGCATTATTGCTAAGATATTCTTCGATTTTGTCAATAGCCTGAACTTCATCCTCACCGTCAGCTGTTACAGTAACTGTTTCACCTGATGCAAGTCCTAATGTCATCATTCCCATGATGCTCTTTGCATTTACCTTAACATTTCCATGTTCTACATAAATCTTGCTCTGAAACTGACTTGCCACCTGTACACATACCGCTACCGGTCTTGCTTCCAATCCTGTCTGAATTCCTATTGTTATGTCCTTTGTCGTCATTGATCTAATCCTCCCTGGGTATTACCTCTTAAATCGTCTGCGATTTCGCTTATTTTGCGTAATCTGTGGTTTACTCCTGATTTTCCAAGTGGTGGCTCAAGCAATCCACCAAGTTCCTGCAATGAAGAGTCCGGATTCTCCAGTCTCACCATGGCAATATCTTGAAGTTTACCCGGCAAATAATCTATGCCTGCTTTATCTATTATGTATTGGATATCATCAATCTGTCTGCATGCCGTATTAACTGTTTTTTTAATATTGGCTGCTTCACAATTAACTTGTCTGTTATAATAGTTGCTCATACCTTTAAGAATCCTTACATTCTCCATTTTCATAAGAGCAACGTGTGCTTCCATAACATTTAAAACATCCACTATGCCTTCGCCTTCTTTGATATATACCACACAATTACCCTTTCTTGCAACCGTTTTTCCCTCAATATTAAAAATATTCAGTATATCCAGTATCTGTTTAGCCTTAAGTTCATTATTGCATGCTATCTCAAAATGATACGATTTGTTAGGGTCATTAATTGATCCTGTTGCCATAAATGCTCCCCTAAGGAATGCCCTTTTACAGCAATTCTTCATTATTACTATATTATTTTGTACTGACAATATTTCCTCAATATCACCATCATTATTGACTAATTTTGTTGCCTGAAGTATTTTAAGGCTTTCCTCATGATTCTTTATATTAACAGTATATGTTCTTGACTTATTAGAATATGCACTTGTCCTTATGGAAATTTCAGGTTTTATTCTAAATGATTTTTTTATTAAATTTGCATACTTCCTTGCAACAGCCAATGTTTCAGTTCTCATCTTGATAGAATATTTGTTATCCCAGGAAATAATTACATTCCCGCACATACTTGTAATCGCGGCAATTTCAGCAATTCTACAATGCTGTGCATTACTCATTTGCCTCGATAATTCTTCTTTTACTTCACTTGAAAATGACATTTTTACTCCTACTAAAAAGTTCTTGTCTGCTAACATCTATTAATTATGTTGTCATTAAAATATCTCCGTCTTTTAACAGCTATTTTATTTTTGTTTTTAAAACAACTATCTGTTAATATCTCTGTGTGATATTTTTATTCCGTATTGTGCATCTTCAACATCAAGTGCGGCATACAGTTCTCCTGCAACAGTTACTGAACGATGGTGTCCTCCTGTACATCCAATTCCAATTACAAGCTGATTTTTTCCTTCTGCGATATAATTTGGAATAAGGAATCTTACCATATCAATTAATTTTTCCAGAAATACCTGAGTTACATCTGCATTTAAAACAAATTCCTGTACCTCTCTGTCGAGCCCTGTTTTATGCTTAAGCTCCGGTTCATAATATGGATTTGGCAAAAATCTTACATCAAATACTAAGTCACAATCTGTCGGTATTCCATGTTTAAAACCAAATGACAATACCGATATGAACAGATTCTTGTACCCTTTACTCTGAACAAATATTTTTTCCAATTCTACGCGCAAATCTCTTACAAGCAGATTACTTGTATCTATGATGTAATCCGCCTGCTCACGCAAGAAAGCAAGCCTTTCCTGCTCAACTTTTATGCCGTGGGCAACACTTTTATTCTCACCCATAGGATGAGCTCTTCTTGTTTCTTTAAATCGCTTGATGAGCATTTCTTTACTACAGTCTAAAAATAAAATTTCATATTCCTGACCTTTATTTTTCATTTGCTCAAGAACTTTATTTATTTTGCCCAAATTTTGTCCACTACGAATGTCCACACCTATGGCTACTCTGTTAACTTCACTCGTCTGACTATAAACTAAATCAGCAAACGTTCCTATGAGTTCTATAGGAAGATTATCTGCACAATAATAGCCGCTGTCTTCTAAGATTTTAAGTGCTGTTATCTTACCTGAGCCTGACATTCCTGTAACTATAACAAATCTCATAATTGTCCTTTCATTTTATTACCATTTAACAGCCGGTAATATTTTAACCTCCGGTTCCAGAGTCACCTGAAATTCTTCGTATACTTTTTTTCTCACATCTTTCATCAAATTAATGATATCTGTTGCTGTTGCATTATCATAATTAATTACAAATCCACTGTGTTTTTCAGATACCATTGCACCACCTACACGGTAGCCCTTTAATCCTGCATCCTGAATTAATTTGCCTGCAAAATATCCTTTCGGTCTTTTAAATGTACTACCGGCACTTGGGTATTCTAAAGGCTGTTTTTCTTTTCTTTTAGCCATTAATTCTTTCATATGCATTTCTATTTCATCTCTGTTGCCTTCGTGCAACTCAATGCATGCTTCAAGTACTATCATTTTTTCTTTTACAATAATACTTGTTCTATACCCTAACTCTAGTTCTTCTGCTTTAAGAGTTTTCATTTCTCCATTATTATCAAGTACCTTAACCCACTTAAGAACATCCTTCATTTCCCCACCATAGGCACCGGCATTCATTGTTACCGCTCCACCTAAGTTTCCCGGAATTCCATGGGCAAATTCAAATCCTGTCAGGCTTTCGTTTAATGCCTTTACTGCAATTTTAGATAATTTGGCTCCTGCCTTTGCAACTATCTCATTTCCATTTATTTCTATTTCCGCTAATGCAGAATCAATTTCAATTATCACACCATCAAATCCATCATCCTGTACTAATAAATTACTTCCATTTCCAATGACATAATATGGAATATTTTCTTCTACACATAAACGCAGAACATCCCTGACTTTTGTATATTCATCAGGGATTACATAGTATTTTGCAGTTCCTCCGGCTCTAAATGTACAGTGTGAACTCATCGGTTCATCACATCGCACATTACTATCACCGGCAATTAATTTTAATCTGTTTTCCAGACTTTTATTCATTGAAAAAATCTCCATTCAACTATTTTGATTATGTTTCTATATTAGATTTAAAGGCAAATATGTTAAATTCACAAAAAAATACATTTATGATTAACATTTGCTACAAATCTACTTTATAAAAACTGATATTTATTTACATATCATTGCTGCTGCACCATACATTCCTGCGTCATTTCCTAATGTTGCAAGATGTACTGCTGCGTCACCACATGCTGCAAAACATGTTTCACGGTATTTATCTTTAATAGCATCAATAAGGAACTGTCCTGCCTTACTAACACCTCCACCTATGATAAATGCCTGAGGATTTACAACTACTGCGATATGTGACATTGCTGTTCCAAGATATGTACCCATTGTTTCAACAACTTCATTTGCTCCTGCATCTCCTTCTTTTGCAAGGTCAAATACATCTTTAGCTGTGATGTTTTCTCCAAATTCTCTCATCTTTGTTTCTTTATCTGTATTATTCATTAAGCGTTTTGCAAGTCTTACAACACCTGTTGCTGATGTAAACTGTTCAAGGCATCCTTTTCTTCCACAATTACAGCTGTCTGTTTCATTATCATCTACATGCATATGACCAATTTCACCTGCTCCACCATTGTAGCCTGTGAGAATCTTTCCATTAATTATAACTCCACCGCCTACACCTGTTCCAAGTGTAATCATTACGATATCATCATAATCTTTTCCGCCACCCTGCCATGCTTCTCCTAAAGCTGCAACATTAGCGTCATTTCCTGCCTTAACCTTTATTCCTCTGAACATTTCAGATAACTTTTCTTCTACATTGAATGTTCCCCATCCGAGGTTTACACACTGAAGAACTGTTCCGTCATTTGTAATAGGTCCCGGAAGTCCGATTCCTACGCCTTCGATATCATCAAGGCTTATTTCTTTTTCTGCTAACTTAGCCTCCATTGCCTCGCAAATATCTGAGAGGATATTTTCACCAAAGTTCTCTGTTCTTGTAGTAATTTCCCATTTGTCTAAAAGTTCTCCTGCTGTGCTGAAAAGTCCTAACTTTACTGTTGTTCCTCCCACATCAATGCCAAAACAATAATTCTTCATTTTTTTATTTTCCTCCTAATCATCATCTTCTTCACTTTTTTTCATAATGTTATTCTGAACTCTGTTATAAAGTTCTCTTGCTGCATTATAACCCATCTTCTTCTGTCTGTGGTTAACTGCCGCTGCTTCTACAATAACCGCAAGGTTTCTACCCGGTCTTATAGGTATTGAGTAACATACAACCTGATTTCCAAGGAATTCAATATACTGGTCCTCTAACCCTAAACGGTCATATTCTTTTTCTCTGTTCCATTCTTCTAATTTTATTACCATGTCAATGTTCTGTGTATCTTTAACATTTTCAACACCGAACAAAGTCTTAACATCAATAATACCTATTCCTCGAAGTTCAATAAAATGTTTTGTTATATCAGGTGAAGTTCCAATTAATGTTTCTTCACTTACCTTTCTTATTTCTACAACATCATCTGTTACAAGACGATGTCCTCTTTTAATAAGTTCAAGGGCAGCTTCACTTTTACCAATTCCGCTTTCACCCATAATCAAAACACCTTCACCATAAACATCAACTAAAACTCCATGAATTGAAATACAAGGTGCAAGTTCTACATTAAGCCATCTTGTCAAATCAGCATAAAAACTTGACGTTGTCATATCTGTTGATAAAACAGGTACTCCATTCTTTCGTCCTACCTCAATCAAATCTTCATCCGGCTCAATTCCCTGACATATTACTAAACAAGGTATTCCGCTTGTCATTAACATGTTATACATTTCAATACGTTTCTCATGAGTCATTTCTGAAATATATGCCCACTCAACATTTCCTATAATCTGTACACGTTCTTTATCAAAATGATTAAAGAATCCTGCTAACTGCAAAGCCGGTCTGTTTACTTCCGGAATTGTTATCATTATCTTATTAGTATCAATTTCCGGTATATAATTTTTAAGATTATAATTTTCTATTATTTTTGAAAACTTTACTTTTGCCATATCTATGTTCCTCCTATTTTTTATTTCACATAAGAATACGTTGCATAAACCTATTCTTAAGCCCTTTTTTACTATTTCCGTAATATATTCTTCCTAGATTTTAACATCATAAACACTCTTTGTACACTAATTTAATGAAAAAAATCATAAACACTTTTTGCAATATTTTTTGTCATAGAAGGTGCCTGCTCTAAATTTTCTAATGATGCCTCTTTTATATTGTCAATCGATTTAAAATGTTGCATCAGAGCCTTTCTTCTTGCCGGACCAACTCCCGGGATGTCATCAAGAATAGATTTAACCTGTTTTTTACTTCTAAGACTTCTGTGAAATTCAATTGCAAATCTATGTGCCTCATCCTGAATTCTTGTAATTAATTTGAATGCCTCCGAATTTCTGTCTATCGGAATTTCTATATTGTTATAATATAGCCCTCTTGTCCTATGATTATCATCCTTAACCATTCCACATACCGGTATGTTCAAATGAAGTTTATCAAGCACTTCAAGGGCAACATTAACCTGTCCTTTTCCACCATCCATCATAATAATATCAGGAAATTTGCTGAAACTTCCAAGTTCATAATCTCTTCCGTCTTCATCCATTTTTTCTCTTTCCTCTAATCCATGGGAAAATCTTCTAGTAAGAACTTCCGCAAGACTTCCGTAATCATCAGCGCCCTTTATCCATTTAATTTTAAATCGTCTATAACTGTTTCTTTTTGGCTTCCCATCTTCATAAACTATCATCGAGCCTACTGATTCATATCCGTTAGTATTAGAAATATCGTAAGCTTCCATTCTATGAATATTTGTTAAATTTAGCAATTCTTCAATTTCTTTTACGGCTCCGATTGTTTTTTGCTTTTCTCTTCTGTATTTTTCCTTATTCTGTTCTAGGAGATTTCTCGCATTTTTATTTGCAAGCTCCACAAGTTTTTCTTTCTGACCTTTTTTCGGTTTTACAATTTTTACCGTAAAGTTTTGATTTCTGCTAAGCCATTTGCTTATCAGTTCTTCATCTTCAATTTCTGTTGGCACAAATAACTCTCTTGGAATAAACGGAGTTCCCACATAATACTGTTTGATAAAATTAGTTACGATATCCATCCCTGTATCACCCGGAACAGTATTCATGTAAAAATGTTCTCTTCCTATTAATTTGCCATTTCTGACAAAGAAAACCTGAACTACTGCATCATTTCCTTCCTCTGCATATCCTATAATATCCCTGTCTTCAAACTGATGCGTTGTAATTTTCTGATTTCCGGCAACATGATTTATGCTATTTATCAAATCTCTGCATTCCATGGCTTTTTCAAAATCTAAAGCCTCTGATGCCTTCATCATTTTTTCTTCTAATTCTTTTATTGTATCTTTATAATTTCCCTCAAGAAACTTTATAGCCTTATTTATATTTTCTCTATAATCTGCTTTTGAAATGTAGCCCTGACAAGCCCCATCACACTGTCCTATATGATAATAAAGGCACGGTCTTCCATTTATTTTGGGCACCTGCTTATGTTCACCATCAGCTGTCAGTGTATCATCCGTAACTATTGACTTATTGCAATTTCTTATGTGATACATTTTCTGAAGCAGGTCTATCGTATCCTTTACCGCTCCTGAACTTGTAAATGGTCCAAAATACTTGCTCTTGTCTTTCTTCATTCTTCTTGCAAATAAAATTCTTGGATAATCTTCATTTATCGTTACCTGCACATACGGATAACTTTTATCATCCATAAGCATTGTATTGTATTTTGGTCTGTATTCTTTTATAAGATTGCATTCTAATATGAGCGCCTCTAATTCTGAATCTGTAAGAATATATTCAAACCTGCTTATTTTCTGAACCATTGATTCAATCTTCGGTCCTCTTTTTTTTACATCTTTTCTGAAATATGAACTCACTCTTCGCTTTAACTTTACTGCTTTTCCAACATAAATTACATCATCATGAGAGTCATACATAAGATATACGCCCGGAGTTTCCGGCAATTTTTTTAATTCTTCCTGAAAATTAAACATTCTATCCTATTACTTCTTTCACCTTATTTATTCTCTGTGTAAATTGCAAATAAAATTCATTATTCACATCATATGGCATTAAATAAAATAATTTTACCAAATACATTGTTATTGTTTTAATCTGACTTTCATCCTGCATTCCTTTCAATATATGTTGTATGTCTTTTAGGAAATAATGCCATATAACAATGTATTCATGGTATTTATTTATATTATCTATTCCAAGCCATTTATCTATTCTAACTTTAGTTTTATTTTTCTTCGGGCATTCATAAATCTGATTAAAATATTTAAAATCATTATCATCGTATATTCTGCCTAACGGGAACAATCTGCATATACCAGGTCTGTTTGAATGCACACTGCATCTTCCGTTTTCATCTAGAAAATAACATTTCCCACCGTCTTCCTGCATTTTTAAGTTTGGCAAAATGACACCGTCTGCTACATTTAATTCCACCGCCCTGCTCATCAATTCTTCCATTGTGATTCCGGCTTTTGCAAATTGGTATATATCATATGGATCAAGCACTATTGACTCTCCCATATTGTGACAACACTTGCTGCATCCCTCGCAGTCGTTGCATCCTATCCTTGCCAAATCATTTTCTGTATATAATTTTCCATCTGTCATCTCTGACAAATCCCAATTTCTCTCCATGTTTACCTCTTGTGACTATATATTTATTTACTATCCTGCAATTATAGTGAACTGCTAATTATAGTAAGCTGCTAATTACAGTAAGCTGCTAATTACATTTTTTATGATTTGTGATATAGCTAATAATAATATTTATTTCATATGTTTTAGTGATTTTTTATTAGCATATTTATTATCTGTAATTTGTTGAGTTTATTTTAATTTTTATTCTAACATAAAACTATTTATCGGGCAAAATAATCGATTTCAGAGAGTGTATAATGTAGTATTTGTTATTAAATATTACGAATATTTTTGCCAATCCTATTTAAATTCCGTAATTGCAATGAAAAGAATTTTCAACAAAAGTTTGACAGATTAATAAAGGCTATACTTCAACAATATTACTTGTAAAAGTATAGCCTCTAATTCAAATTATTCATTGATGCTTGAACTTGTATAAGAGATAATGTCTCTTAAAATAGTTCTTATGGTTTCTTTTTTATTCTAAAATGTTCTGATTTACTCTTCATATTTTTGCTGTCTGATTAACATTGTCTATCAGTTTCAGACTTATCTGCATCTTTATCTGTTGTCTGATTAGCATTCTGCTCTCCTGCTTCCTCAGCCTGGCACTGATGATAAATTTCCATAAACTGCTTTCCTGTAATTGTTTCTTTTTCATATAAATATTCAGCAATCTTATCGAGCTTGTCTCTGTTTTCTGTAAGAATTCTCTTTGCTTCTTCGTATTTTTCTTTCAAAAGAATCTTTATTTCTTCTTCAATTTGTGAAGCTGTCTTTTCACTACAATTTAAACTTGTACTTCTTCCTAAATACTGATTTTCTACCTGTTCAAGACTCATAAGTCCAAACTTCTCTGACATACCATACATTGCAATCATTGATTTTGCAATCTTTGTTGCCTTTTCCATATCATTTGAAGCACCTGTTGTAACTGAATCAAATACAATTTCTTCTGCTGCCCTTCCGGCAAGAAGCATAACCAGTCTTGCTTCAAGTTCGCTTTGTGACATCAAATATTTTTCTTCTTCAGGTACTGTCATTACATATCCTAAAGAACCCATCGTTCTTGGTACAATTGTAATCTTCTGTACAGGTTCTGCATCCTTTTCAATTGCTGTTACAAGAGCATGACCAACTTCATGATAAGCAACAATCTTCTTTTCTTCTGCTCCAAGAATCTTGTTCTTCTTCTCTTTACCTGCAATTACAACTTCTACAGCTTCAAATAAATCAGCCTGTGAAATCGCTTTTCTACCGGCTTTAACTGCATTAATTGCTGCTTCATTAATCATATTTGCGAGGTCTGAACCAACAGCTCCACTTGTTGCCAATGCAATTTCTTCAAGATTTACTGTTTCATCCATCTTAACATCTTTAGAATGTACTTTTAATGTTTCCAATCTTCCCTGTAAATCAGGTGTATCTACGATTACTCTTCTGTCAAAACGTCCCGGTCTCAACAATGCCGGATCAAGTACTTCCGGTCTGTTAGTTGCAGCTAAGATTAAAATACCTTTAGAAGAATCAAATCCATCCATCTCTGCAAGCAATGCATTTAATGTCTGTTCTCTTTCATCATTACCGCCACCGTATTTTGAATCTCTGCTCTTACCAATAGAATCAATTTCATCGATAAATATAATACATGGTGCATTTTCCTCTGCCTGTTTAAATAAATCTCTAACTCTTGATGCACCTACACCAACATATAATTCAACAAAATCTGAACCCGACAATGAGAAGAACGGTACTTTAGCTTCACCTGCTACTGCCTTTGCAAGTAAGGTTTTACCAGTTCCCGGAGGTCCTACAAGCAAAGCTCCTTTTGGAAGTTTCGCCCCAATTTCTGCATATTTTCCGGGATTGTGAAGGAAATCTACCAGTTCAACTACTGATTCCTTAGCTTCATCCTGTCCGGCTACATCTTTAAATGTAACACCGGTTTCCTTCTGAATGTAAACTTTGGCATTGCTCTTTCCAACTCCAAATATTCCATTTTTGCCACCGGCACTTCTTTTCATCATCATGCCAAAGATAAAATAGAATACGGCAAACATAATAACAAGCTGTATTACATAGAAAATTATTTCCTGTGAACCGCTGTCAAATTGTGCCTTAAAGTTAACATCAGTATATTTTGTTTTTAATTCCTGAATCAGTGAAATATCTCTATCTTCTAAGTCTGTTGTCCAATATTTATACTGAATAAATGAATTTTCTGAACCTTTTAATGTTAATACTATTTTTCCTTTGTCAAATACTACTGTATCAACTTTGTCCTGCTCTAACAAAGCTATAAACTGATTATATGTTATTTCCTTTGTTGTTAACGCACTTGTCATATAAGATGAAAGTGACATAAATAAAAATGCAGCAACAATTGCGATTACTATAGGTATAACTGTATTTTTGTTAGGCCTGTTGCCATTACCATTATTACCTGAATTATTACCATTATTGTTGCCATTATTATTTTGATTATTATTTTGATAAAAATTATTGTCCATCTAAAATTCTCCTGTCAACTGTGTAATTGTAGTTTATTTTATCATTTTGTCTTAATTAATGCCAGTTATATAGCATATTTTTTATCTCACATACCATACTAATGTTATTTTATGAAAAAAGATTTAACAAATATTAAATTTTTATTTTTTTCATTTTCTCAAATAATCCGGTAATTATATATGCCACTTATTTTTTTCGTTGACTCATATAATCCTGCACTTATACTTTCGATTTATTTAATTATTATCCAAAGTGCTTATTATAAAGGTTA
>OOAD01000859.1_pt1 | contig 19362 bp, 9 predicted proteins | sample 1671151 | NCBI WGS metagenome assembly OOAD01 (sample SAMN06348127, study PRJEB24527) | human gut metagenome | biome: human gut; feature: ankylosing spondylitis patient; material: feces | host: Homo sapiens | place: China | collected 2015-10
TCGAGGTCTACCTGTCCAACGGCATCCTGTACGGACCCGCAAAGGCTTCCAACGCCGGCGGTGTGGCCACCTCCGGCCTGGAGATGAGCCAGAACTCCGAGCGTCTGAGCTGGAGCTTCGAAGAGGTCGATGCAAAGCTGAAGGGCATCATGGAGGGCATCTTCCACGCTTCCTACGATGCATCCGTGGCCGCCGGCTCCGAGGGCAACCTGATGGTCGGTGCAAACTGCGCCGGCTTCCTGAAGGTCGCTACCGCCATGATGGCTCAGGGCATCACCTACTAAGCTTTTCCTGATCTACAAGGGCCGCATCCGTGAGGGTGCGGTCCTTTTGTTTTGCCCGCCTGTCTGCATAACTGTCTGCTGTCCCGCTCATACTCCTTTCATCAAACGAAAAGAGGTTTTTGCATGGACGAAATGATGTTCTGTTATCAATGTGAGCAGGCGGCAAACTGCACGGCCTGCACCGGAAAAGCGGGTGTCTGCGGCAAATCAGCCGAGACAGCCGACGCGCAGGACAAGCTCACCGGGGCACTCATCGGCTTTGCCACCCTGCTGCTGGACATCGGCAGACCCATCCAGCCCCCGCAGGCACTCCTGCTGACGGAAGGATTGTTCACCACCATCACCAATGTTGATTTCGACCCCCAGACGGTGGCGCAGCTGACCGATAAGGTCTGGAAGGCCAAGCAGGAAGCCTTTGCCTCGGCCAGCCCTGCACCTGCACCAGTGTCCGACTACGATATGCAGAAGCTGTGGCAGGAGCCGGACCCCGACCGGAAGAGCCTGTGCTCCTTTGTCCTCTTTGGGCTGCGCGGCATGGCGGCTTACTCCTACCACGCGCGGGTGCTGGGCTATACCGATGGCGAGATCGACCTGTTTTTCTGCACGGCGCTGCGAGCCATCGCACAGGAGCGGGACAAGGACAAGCTCTTCCAGCTGGTGGAGGACACCGGGCGGATGGCCTACCGGGTCATGGCTGAGCTGGACAAGGCCAACACCGGCGCGTTTGGCGACCCGGAGCCGGTGGAGGTGCCCCTGACCATCGAGAAAGGGCCTTTCATCGTCATCTCCGGCCACGACCTCTACGACGCCAAGTGCCTGTTGGAGCAGACCGAGGGCAAGGGCATCAATATCTACACCCACTCCGAAATGCTGCCTGCCCACGGCTACCCGGAACTGAAAAAGCGCTTTCCTCACCTGAAAGGCAATTTTGGCACCGCATGGCAGAACCAGCAGCGGGAGTTTGAGGACATCCCTGCGCCGGTGCTCTTCACCACCAACTGCATCATGCCCCTCCGGCCCAGCTATGCCGACCGGGTATTCACCACCTCTGTCGTCTCCTATCCCGGCGTCACCCACATCGGAGAGGACCGGGATTTTTCGCCGGTCATCGCCAAGGCGCTTGAGCTGGGCGGCTACCCGGAGGACACCCTCATCCCGGGCATGAACGGCGGCAGTGTGGTCACCACCGGGTTTGCCCACCATGCCGTACTGAGCCATGCGGAGGAGATCGTCCAAGCCGTCCACGAGGGTGCCATCCGGCACTTTTTCCTCATCGGCGGCTGCGACGGCACCCGCCCCTCCCGCCGGTACTACACGGATTTCGCCAAGCTGACCCCGCCCGACACCGTCATCCTGACACTGGCCTGCGGCAAGTTCCGCCTCAACGACCTGCCGCTGGGCACGGTGGCCGGTCTGCCCCGCATCCTCGATGTGGGCCAGTGCAACGACGCCTACAGTGCCATCCGGATCGCGCTGGGTCTGGCCGAAGCTTTTGACTGCTCGGTCAACGAGCTGCCCCTCTCCATTATCCTCTGCTGGTTCGAGCAGAAGGCGGTCTGTGTGCTGATGGCCCTGCTGGCGCTGGGCATCCGGGGCATCCGTCTCGGCCCCACCCTGCCCGCCTTCCTCTCCCCCGGGGTGGCCGCTGTTTTGCAGGAGAAGTATGACCTCCGGCCCATCACCACACCGGAGGACGATCTTGCCGCCTGTCTGGGCCGGCACTGAGCCGGAAAAGGCATACTATTTCCTACTCTGCGTGTCTGTTTTTCACAAGAAGAACCGTCGCCGTGTACCCAGCTTTGGTGCAGCTGTCACTTGAATCTTTTTCAGCACCTTTGTATAATATTCTTGTTATCCGGAACAAGGGCGTTCCAGATGAGTCTTCACCGACCCATCTGGGACGCCTTTTCTTTTTACCGGCATTAAGAGGGACTCTGCGGAATGTGCCGCAGCATTGCCAGGATATTCTCCGGAAAATCGAAAAAAGGATGGGAAAGTCTATGGAAAATTTCACGGAGCAAAAAGGGCCTCTGGGCCTCTATGACCCCCAGTTCGAGCACGACGCCTGCGGCATCGGTGCCGTCGTGGACATCAAGGGCCGCAAGAGCCACCAGACCGTCAGCGATGCGCTGTCCATCGTGGAGCGCCTTGAGCACCGCGCCGGCAAGGACGCCGAGGGCAAGACCGGCGACGGCGTGGGCATCATGCTGCAGATCAGCCACCGCTTCTTTGCCAAGGTAGCCGACGAGCTGAACATCAGCCTTGGCAACGAGCGCGAATACGGCGTTGGTATGTTCTTCTTCCCCCAGAACGAGCATCTGCGCGCTCAGGCCATGAAGCTTTTTGAACTTGTCACCCGCAAAGAGGGCCTCGAGTTTCTGGCATGGCGCGAAGTGCCTGTAGACCCCGACGCCGTGGGCCAGAAAGCCCGCGACTGTATGCCCGCCATCTGGCAGTGCTTCATCAAAAAGCCCGCCAAGGTGAGCAAGGGCATCGACTTTGACCGCAAGCTCTACATCGTCCGCCGGGTCTTCGAGCAGGCCAGCAACGGCACCTATGTCCCCAGCCTGTCCAGCCGCACCATCGTGTACAAGGGTATGTTCCTCGTCCACGACCTGCGCCAGTTCTACCTCGATCTGCAGGACGAGGACTATGAATCCGCCATCGGCATGGTCCACAGCCGCTTCTCCACCAACACCAACCCCAGCTGGATGCGCGCCCACCCCAACCGCTTCATCCTCCACAACGGCGAGATCAACACCATCAAGGGCAACACCGACGCCATGCTGGCCCGTGAAGAGACCATCTCCTCCCCCATCATGAAGGAGGACATGAACAAGATCCTGCCCATCATCAACACCTCCGGCTCCGACTCCGCCATGCTGGACAACGCCCTCGAGTTCATGGTGATGAACGGCATGGACCTGCCGCTGGCCGTTATGATCACCATCCCGGAGCCCTGGGAGAACAACAAGAACATCAGCCAGAAAAAGCGGGACTTCTATCAGTATTACGCCACCATGCTGGAACCCTGGGACGGCCCTGCCGCCATCCTCTTCTCCGATGGCGACGTGGTGGGCGCTGTGCTGGACCGCAACGGTCTGCGCCCCAGCCGCTACTACATCACCAAAGACGGCAGGATGATCCTCTCTTCCGAGGTGGGCGTGCTGCCCTGTGAGCCGGAAAACATTCTGGTCAAAGACCGTCTCCGCCCCGGCAAGATGCTGCTGGTGGACACCGTCAAGGGCGAAGTCGTGGACGACGAGAAGCTGAAGGAATACTACGCCAGCCGTGAGCCGTACGGCGAGTGGATAGACCGCAACCTCGTCCAGCTGAAGGACCTCAAGATCCCCAACATCAAGACCCCCAGCTACACCGGCGACGACCTGCTGCGCCTGCAGAAGGTGTTCGGCTACAAGTATGAGGACATCAGCACCCTCATCCTGCCCATGGCACGTCAGAGCGCAGAGCCTTCCGGCGCAATGGGTACCGATACCCCGCTTGCCGTCCTCAGCGGCCAGCACCCGCCGCTCTTCAATTATTTCAAGCAGCGTTTTGCACAGGTCACGAACCCGCCCATCGACGCCATCCGCGAGAAGATCGTCACCTCCACCAGCGTCTATGTGGGCGCACACGGCAACCTGCTGGAAGACAAGCCCGAAAACTGCAAGGTGCTCAAGGTCAACAATCCCATCCTCACGTCCACTGACCTTCTCCGCATCAAGTACATGAACGTCCCGGGCTTCAAAGTCTCCACTGTCTCCATCAACTACTACAAGAACACCAGCCTCGAAAAGGCCATCGACCGCGTTTTCCTGGAGGTAGACCGCGCTTATAAAGAGGGTGCGAACATCATCATCCTGTCCGACCGGGACATTGACGAGTACCATGTGGCCATCCCCAGCCTGCTGGCGGTCTCTGCCGTGTCCCAGTACCTCATCCGCACCAAGAAGAGCACCGCACTGGCTCTCATCCTTGAGAGCGCAGAGCCTCATGAAGTGCATCACTTTGCCGCTTTGCTGGGCTACGGTGCCTGTGCCGTCAACCCCTATCTGGCCCATGAGACCATCGGCCAGCTCATCGACGACGGCCTGCTGGACAAAGATTATTACGCCGCCGTAGACGACTACAACAAGGCTGTGCTGGGCGGCATCGTGAAGATCGCCTCCAAGATGGGCATCTCCACCATCCAGAGCTACCAGAGCAGCCAGATCTTCGAGGCCGTCGGCATCTCCAGGGACGTCATCGACAAGTATTTCACCGGCACGGTGAGCCGTGTGGGCGGCATCGGCCTCGAGGACATTCAGGCTGACGTGGAGGCCCTGCACAACGCAGCCTTCGACCCGCTGGGCCTTGACATCAACATGCAGCTGGAAGACGGCGGCGCCCACAAGTTCCGCAGCGGCAAGGAAGAGCACCTCTTCAACCCCCAGACCATCCACCTGTTCCAGAAAGCCTGCTTCACCGGTGACTACGACACCTTCAAGCAGTTCACCCACACCGTGGACAACATGGGCCAGAACGGCGTCCATCTGCGCAGTCTGCTGGACTTCAACTATGCCCCCGACGGCGGCATCCCGCTGGACGAGGTAGAGCCGGTGAGCTCCATCGTCAAGCGGTTCAAGGCCGCTGCCATGAGCTACGGCGCGCTGAGCAGCGAGGCCCACGAGACCATCGCCATCGCGCTGAACCGCCTCGGCGGCCGGAGCAACACCGGCGAGGGCGGTGAGCCCGAAGAGCGCTACCACAGCGAGAGCAATTCCAAGATAAAGCAGGTGGCTTCCGCCCGCTTCGGCGTCACCAGCAAGTATCTTGTCTCGGCAGAGGAGATCCAAATCAAACTGGCACAGGGCGCAAAGCCCGGCGAGGGCGGCAATCTGCCCGGCGCAAAAGTGTACCCGTGGATCGCCAAGACCCGTCACAGCACTACCGGTGTCGGCCTCATCTCTCCCCCGCCGCATCACGACATCTACTCCATCGAAGACCTTGCAGAGCTTATCTACGACCTCAAGAATGCCAACCGCCACGCCAACATCAACGTCAAGCTGGTCAGCGAGGCCGGCGTCGGCACCATCGCTGCCGGTGTTGCCAAGGGCGGCGCACAGGTCATCCTTGTTTCCGGCTACGACGGCGGCACGGGCGCAGCGCCCCGCAACTCCATCAAAGATGCCGGTCTGCCCTGGGAGCTTGGCATCGCCGAGACCCACCAGACCCTTATCCTCAACGGTCTGCGCACCCGTGTGCGCATCGAGAGCGATTCCAAGCTGCTCTCCGGCCGCGATGTGGCCATCAGCTGTATGCTGGGCGCTGAGGAGTTCGGCTTCGGCACCTCTCTGCTGATGACCATGGGCTGCGTCATGATGCGTGTCTGCAACCTCGACACCTGCCCCATGGGCATCTGCACCCAGAACCCCGAGCTGCGCAAGCACTTCCGCGGCAAGCCCGAGTATATCATCAACTACCTGACCTTCGTGGCGCAGGAGCTGCGCGAATACATGGCAAAGCTGGGCATCCGTACCATTGACGAGCTGGTGGGCCGCACCGACCTGCTCCATGTCAAGCCTGCCCCTGCCAGCAGCCGGATGTCCAAGATGGACCTCGACTGCATCCTGCACAACCCCGCCATCGTCAACAGCAATGTCCACTTCCAGAAGGAAGACACCTACGACTTCCATCTGGAAGACACTCTGGACATGAAGGTGCTGATGAAGAAATTCAAGCTCAACAGCAAGACCCCTCAGAGCGTGAAGCTGGATGTCTCCAACACCGACCGCGCCTTTGGTGCCATCTTCGGCAGTGAGATCACCCGCAAGTACGGCAGCGACCTGCCCGATGACGTCTACACCGTCCACTGCACCGGTGCAGGCGGCCAGAGCTTCGGCGCATTCATTCCCAAGGGCCTGACGCTGGAACTGACCGGCGACTGCAACGACTACATGGGCAAGGGCCTCTCCGGCGGCAAGCTCGTCGTCCGCCCGCCCGAGGGCATCACCTTCAAACCCGAAGAGAACATCATCATCGGCAACGTGGCACTCTACGGTGCCACCAGCGGCAAAGCCTTTGTTTCCGGTGTGGCCGGTGAGCGCTTCTGCGTCCGCAACTCGGGCGCTGTGGCCGTCGTCGAGGGCGTGGGCGACCACGGCTGCGAGTACATGACCGGCGGCACCGTCGTCGTTCTGGGCCAGACCGGCAAGAACTTTGCAGCCGGCATGACCGGCGGCATCGCCTATGTGCTGGATGAGAACTGGGACTTCTACCAGCGGGTGAACAAGGAGACCGTCAGCCTTGAGCCGGTGGAGCACAAGTACGACGTCGCCACCCTGAAAGAGCTCATCCGTGAGCACGTCGAGCTGACCGGCTCGCCCCGCGGCAAGGAGATCCTGGACAATTTCAGCGAGTTCCTGCCCAAGTTCAAGAAAGTCCTCCCCTACGATTACGACCATATGCTGCGGGTCATCGCCTCCATGGAAGAGCGCGGCCTCGACGGCGAGCAGGCGCAGATCGAAGCATTCTACGCCGTGCAGAAGAACAAGTAAGGAGGGGAACATCATGGCAAAACTCACTGGTTTTATGGATTACACGCGCAAGACCAGCACGGATGTTCCGCCGCTGGAGCGCATTGAAAACTTTAACGAATTTCACATCTGGCTCTCCCGGGAGGAGCAGCAGACCCAGGCAGCCCGCTGCATGGACTGCGGCGTCCCCTTCTGCCAGGCGGGCATGATGATCGGCGGCATGGCCTCCGGCTGCCCGCTGAACAACCTTATCCCCGAGTGGAACGATTTGGTCTATCAGGGCAAATGGGAGCTGGCACTCCGCCGCCTGCGCACCACCAACCGTTTCCCGGAGTTCACGAGCCGGGTCTGCCCTGCTCTGTGTGAGGCCGCCTGCACCTGCGGCGACGTCACCGGCAGCAGCGTCACTGTCCGGGAGAACGAACACGCCATCGTGGAGACGGGCTACGCCAAGGGCTGGCTCCATGCCGCCCCGCCTCCGGCCCGCACCGGCAAGAGCGTGGCCGTCATCGGCAGCGGCCCGTCGGGCCTGTCGGTGGCCGAATACCTCAACATCCGGGGCCATGCCGTCACCGTCTTCGAGCGTGCTGACCGTGTGGGCGGTCTGCTGATGTACGGCATCCCCAATATGAAGCTGGACAAATCCGTCATCGAGCGCCGCATCAAGATCATGCAGGCCGAAGGCGTCGAGTTCTGCACCAACATGGATGTGGGCGGGGCTGTGGATGCCGCCGAGATCTTGAACAGCTATGACGCCATCGTGCTCTGCTGCGGTGCCAAGAAAGCCCGCGATTTGAACGTCCCGGGCCGCGACGCGAAGGGAGTTCACCTCGCGGTAGACTACCTCACCAGCGTGACCAGGAGCCTGCTGGACAGCAAGTTTTCCGACGGCAGGGCCATCAACGCGGCAGGCAGGAACGTCCTCGTCATCGGCGGCGGCGACACCGGCAGCGACTGTCAGGGTACCGCCCTGCGGCAGGGCTGCACCGACCTCGTGGCACTGGAAATGATGCCCCAGCCCCCGAAAGAGCGGGCCGCGAATAATCCCTGGCCCGAGTGGCCCAAGGTGCTGAAGGTGGACTACGGCCAGACTGAGTGCCTTGCCAAGTTCGGCAAAGACCCCCGCGTCTACCAGACCACCGTCAAAGAGTTTCTGAAGGACGACGCCGGCAACCTGACCGGCGCGGTCATCTCCTATCTCAAGCCCCAGCGTGACCCCGACACCGGCCGCACCAGCATGGTACCCACCGGCGAAGAGTTCACCTACGACTGCCAGCTGGCCTTTATCGCCGCCGGTTTCGTGGGCTGCGAGGACTATGTGGCCGAGGCGTTCGGCGTGGAGCGGAACGTTCGGGGCAATGTGGCCGACCATGGCTTCCGCACCAATATAGACAAGGTCTTTGTCTGCGGCGATATGCGCCGGGGCCAGAGCCTCGTGGTCTGGGGCCTGCGGGAGGGCCGCGATTGCGCCGCCGAGGTGGACCGCTATCTGATGGGTTACACCAATCTGTGACCCCCCTATTTATGACATTCTCTTTCCTATCCTAAACAGAAACGGGAGCTTTCCTTCACCGGGAGGCTCCCGTTTCTGCATTTCGGAGCTTTTTATTTTCACAAAGTTTTCACAGTTAGCATCCCCTACCCTCTTGAAACAGATACCCCCAAGTGGTAAAATCAGAGTGTCGGAAGATTTACCCCCACAGGGTACATTTCCTCTTCACACCGATACACCCGGAAAGGAGTTATCTGCTATGACCGATGCTGAAAAAAAGCCCTGCTGCTGCGCCGCTGAGCCTGCCGAAAAGGACACTGCCCCCTCTTGCTGCCGCCACAAGGACCGTACCCCTGAGGAGTACCGCGCCCTTGCCAACCGGCTGAGCCGCATTGAGGGCCAGGTGCGCGGCATCCGCGCGATGCTGGACAAGGACGTCTACTGTGCCGATATTCTGGTGCAGGTGGCTGCGGTGAACGCTGCACTGAACGGCTTTTCCAAAGAGCTGCTGGGCCAGCATATCCGCACCTGCGTGGCCGACGATTTGAAAGCCGGCGAGACGCAGAAGCTGGACGAACTGCTGCAGCTGCTGCCCCGGCTCATGAAATGACCCCGTTCCGGGCATCCTATAAGAGGGAAAGGAATCTGCAATGGAACAATACAATGTCACGGGCATGAGCTGCGCGGCCTGCTCTGCCCGGGTGGAAAAGGCCGTGAAGAAGGTGCCGGGCGTCACGAGCTGCTCGGTGAGCCTTCTGACAAACTCCATGGGCGTGGAAGGCACAGCCTCCCCTGCCGCCATCCTCTCGGCTGTGCAGGAGGCAGGCTACGGTGCAAGCCCGAAGAGCGCCTCCGCCAGTAAGGCCGCTGACACCAGCGCCGACCTCGACGCACTGGCCGACCGCGAGACGCCGAAGCTCAAGCGCCGTCTCATCGCCTCGCTGGGCTTCCTGCTGGTGCTGATGTACTTCTCCATGGGCCACATGATGTGGGGCTGGCCCCTGCCCCACTGGTTTGACGGCAACCACGTCGCCATGGGCCTTGTCCAGCTGCTGCTGGCGGGCATCGTCATGGTCATCAACCAGAAGTTCTTCATCAACGGATTCAAGGGCCTCATCCACGGCGCACCCAACATGGATACGCTGGTGGCTCTCGGCTCCATGGCAAGCTTCGTGTGGAGCACTTATGCCCTCTTCGCCATGACCCGCGCCCAGGTGGACGGCAACGACGAGCTCGTCATGCACTATATGATGGAGTTCTACTTCGAGTCTGCCGCCATGATCCTGACCCTCATCACAGTGGGCAAGATGCTGGAAGCCCGCTCCAAGGGCAAGACCACCGACGCCCTCAAGAGCCTGATGAAGCTGGCCCCCAAGACCGCCACGCTGGTACGGGACGGCGCGGAAGTGACCGTGGCCATCGCCGACGTGCAGAAGGGCGACGTCTTTGTGGTCCGCCCCGGCGAGAATATCCCGGTGGATGGCGTAGTGCTGGAAGGCACCAGTGCAGTCAACGAGAGCGCCCTGACCGGCGAGAGCATCCCGGTGGACAAGGCCGTCGGCGACAAAGTCAGCGCCGCCACCACCAACCAGTCGGGCTTCCTCCGCTGCGAGGCTACCCGCGTGGGCGAGGATACCACGCTGGCTCAGATCATCAAGATGGTCAGCGATGCCGCCGCCACCAAGGCTCCTATCGCAAAAATCGCTGACACCGTGTCGGGCTTCTTCGTCCCGGCGGTCATCTCCATCGCCGTCGTCACCACCATCGTCTGGCTGCTGCTGGGCCATGAGCTGGGCTATGCGCTGGCACGCGGCATCTCCGTTCTGGTCATCAGCTGCCCCTGCGCACTGGGCCTGGCAACACCTGTGGCTATTATGGTGAGCAATGGCCTCGGCGCAAAAAACGGCATCCTCTTCAAGACTGCCGCCTCGCTGGAAGCCGCAGGCCGCACCCAGATCGTGGCGCTGGACAAGACCGGCACCATTACCGAGGGCGCACCCCGTGTCACCGATCTACTGCCCGCTGAAGGCGTCTCCGAGACGGAGCTTCTGACGCTGGCCGCAGCGCTGGAAAGCCGCAGCGAGCACCCTCTGGCAAAGGCTGTTCTGGCCGACGCCGAGGCAAAGGCCATCACTCCCCCGGAAGTCACCGACTTCGCGGCCCTGCCGGGCAATGGTCTGGCGGCCAAGCTGAACGGCATGGGCATCTATGCCGGCAATGCCGCCTTCATCCAGACCAAGCTCACCCTGCCCGCCGCACTGGCACAGCAGGCTGAAAAGCTGGCCTCTGAGGGCAAGACTCCCCTCTTCTTCGGCGGCGCAGGCCGTCTGCTGGGCGTTATCGCCGTGGCCGACACCATCAAGGAGGACAGCCCCGAAGCCATCCGTCAGCTGCAGAACATGGGCATCCGGGTCGTGATGCTCACCGGCGACAACCAGCGCACCGCCGACGCCATCGGCAGGCAGGCGGGCGTGGACGAGGTCATCGCGGGCGTCCTGCCCGACGGCAAGGAGGCCGTCATCCGCCAGCTGCAGGCCAGCGGCAAGGTGGCCATGGTGGGTGACGGCATCAACGACGCCCCCGCCCTCACCCGTGCCGACACCGGCATTGCCATCGGCGCAGGCACCGACGTGGCCATTGACGCCGCCGACGTCGTGCTGATGAACTCGAAGCTCTCGGACGTGCCTGCGGCCATCCGCCTCAGCCGCGCCACCCTGCGGAACATCCACGAGAACCTGTTCTGGGCGTTCATCTACAATATCATCGGCATCCCGCTGGCGGCTGGTCTGTTCATCCCCTTCGGCCTGACGCTGAATCCCATGTTCGGTGCTGCTGCCATGAGCCTGTCCAGCTTCTGCGTCGTGAGCAACGCCCTGCGGCTGAACCTGTTCGATTTGCACAGCACTAGGCACGACCACAAAACCGCTTCTCCCGCTGCTGCCCCGGTGCAGTCTGCGGCTGAAAATAACAAAAAATCGGACGCCGAAGCGCCCGAAGTCAAAACGGAGGATCATACCATGAAGAAGACCCTGAAAGTGGAAGGCATGATGTGCGGCCACTGCGAAGCCCGCGTGAAGAAGGCTCTGGAAGCCCTGCCCGAGGTGGACGAGGCTGTCGTGAGCCACGAGGCCGGCACCGCCATCGTCACCCTGAACGCCGAGGTCGCCGACGACGTGCTCAAGAACGCCGTCGAGGCACAGGACTACAAGGTCACCGGCATCCAGTAAGCTGTAAAATGCAGAAAAGCCAGCGCACGAGAAATGTGCGCTGGCTTTTTTGTTGTTGCTGTAAGCCTCTCCCATTGGGAGAGGTGTCACCGAAGGTGACGGAGAGGGCAAGCCCGGTACGAAAGAGCTGCCGCACAGCGATAAGCAAGCCCTTTGTCAGAGCGATACTATCGCCGCGCCTGCGATCCTCTGTCCGCATCCTTGCCCTCTCAGGCGCTTTGTGCCAGCTCTCCCAAGGGGAGAGCCTGAAAGAGGTTACGGAGTCAGACGGTTGGGGCCGCGGAACAGGAACTCGGCGTCCTTGATGGACTGGCCGCAGAGCAGCATGGTCAGACGGTCGATACCCAGACCGAAGCCGCCGTGCGGAGGGCAGCCGTACTGGAAGAACTCCAGATAGAACTTGACGTCATCGGCCAGGCCCTTCTCCTCTGCCTGCTTCTTCAGCACGTCGTAGCGATGCTCACGCTGTGCACCGGTGGTGATCTCCACGCCGCGCCAGATGAGGTCGTAGCCCTGCGGCACGCCGTTCTCGTCGCGCATGTGGTAGAAAGCACGCTTCTCAGCGGAGTAGTCGGTGATGAACAGGAACTCGTGGCCGTAGTGCTTCTTGACCCAGTCGTAGCTCAGGCGCTCGGCCTCGGTGGTCAGGTCGCCCTTCTCGCTCTCATCGACAGTGTAGCCGAACTCCTCTTCCAGAGCCTTGTACAGGTCGGCCAGCTTGACCACAGGGAACGGCGTGGTGGGGACGACGACTTCCAGACCAAACAGCTCCTTGATCTGTTCGCCGTACTGCTCCTTGACGGCCTTCAGGCCGGCAGTCAGAAGCTCTTCCTCCATCTTCATGACGTCCTTGTAAGAGGTGATGTAGCTGAACTCAAGGTCGAAGCCGGAGAACTCGGTGGAGTGCTTGTTGGTGTAGCTCTTCTCTGCGCGGAAGACGGGGCCGGTCTCAAAGATGCGCTCGAAGCCGGCGGCCATGGCCATCTGCTTATAGAACTGAGGGCTCTGGGCCAGATAGGCGTTGCGGTCGAAGTAGTCCACCTTGAACACCTCAGAGCCGCTCTCGCTGGCAGCAGCGATGAGCTTCGGGGTGTGGATCTCGATGAAGCTGCGCTCGAGCAGGAACTGACGCATGGCGTTGACGAAGCAGCTCTGTGCCTTGAACATCAGCTGGTTCTCATCGGTGCGCAGGTCGATCCAGCGGTAGTCGATGCGCTGGTCGATACTGGAACGCTCCACAGCCTTCTTCTTCTTGGTGGCGGCGATCTCCTTGCGGACGATGGGCAGCGCGTCGGCGATGCTCTCGATCTCGATAGCCTCGGGGATCATCTCGATGCCGCCCATCTTGACGTAGTCGTTCTCCATCACCTTGCCGGTGACGGTGATGACAGAGTCCGGGGTCAGCTTGTCGATGGTGTCCACCAGCTCAGGGTGGTCCTCCTTCTCGACGGTGATCTGAAGTTTGCCGGTAATATCCTTCAGCACGATGAAGGCCATATATTTGCTGTTGCGCAGGTTCTCGATAAAGCCCTGCACCTTGACCGTGCTGCCAATTTCCTTTTGTACCTCATTGATATAGGTGCGTTCCATGGAAATCCTCCTTCTGTGTCTTGTGTACTGTTTTATTATACGCTTTTCGGGGGATAAATCAAGAGAAAGGACGAATCACTTTCCTTCTTCGTGCAGCGTCCCGGTGCCGCCCTCCACTACGCCGTCGTGGTCGGCCACAGCCCTGATGGTGCCGAAGAAGCATTTGACGTCCAGCCAGAAGCTCATATGCTCCACATACCAGCCGTCGAGCTTCGCTTTCTCCGCGATCTCCAGCTCGTCGCGGCCATGGATCTGCGCCCAGCCGGTCAGGCCGGGGCGGACGTCGTTTGCGCCGTACTTGTCCCGTTCGGCCAGCAGGTCGTACTGGTTCCAGAGGGCCGGGCGCGGACCGATGACTGCCATATCGCCCACAAGGATATTCCACAGCTGGGGCAGCTCGTCCAGACTGGTCTTGCGCAGGAAACGGCCCACCCGGGTGATATACTGCTCCGGGTCGTGGAGCAGATGGGTGGGCATGTCGTGGGGGGTGTCGATGCGCATGGTGCGGAATTTCAGGATGTTGAAATAGCTCTTATGGATGCCCACCCGCTTCTGCTTGAAGAACACCGGCCCCGGCGAGTCCAGCTTGATGGCAAGGCAGAGCAAAAGCAGCAGCGGCGACAGCACCAGCAGCCCGCAGGCCGACAGTACCACGGCCAGCAGCCGCTTGATTCCTTTTTGATACATGATGGTTCTCCCTTTTATTCCTAGAATATACTTATTATATACCATTTTCCCCTGCCCAAACAAGCCCCGGGCCGCCTGTTCTGCCGAAAATGCCGGTTTTGTTGTATCGTTCTGACGGTTTTCTCTCTTGCCCCGCCGGGCCCGACGGCGTACCATAGACATAAGATCATCTGAGAGGAGCACTCTGTTTATGATACAGCGTTTTGTCATCGGGAAGCCTTTTCCCACCGAGAGCGTCGTGCTGGACCTGCCCGCCGAGACCGGCCCCGTGCCTTACCTGACACCGGACGGCGATGGCTGGCAGTATGTCATGCAGGAGAAGGACATCGTCTATGGCTTGGGCGAGATGCCCCGGGGCCTCAACAAGCGCGGCTGGCACTACGAGACGAACAACACCGACGAGAGTGAGCACGGCGAAGACCGGCTTTCCTACTATGCCGCCCACAATTTCCTGCTCATCTCCCCTGCCGACGGCAGCGGATGCATCGGCATCTTCATCGATTTCCCGGGCAAAGTGAGCTACGACATCGGCTATACCCGTCACGACACCCTCCGCTTTGCCACGGCAGAGCCGAACTATGCGCTCTACCTCATCACAGCCCCTACAGCGGCAGAGGTCGCAAAGGAATTCCGGCAGCTCATCGGCCCCAGCTATATCCCGCCCAAGTGGGCGTTCGGTCTGGCCCAGAGCCGCTTCGGCTACAAGACGGAGGCCGACATCCGGGAGGTGGCCGCGCAGTACAAGGCCAACGGCCTGCCGCTGGACATGATCTGCATGGATATTGATTACATGCAGTCCTACGCTGATTTTACCATCGACAAGGCCCGCTTCCCCGACCTCGGCAAACTTGCCGCCGACCTGAAAGCCGAGGGCATCCGGCTCGTCCCCATCATCGACGCAGGCATCCGCTGCGACGACAATGACCCCGTCTGCCGCGAGGGCCTCGAGAAGGGCTATTTCTGCACCAAAGAAGACGGCACGCCCTTTGTGGCGGCGGTCTGGCCCGGCAGGGCCTACTTCACCGACTTTCTCCGTCCCGAGGCCCGGGCGTGGTTCGGCAAACAGTATAAGATGCTCACCGACCTCGGCATCGAGGGCTTCTGGAACGATATGAACGAGCCCGCCCTCTTCTACTCCCCTGAGCGGCTGAAAGCCTTCTTCGAGAATGCCGCCGCCCTGAGCCGGAAGGATAACCTCGACCAGAACGATTTCTTCGGGCTGGTGCGCTCGGTGATGAGCCTGATGAATGCCCCCGAGGACTACCGCAGTTTCTACCACGATACCGCTGCCGGGCGGGTGCGCCACGACCACGTCCACAACCTCTACGGCGGCTGCATGACCCGGGCTGCCGGCGAGGCGTTCCAGACCCTGCGTCCCGGCCAGCGCACTCTGCTCTACTGCCGCAGCAGCATCATCGGCGCCCACCGTTGGGGCGGGATCTGGCTGGGCGATAATCACTCCTCGTGGAGCCAGCTGCTGGCCAACATCCAGATGATGCCTGCCGTCCAGATGTGCGGCTTCCTCTACAGCGGTGCCGATTTGTGCGGTTTCAGTGAGGACACCACCCCCGATCTGGCGCTCCGCTGGCTCGAGTTCGGATTGTTCACCCCTCTCATGCGCAACCACGCCGGCGCTGAAAGCCGGGATCAGGAATTTTACCGCTTTACCGATGTTCTGCCCGCCATCCGCAATATGCTGAATCTGCGGTACGCCCTCCTGCCCTACCTCTACAGTGAGTTCATGAAGGCCGCGCTTGAGGATGCACCTTACTTCCGGCCTTTGGCTTTTGACTATCCTGCCGACCCCGACGCCCGGGAGGTGGACGACCAGCTGCTTCTTGGCGAGGGCCTGATGGTCGCACCCGTCCACACCCAGAACGCCCATGGCCGGACGGTCTATCTGCCTGAGACGATGAAGATGCTGCGTCTGCGCAGCGTCTCCGACTACGATGAGGAAGTTCTGCCCGCCGGGCGGCACTATCTGCTCTGCGAACTTGACGAGGTGCTGCTCTTCATCCGTCCGGGCCACACCGTACCGGTAGCACAGCCCGCCGCCAACACCGCCCAGCTGAACGATACGGCCCTCACCTTCTGGCGCTTCGCGCCCGACGGCCTGCCTGCGCCCTACCGGATGTATACCGACGACGGCGTGACCACCGATCACAACAGGCCCGAACACTGGCGCATCGTCGGACAATAACGCAAAAACACCCGGAAGCATCTCCGGGTGTTTTTGCGTATTACAGGTATGCGACCGTCTTGGACAGGGGCTTTCTCGAGCCGTGGTTTGCCAGCGGCCCTGCGCCCTCTGCGGCATAGCCGAGGTCAAGGATCATCAGGACCTCTTCATTTTCCGGCAATCCCAGTTCCTTGGCCAGCTCATCCGGATCAAAGAAGTTGAGCCAGCAGCTGTCCACACCTGCGTTGGCGGCGGCCAGCATCAGGTGGGTCGCCACGATGGCGGCATCCTCCACGCCGGAGTCCCGCTTTCCGCCGGGATAAGTAAAGACGCTGTTTTTATCGAAGGCCACGACGAGGCAGGTAGACGCACCATAGCGGCAGGGCGTCACCTTGTCGAGCTTTGCCAGGCTTTCTTCCGACTGCAGCACATAGATGCGCTGCTCCTGCAAATTCTTGGCGGTCGGGGCCAGCCGCCCCGCTTCCAGGATCTCCGTCAGCTTCTCGGCTTCTACCTTACGTGTGCTGAAATTCTTGCAGGAATAACGCTCTGCAACGACCTTAGTAAATTCCATAACCGTTGTCCTCCTGACTTTGGGTGATAGACTTTTCATGTACGAAAGTCTCAGCATTATTGTAGCACGCTTTTTCTCTGAGAGCCACTGTTATTTTTACTATCGCAATTTTCAAAAATAGTGCCGGTCAAAACGGCATCTTTGCGATATGCAGTTTGCGGCCGTTGCTTGTGCATTAAAAACGCAAACTGCTATAAAGGATCTGCCGTTTTTTAAGAAACGGCAGATCCACCCGGCCATTCCCCGCAGGCCGCCCGGGTGAAAAGTCCTTGACAAATCTTTCTAAAAGAGTTACACTGTTCTCGTTCTGAAAAACAAATATGGGCCTATAGCTCAGCTGGGAGAGCGTTCGGTTCGCATCCGAGAGGTCAAGGGTTCGAATCCCTCTAGGTCCACCAATTTGCCGCATCGTTTTGTACGATGCGGCGTTTTTTATGCCTAAAAAACTTTGGCAGACCGTGCCGGGCTCCGAACCCTGAAGTCGGATGCGAACCGGGCGGGGTCATCCATGTACTTTTTGAAAATCCATCGGTTTCACGCTTCTTTCTTTGCATTTTGCAGAGTGCTGCGGGCAAGCGCATCGCTTTTATGCCCCCTTCTCGGAAATTTCTTCAAAAATTTCCGCACCATCGTAGGTTGACACAGCCTTGAGCTGTTCCACTTGGTTGAAGCTGGCGTTCAGGGTGATCGAGATTTCGTAGTCTTTTCGGACACGAATCTCCGTAATGAACTGCTGCAAGATAGCGCGGCGTTCATCGTGGTTGGCGGTGTCGTACACATCCGCCCATGTAAACAGCTCGTTGCAGATGTAGTTGCTGCGCTTTGCCGTTTTGGTGGCTTCTTCGTATTCTTCCTGCGCCTGAACAAGCTGCTTTTCCAGAGTTTCCAAAGCCTCTCTTGCCTCGGCTACCAGTGTACCCAGCAGTTCTTTGTCCAAGGCACTTACGCCCCGGATGACCAGAATGGTTTCGGCTTTCAGGTCGTCCAGTTCTTTCTGCTTGCTTTCCAAGTCTTTCTGGATTTTCTTGACCTTCTTCTGGATGCGGGCGGCATCGTTGGTCTTGACCGATTCCAGCAGCTTCTTCCGGGAAACTTCCCGGAACTGTGCGAAGATCTGCCGGACAACTTCTTCTACAATGGAATCCAGCTTGGAAACACCGTAGCCAGACTGCCCATCGCAGTCACCCGGATGCCGGATCTTATAAAAGCAGCTATACCGGGGCCGGACTTCTTTCACCGTATACTCTTTTGCCCAGTTATCCTTATCCGGGGCAAAGGCATCTGCCAGACCGCCCCAGCCCACATACTGGGAAAGCACCTGCTGTTCCTCGGCAGTAGCACCACGGTGTTCATCTTCCAGCTTGAACAGGGTGCGGATGGCTTCGATGTTCCGGGCATATTTCTGCTTTGCGCCACCCTCGCCCAGATGGTCGTCCGTGATGTGGAAGTTCCCGGCAGGCACAGCATTCAGGGCTTCGTCTAAGGCAGCGGCATCTGGGAAAGTCTGCACCTTTCCGTCCATCACGGCAGAGATGGGCAGTTCGTCCAGTTCCTCGTCAGAGAGTTGCGGCTCAACTTGCCGCAGCCCGTCCTCGAATTGGTGCTTATTGATAACTTCGTTATCCCACGACTGTCCCTGTGCGCTGGTGTCAATGCGAACATCCGTTTCGCCCACATAGCCGATTGTTCCTTCGATGGTTCGGGTAGGAAGGTCAACGATAACATTGTCACCGACCTTGTAATCGGGTAGGGGGTGTTCCATCACTTCCTGTTCCTGCTCGTACAACTCCCGGACAAGAGCCAGCGGTTCCTCCCGGAAAATTGGCATCCGCATTTCTGCCAGTGCCACATCCTGCAGGGTAACGCTGTCCTTATCAAAGTTTACTGTATCCACCCGGAAAGTGCGTCCTTCCATGTGGATGGTAATGCCCAGCGGCAGATAGTCCTCCCGGCGCAGATACTTGGTTTGGTGGTGGGTGCCATCCTCGTTCAGCCCGGCAAGGTAGATGTTCTCGCCGCACTGCCACAGTTGTTTGGCACGGTATGCCCACTGGTCGCGGGGAAAGCCGATGACCGGGACGGTGCCCAGTGCTGTTTCTTTTTCCAGAAGTTTGCCGCCCAGAAGTTCACTGACTTTTTGCGCGTCATCTGCGTAAAACTCAAACTGTCCGTTCTGCTCAAAGCCCACCAGCGCATCCGGGTGCTGCTCCTTCAGGGCATTGTACTCGGTGGCGGCATCCAGCGGCAGCAGTGCAGGGCGTTCCTCCACTTTGCTGTGGTAGTGCTCCAATTCCTCATCCGTGACGCTGACCAGTTCCGAAAAGTCCAAAGCTTCCAGCTCGGTTTCGGTCAGGTCTTCCAGACTTTCGTACTGCCGCTCATCTATCAATACCTCGCCCAGATACCGCTCCACTCGATACCCCACCAGATCCACGTTGACCTGAATGGGAATATCCTCATCGGTGGCGTGGGTGTAGGCAATGCCGATTTTAGTCAGATCGGAAAAGTCCGGCTCGGAGTCGTACTCCTCCTGACAAAACTCCCGGATCAGTTTTTTGGCACGATCTATGGCACCATCCGGCTTTACGCTGACAGGCGCAGGGGGCGTGTAATGCTCCTTTTCTCTATCCGTCAGGTAGCGGTCGGACTGGACCATTAGGTCGATATACTTTTCCACCTGCGTCCAGCTTAACGTGAATTTCTTGTGTTCGGGGTAATGGTCAAATTCCATTCCTCTCCCGTCGTGGTTGACAAACCCTCTGCTGCCATCCAGATAATCGTGGGAGTGCCCACCGATGCCGTACTCCTTTGCCA
>OOAD01000864.1_pt1 | contig 19255 bp, 15 predicted proteins | sample 1671151 | NCBI WGS metagenome assembly OOAD01 (sample SAMN06348127, study PRJEB24527) | human gut metagenome | biome: human gut; feature: ankylosing spondylitis patient; material: feces | host: Homo sapiens | place: China | collected 2015-10
TATTCCTAATAGTGTTACTAGTGTTGGAAAGTGTGCATTTTATGATTGCTCTTCTCTGAGTAGTATTGTTATTTCTGATAGTGTAACTAGCATTGGGGAGAGGGCGTTTTGGGGGTGCTCTTCTTTGAGTAGTATTGTTATTCCTAATAGTGTTACTAGTGTTGGAAAGTGTGCATTTTATGATTGCTCTTCTTTGAGTAGTATTATTATTCCTGATAGCGTTACAAGCATTGGGGATAGTACTTTTTGGGGTTGCTCTTCTTTGAGCAGTCTTGTTATTCCTGATAGCGTTACTAGCATTGGTGTGTGTGCATTTAGGCATTGCTCTTCTTTGAGTAACGTTGTTATTCCAGATAGTATTACAAGCATTGAGTGTTATGCATTTAGTGATTGCTCTTCTTTGAGCAGTATTGTTATTCCAGTGAGTGTTACTTACATTGGGCATCATGCTTTTGCAAATTGCAATCTCTCAAATACTCTTAGACAAGAATTAAGTTCCCGTTTTGGTGATAAAATATTTTGGTAACTATGGTTGAATTTGTTAAAGGCATCTTCTTCATGGAATTGTGAAGGATGTGCCTTTAATGTTTGAATTTTAAAAGCTTTTGCCCTTACAGGGCGCAAGGTTGATTGCTGGTTTACCCAGGGCGAGTGCCCTGGGCTAGGAGCTTCTGCCCCTTCAGGGCGAGTGGGGGCATGGACTATGTTTTTTACTAAATTACCATTTTCCCAAGAAACATGGGATTTTTCCCAATAATGCCCCGATTTTTCCCAAGAAACCTCTGATTTTTCCCAAAAACAGCAGTTTTTCGGGGAAAGTGTGGGAAAAAGCTTGCAGCAAAATAGGGGCATTTTATTGGCTTTTTGTTAATATTTTGCGATTTTTCCTTGGTTTTCCCATGCTGAGAGAATTGCCCTTTTATTTTTCCCAAGAAATGCCCGATTTTTCCCAAAATTGTGGGTTTTTCGGGGGAGTTGTGGGAAAGGGATTGTTTTGCCTTTTTTTCTGCAGTACTTTTGCAGCGTCGAAGAAACAAGACAACGCTGAAATGGTTTGGTGCTCTTGAAACCTCTTCGTACAATTATATAATATGTATACTCAGATTATGAGAGTGGTGCAGCAGGGCGAGACCTTCGCTGTGCAGAGTCAGAAAAGTGAGAACGGACAGATGATGAAATGCAACATCGTTCTCCAAGAGATGGGCGGCAAGTATGAGAATCAGTATGCTGCGGCAATGTTGGGTAATATGGCCCAGTGTAAGTATGCTCCGGGCGAGCTGGTGGCGGTAACGCTCCGCTTTACTACCCATGAGCACAATGGTCAGGTTTATCAGGATATTCTGGTTACGGACATTGAAAAAGTAAAAGGGTAAAAAAGTAAAAAGGTAAAAAGGGAGGCTTCGCTTGGAGACTTATTGCGGAGATTCTTAGTTATTAACTGAGTTGAAACAGAGGAGGATTTTCCATGGTAAAGCGCGCAACAATCCGGATGTTTCTTCTCCTAAAATTCAATTCAGATTATGGTTAAGAAAGTAAACAAGGTTCAGAACAATACTCAGAATAATGTTCAGAACCAGCAGGTGAATAATAATGACTGCCAGCATGTGCAGTTGGGTGGAATGGCTTACTATGATGCTAAGCAGTATTTCCTCTTCAGTCCTCAGGAATCGGGGGTGAATAAGGTTCCTCGATTCCGTTCGATGGGTGTGGCTCAGCAAATGCCTGACGGAACATTTGATTTCGTAGTGCAGCACCGCCTCAGAACTCAGTCGGAACTGATTAAGAAACTGGCGCATGGTCGTGTGAGCAAGACCAAGGATGGTGCTGTTCAGCTTACCTTAAAGGTGTTCTGTCATGAGGGAATCAACATCTCCCAAACGCTGGCTGTTGAGGCAGCTGAAGGTGCTGATGCGGTAGTGGATTACCAACTGAAACATTAGGATTTTGTATTCAACTTAAAACGATAAGTAGAAACAGATAGATGAGTTGTTATTTAATAAAGGTGGAGAATGGGCACAAGGTTGCCCGCTCCATCACCTCGGAAGAGGAGTATAAGCAGCTGCGTGGAAGCAATGAGCAGAAGGCGAATCTTCGTCTGGCTCGTGCCGGAAACGATGCTGCGAAACGGAGACTGGTGCAGTTTAATTATTCCGGCCACTATCCGCAAGGGGTGGTGAAGGGAATGAAACTGCCAAGCGGTGCTTTCGGATTTGATATGGATGAGCCGGAGGCTTTTGCCAAGGCTGCCAAGCTGCTGCTGAAAGAACCGGACAAGTACGGACTGCTGATGCTGGAACGTAGTGCAAGACAAGGCGGACATGCGGTGTTTGAGCGCGAAAAGGGCAAGACGGTTCTGGAGAATCAGGTGAGGATTGCTACGATGCTCAAGTGCGAAATGGATACTTCGGCTCATGACATTAATCGGGTTTACTTCACTACCACATCAGATGGCGAAGATTTGCTATTCCTTTCGCCACGGCTCTTCAAGGATGCTTACGATGAGGCTGCTGTGGCTGCTGAAGGGAAAGTTCTGGAAGAGCGTGAAAGATACGGACAGGAGGAACTGCCGGAAGGAGCGCACAAGGCAAACAAGCATTACGAGCCCTGGAAGGAAGAATTCAAGAAGGATTCTCAAGGGGTTTTTAAGGGTCAGGAATTTAAGAATTCGAGAATTTCTACTTCTGCTACTTCTGCCTCTGCTGCTTCTGCCTCTGCTGCTTCTGCCTCTGCTGCGTCAACTTCTTCTACTTCAACTACTTCTGCTGCTCAGGACAATTATCTTGGGATTCCTTATGGGGAAATCATTAAGAAGTGGTGGCAGATGTATAATGATGGGCAGGAGCCGATGCGCTCCAACCGCAATACGCTGACCTTTGAGCTGGCTGTGAACCTGCGCCACATCTGTGGCTTTGACCGCAATCAGCTGGCTCAGATTATTCCCTGCTACGATGGGTTTCCCGAACAGGAAAAGATGGCTTGCATCAACTCGGCATTGAACGAGAAAATCACGCAAATGCCTAAGCGACTGAAGGATGTGCTCTCTGCCATCCGTCAGGAACGAATGAAGCAAGGAAATGCAGGTGGTGGTTCGGCGGCTGACAATGAGGCGCTGGTAAATGCGCTGGACGAGGCTAACGCCAAGGATGATCTGTTCTATTATAATGCGCTGCCTAAGTTGCCGCAAGGCATTCGGGATTCCATCAGCGCAGTGGGTCCGGCACTGGCACTGCCACTGCCTGTAATCACAGCCATCTGTCCTGCCATCGGAATGCTCGCAACGGGCGTGAAGGTTTCCGTTCACGGCAAGATGAACTCGCTGAACCTCATCTCCTACATCGCCGGTGATTTTGCATCTGGCAAGGGAAGTATTGACCCCGTGATTGACGCATGGACTTCGGAAGTGAAGGAAATGGACAAAATGTATCAGCAGAAGGAGGATGAATGGCGAGCCAAGAAACGTGCAGCCAAGAACAAGAAGGAGCAGCCGGAAGAGCCGAAACTGCCTGTAAGATGCTTGACACTGAACAATACGGTGGCAAATCTGGCTGAACGACTGGCTAACACGGAAGGCAAGCACGCCTTCTCGTTTACTCCGGAAGCTGACACCGTAGCGCAGAAGTGGAAATCGGCAATGAGCGACTTTTCCGTTATGTTAAGACAGGCTTACGACGGAACAAGCTATGAGCGTGAAGCAAGAAGTGCAGATGCAGTGAATGTTCATATAGACAGACTGTTATGGAACGTGGTGATGTGTGGAACGCCTGATGCGCTCTATCGAGTAGTAAGCAATTATACGGATGGTTTCCAGAGCCGTATCATCGTGGCAAAAACGCCCGATAATACCTTCACTCCACTTTCTGACAACATGTATGTAATGAACGAACGTCAGCGCGACCGCATTATTCAGATTGCTCATCTTCTGCCGCTGATGTCGGGTGAGGTAGTGCTGCCGAAGCTGGAGGAAAAGGGTAGAAAATGGCTGGAACAGATCAGACTGGAAACGATGAAAAATGACGACAAGGTGAAAGCCCGCCAGCGTTTCCGTATCTGTCCAACCACGATGAGAATGATGACCTGCATCATGCTCTGCAAGGTTCTGGAAACGCTGATTCAGAAGCATGGTTTCAATGGAGCCGAGAAACAGCTGAAGGAGTCGCCTGATTTGTGGAAGGGAATGCTCGTAAAGACGCAGACACCAACCATGCTGAATGTCTTTGATGTACTGGCTGACTATCAGCTGGATAATGCACTTTACTTCTTCCGTAATCGTATTGAAGAGGCTTTCTCATCAAAGGATTATTGCTGCCAATCTGCTTGGGACCGTTGTCGTCGGGGTAAGAATGATTCCATCTTCGAACGTTTGGACGTAACCTTCACCTTCGAACAGGCAGAGCAGCAGAGCGTTGCTGTTAAGGGGGCAAGTGCCACTCATGAATCAGTGAAACAGATGCTGAAAAACTGGAAACGCCAGGGCTTAATCAGCGTATTGCCAGACAGACATTATCAGAAAGTTTCGCCTACCATATAATTTTGGGGGGTTATTAAGGGTCAAGGTCACTAAGTGTCATTAAGTTTTCGGTTCTTAAATCAGCCTTAATGGCCGGCCTTGATCCAATTATTCATTATCAATTATTAATTGTAAATTATCATGAACATCAATATATTCCGCCGTCGCTTCACTCCATGGAGTGTGGATGGCACAATGGTTATAGGTGGCAAGATTTTCTGCGACACCTTAGAACGTCCTAACCGTCATTTGCCAGCAGGACGTTATAAGATTTCTCTCATTCCTACCAAGCAAAAGAAGGTGTCGGAGACAAAGAAGAAAAATAAGTATGAAAGAGGAAAATATGAAATTGTTATCAAGCCTGTTATTCTGTTAAGATCCCATTACGTGCCTCGTACTGTTAGGCGCAGAGCTCGCTTCGTGCCTGGCAACGGTCCGCTACGTCTGAGAAACAAGAGTATCATTCTGGGCAGGTCTCATTATACCGGAATCGTTACGCAATCAGAAAAATGCTATAATGAATTTTGCCAGTTGTTGGATGAGGAATTCAAGAGGATGAAGAAAAAGCATCTACCGTGCAGAATCAATCTGTTTATCAGGGATTGGGGTGTTGACGAAATCCCCCTCAATTATCTGCTTATTTTTCAATAATTAATATTCAATATCATGCGTAAGATAAAGGAAATCATCATTCATTGCAGTGCGACCAAGGAAGGTCGCAACTTCACCGTAGCGGATATTGACCGCTGGCACCGCGAGCGCGGAATGCGCTGCATAGGTTATCATTTCGTGATTTATCGTGACGGCAGCATTCATGTAGGTCGTGCGATAGAGGAGGTTGGCGCCCATTGCAAGGGCCATAATTCCATCAGTATAGGCATTTGCTACATCGGCGGCTTATCAAAGAAAGGTAAGCCGAAGGATACAAGAACCCGAGACCAGAAAGCGGCAATGCGTTCGCTCATCGAGCAGCTGAAGGAGGAATATCCATTAGCCACGATTCATGGTCATAATGAATTTGCCAACAAAGCCTGTCCCTGCTTTAATGTAAAGAAGGAGTGGGGGAAGGAGTAAACAAAAAAAAATAGCGGATCTGTCACAGACCCGCTATTTCCTATCATTTAAAATTTTTAAACAATGTTTATTGTTAATTTTCTTGCCTTATACAATGCCCTGAGCCATCATAGCCTTAGCTACCTTCAGGAAGCCGGCTACGTTTGCACCCTTTACGTAATTTACGTAACCGTCTGGCTCAGTACCATACTTCACGCAGTTTGCGTGAATATCGTTCATGATGTCGTGGAGCTTAGCATCAACCTCCTCACGAGACCACTTCAGACGCTCTGAGTTCTGGCTCATCTCAAGACCTGATACTGCAACACCACCTGCGTTGGCTGCCTTACCTGGAGAGTAGAGAATCTTAGCATCCTGGAATACCTTGATAGCCTCTGGAGTAGTAGGCATGTTGGCACCCTCGCTTACTGCGATTACGCCGTTGGCGATGAGGGCCTTGGCTGCCTCCTCGTTGATTTCGTTCTGAGTAGCTGATGGGAGAGCGATGTCTGCCTTCTCAAACCAAGGCTTTGCTCCCTCAACATATTTTACACCATACTTCTCTGCATACTCCTTGATACGGCCACGCTCTACGTTCTTGAGCTCCATGATGTAATCGAGCTTCTCGCGGTCGATTCCGTCTGGGTCGTAGATGTAACCGTCTGAATCTGAACATGTAACTGGCTTAGCACCCAACTGGAGCAACTTCTCCATAGTGTACTGCGCTACATTACCTGAACCTGAAACCAAAACAGTCTTGCCCTTGATGTCAATACCCTTGGTAGCGAGCATGTTGCAGAGGAAGTATACGTTACCGTAACCTGTAGCCTCAGGACGGATCAATGAACCGCCGAACTCCTGACCCTTACCGGTCAAGACGCCCTGGAACTGGTGTGTCAACTTCTTGTACATTCCGAAGAGGTAACCTACCTCACGGCCACCTACACCGATGTCACCAGCTGGAACATCCTCGTCTGGACCCATGTGACGATAAAGCTCTGTCATGAAAGCCTGGCAGAAACGCATTACCTCGTTGTTGCTCTTGCCACGTGGAGAGAAGTCGGAACCACCCTTAGCACCACCCATAGGGAGAGTAGTAAGAGAGTTCTTGAATGTCTGCTCGAAAGCCAAGAACTTCAAAATACCCAAGTTTACTGACTTGTGGTAGCGAAGACCTCCCTTGTAAGGGCCAATCGCGTTGTTGTGCTGTACGCGGTAACCCATGTTAGTCTGTACGTTGCCCTTATCATCTACCCAAGATACGCGGAACTGGATGATGCGGTCTGGAATGCAGAGACGCTCGATGAGGTTTGCCTTCTCAAACTCTGGGTGCTTGTTGTACTCTTCCTCGATAGTACCGAGAACCTGACTAACTGCCTGAATGTACTCAGGCTCGTTTGGGAATCTTCTTTGGAGATTCGCGATTACTTCAGATGCTTTCATAATCTTTAATCTTTTATTGTGTTTAAATTCTTATTTTTTATTTCTGCTTGCAAAGATACATGTTTTTCTTGAAAACACCAACAAAAAGAAAGAAAAAATGCAGAAAAAGTAGAAAAAAGTTATTTTTTAACATTTTTAGCCACGTTTTGTAGCGCTTTTGTGTACGCACACCTTATTATATAAGAGACGTTTTTCGGGGTTAAGCCTTTATTTCTGTTTTAGGGAATCTCGCATTCTGACGACTTCTGTTTATCTATCCTGCGCCATAGGGCATAAATGAGCAGGATGATAGCGTAGAGACCGATTACCTGAGGCAGACTGATTCTTACGTTTTCGATGCTTGCTCCAGGCAGCATGCTGATCAGTTTTATGGCTGTATTCAAAAACTGGGTGATGCTGGTCAGGGCGCCTGAGGTAAGGCTGATGAGTGGGGCGACAACCGGTGATATGGGCGCCCATAACGTGAGTGGGGAGAACAGGATTAAGGCTGCTCCAAGATATAGGATGAGGGTTGCTGCGGGAATGGCGATGTAATTGGTGAGAAGTGAATAGCACGATATTCTGCCGAAGGTGTAGACGATGACCGGAAGGGTTCCTATCTGGGCTGCCAGTGAAACGCAAAGGAGGCCCCATGCCCAACGGAGGAAACGGCTGCGGATGGGGAGGAGGGTGTAAAGGGGTGTGAAGAACAGCAGAATGGAGGCTACGGCAAGGAACGAAAGCTGGAAACTCAACTCGAAAAGATAGAGCGGACTGATGAAGAGCATCAATATATAAGCCGAGGCTAAGGTGTTGAGCGGCAGGCCGGTACGATGGAATGCTAAACTTAAGCTGTAGGCTGAAAGCATGATGGCTGCACGGACTGCACTTGCCGGCAATCCTATGAGGAAAACGTAGGTCCAGATAGAGATGAGGGACAGGATGATGGTGTAAACTGAGTACTTTCTGCCGCCTAGCAGAAAGATGAAAAGCTGGAAGATAATGCCTATATGAAGTCCGCTTACTGCCAGGATATGACTGGCTCCGGAAATGGAGTAACTGTTTCGGGTGTTCGAGTCGAGTGCGCTCTTGTCGCCCAGCGCCATGGCTGCGATGACTGCATAGTCTTGCTGTTTTACGTGAAGGGAAACCAGTTTGCTTTCAATATTGCTTTTATAGCGTTCGGTATTGATTTTTGCCCGTGTGAGGTAAGACAGTTCCTGCCAGTTTTTCAGTTGTGTAGAGGTTTGGGCGTCTGCTATTTGCTTACAGGTAAGAAAAGCCCCAAGGCTCAGGATACATAAATGAATCATCACGCATTGGGAGAAGATGAGAAACTGGTGGCTCCTGCTGAAGTAAGCTTTTTGGTTTAAGAACTCAGTAAGAAAAAAGATGATGCTGCCAAGGGCGCATGAAATGATGGAGATGATGAGCCAGAAGCGCATGTTGAAATCATCATAGCCCCATTTGGCTATGATGATTCCGATCGTCAGTGTGAGGCTGATGGTCATGAGCGGGGGGAGGGATAGCTCTTTCATCATTCCTCTTTCCTTTTTAAAAGATAATTTATTTCCTATTTCTTGAATCCGAAGATGCGCTTGATGAATGTCTTCACAGCGTTTTCTTTCTTCTGTGGATTTACGATAGGGGTGTGCTTGCGTGCCGCCGGCTTGTCGCCCTTTTTCTGGGCTACGCCTCTGCCACGGCCGTTGCTGCCCGGGCGAACATTGTTCTCGGTGCCTGGGCGCTGCTGGTTGCTGTTGTTGCTGTTATTGCGGCGCTTCTGGCTGTTGCTGTTCTTTGGCTGCTCGCCTGGCTGGGCTGGCTTTCTGTTCTGCTGCTTTGCGTTCTGCTGCCTGTTGCCCTGCTGAGGCTGCTGCTTTGCGTTCTGCTGTTTGTTGCCCTGCTGAGGCTGCTGCTTTGCGTTCTGCTGTTTGTTACCCTGCTGTGGCTGCTGCTCGTTGCTGCGTGGCGCTTTTTCCTGACGCTCGTTTGGCTTGTTTGGCTTGCGCTTGTGAGAAGTCTGGTCGCGGTCTTTCTGTCGGCGGTTCTTGGCGCTGTTCTTTCCGGCCTCGCCGTTTCCGCCGTTACCGCGTCTGTTGTTTCTTCCGTTTGCGCCTTTCTTCTTCGGCTTGTTGAGCTTGATGTATTCAGGACCTTCGCCGCATCCTTCAGGGAGAGGCATCTTGTCTACCACCTTCTCCAGGAACTTCTCTATCTGCTGGAACCAGTACTGGTCTTCTTCGCTCACGAAGGTGATGGCTCTACCATCGCGGTTGGCACGGGCTGTACGGCCGATGCGGTGAACGTAATCTTCTGTATCGTGAGGAACATCGTAATTGATGACCATCTCAATATCATCGATGTCGATTCCGCGCGCCACAATGTCGGTAGCTACGAGAACATCATACTGTCCGCTCTTGAACTTGAACATCACATCATCGCGTTCAGCCTGTTCCAGGTCACTGTGCATGGCTCCGCAGTTTACTCCAATCTGCTGGAGGGAAGCTGCGAGTTGCTTCACCTTGAATTTGCTGCCGCTGAAGACGATGACACGCTTCAGGTCGCCCGCCTTGAAGATGTCCTTGATGATGGTCATCTTCTGGGTTTCGTAGCATACGTATGCTTCCTGCTTGATTTTCTCGGCTGGCTTGCTGACGGCAAGTTTGATTTCTACCGGATTCTTGAGCAGGGTCTTAGCCAGTTCTTCTATCTTCTCAGGCATGGTTGCCGAGAACATGATGGTCTGGCAGGTCTTTGGCAGTTTTGCCGCGATGGTCTTGATGTCGTCAGAGAAACCCATGTCGAGCATGCGGTCGGCCTCGTCGAGAATGAAGAAGCTTACCTTGCTGAGGTCTACATTGCCCAGAGAGATATGGGAGATGAGACGGCCCGGGGTGGCGATGACTACATCGGCGCCCATGCGGAGGCTGCGCAACTCCTGATCGTAACGGTTGCCGTCGTTGCCGCCGTATACGGCTACGCTGCTCACGCCCTGCAGGTAATAGCCGAAGCCTTGCATCGCCTGGTCTATCTGCTGGGCGAGCTCGCGGGTTGGTGACATGATGACGCAGTTGATGGCGTCTTTAGGATAACCGCCGTCATCGAGCTTGCTCAATACTGGCAGCAGATAGGCTGCGGTTTTGCCGGTTCCGGTCTGGGCTACACCCAATACATCGTGACCTTCTAATATCTCTGGAATGCACTTTTCCTGTACTGGAGTGCATGTGTCGAAGCGCATGTCATATAATGCGTCGAGCACGTTGTCGTTTAAATCTAATTCGTCGAAATACATTTTTTTTTAATGTTGAATGTTGAATGTTGAATGTTGACTTTTTCCCTCAAAATCCAATTACCGGGTTATGATAACCGGTTCTGATTTTACCTCGGTGCCTTGCGGTAGCAGAAGTAGGCTACGATGGCGAAGAGGAAGTTTGGAAGCCACGCTGCCAGAACAGGCGGGAAATTGGCCTGGATGGCGAAGGTGGCAGAAACCGTCTGCAGCATGATGTAGCCGAAACTCAGCGCAAGACCAACGCCCAATGCTGCTCCCATGCCGCCTTTGCGCTTGCGGGCTGAGAGGGAGACGCCGATGATGGTGAGGATGAACGAGGCGAAGGAAGAGGCGATGCGCTTGTGGTATTCTACCTCGTACTGCACTACGTTGCCCGAACCGCGGTTGATCTGCTTGGAGATGTAATCGCGGAGCTCAGGACTGGTGAAGGTTTCCTGCTGACCCTTGGAATAGACCAGGTCGGTAGGTTCCATCATGATGACGGTGTCCTTCTGGGCTCCGCTCGTAATATGCTCCTTCATGCCCTGGAGCTTGCGGATTTTCCAGTTGCTCAGCTTCCAGTGATACTTGCTGTCGGAAATGGTGTCGTACTGGATGTTCATCGCTGTAAGGTGGCTTACGAGTTTCTTGTCCTGGAACTTGTCGAGGCAGAATCCGTAGCCGCGTTTCATGCTGTTGTCGTAATGCTGCATATAGGCAATCACTCCCTTGTCTACCTGCAGCTGTACATTCTCGGCACTGGTATTCTTCTTCTTGTTCTTGTACATCGTCTCGAAGTTCTGCCTGATGACGGTTCCGTGGGGAATGACGTAGGCTGAGAGCCCGAAGGAGAGGGCTGAGAGCAGCACGCAGGTAATCATGTATGGGCGAAGGAGACGCTTGAAGGATACTCCCGACGCCAGGATGGCGATGATTTCGGAATTGCTTGCCAGCTTGGTGGTGAAGAGAATGACCGCCACGAACACGAACAGCGCACTGAAGAGGTTGGCAAAATAGGGCACGAAGTTGGCGTAGTAATCGAAGATGATTGCGCGCGCCGGTGCATGGTGCTCTGTGAATTTTGACAGGTTCTCGTTGAAGTCGAAGACGATGGCGATGGAGATGATCAGGGCGATGGAGAAGAAATAGTAGCCCAGAAACTTCTTGATAATGTACCAGTCGAGCTTCTTGATGTACCTGAACGGGTTAAGAAACCGGAATATGCGCAGGAACCGGAGCTTGTGAGCCAGCCAGCGCACAGCCCTGATGAGCCACCCGAACTTGCGGGAAGCCCATCGGCCGGTGCGGTAGAGCCGGCGGTGTTTTCTTATTTTCTTAAAATCTTTCATGATGCTTGCTTACTTAAATTCTTCGGCCAAGCTGGTCGATGATGGAATTCTTCCATGCCACGAAATCGCCCTGCTCGATATGATGGCGGGCATCGGTCACGAGGCGCAGATAGAAAGAGAGGTTGTGGATGCTGGCTATCTGCATCGCCAGCAGCTCCTGTGCCTTGAAGAGGTGGTGGAGGTAGGCCTTCGTGGTTACGAGGTCGATGTCGCAGCCGTCTGGATCTACCGGACTGAAATCTTTCTCCCACTTCTTGTTGCGCATGTTCATCGTGCCCTGATAGGTGAAGAGCATGGCGTTGCGGCCGTTGCGGGTCGGCATTACGCAGTCGAACATGTCTACGCCGCGCTCGATGGCTTCGAGGATGTTCTGCGGGGTTCCTACGCCCATCAGATATCTCGGCTTGTCTTTCGGCAGGATTTCGTTCACTACTTCTATCATCTCATACATCACCTCGGTAGGCTCTCCTACGGCAAGTCCGCCGATGGCATTTCCGTCGGCTCCCTTGTCGGCAATGTATTTGGCTGCTTCGCGGCGCAGGTCCGGGAAGGTGCAGCCCTGAACGATAGGGAAGAGACTCTGCTGATAGCCGTAGAGGGGCTCGGTTTCGTTGAACCGCTTGATGCAGCGGTCTAGCCAGCGCTGGGTGAGCATGAGGCTGTTCTTGGCGTACTGGTAATCGCTCTTTCCCGGTGGACATTCATCGAAGGCCATCATGATGTCGGCTCCGATGATGCGCTCGGTGTCCATCACATTTTCCGGTGTAAAGAAGTGCTTGCTGCCGTCGATGTGGGAGCGGAACTCGCAGCCTTCTTCCTTGAGCTTGCGGATGCCGGTGAGCGAGAAGACCTGGAAGCCGCCGCTATCGGTGAGGATAGGACGGTCCCAGCCGTTGAACTTGTGCAGTCCGCCTGCTGCCCTGATGACGTCAAGACCTGGGCGCAGGTAGAGGTGATAGGTGTTTCCGAGGATAATCTGTGCCATGACCTGCTTCTTGAGTTCCTCGAAGTGGACGCCCTTCACGCTTCCTACGGTTCCTACGGGCATGAAGATTGGGGTCTTGATCTGTCCGTGGTCGGTGGTGATGATGCCTGTACGCGCATCACTTGCTTTATCTGTTACTTGTAATTCAAATTTCATTTCTATTCTTTTTTATCATTTTCCTCAATGCTGAAGTCTGTCGGGGTTTTCACCTTCTCGTCGGTCAGCGCGAACTGCCAGACGTCAGCCACATTCTCTACATAGTGGAAGTCTACGCCCTTGAGATATTTCTCTGGTATTTCCTCTACGTTCTTCTGGTTCTCCCTGCACATCACGATGTGCTTGATTCCTGCCCGTTTGGCTGCCAGAATCTTCTCCTTGATTCCGCCTACCGGGAGCACTTTGCCGCGGAGGGTAATCTCGCCGGTCATGGCTGTGTTGGCACGCACCTTGCGCTGGGTGATGGCTGAGGCGATGCTGGTGGCGATGGTGATTCCGGCAGAAGGACCGTCTTTCGGGGTGGCTCCCTCAGGCACGTGGATGTGGATGTTCCACTGCTCGAAGATGCGGTAGTCTACCTGCAGCAGGTCGATGTGTGACTTGACGTATTCCAGTGCGATAACGGCTGATTCCTTCATCACGTCGCCCAGGTTTCCGGTCAGGGTGAGCTTGCCTGCCTTGCCCTTGCTGAGCGAGGTTTCGATGTAGAGGATTTCGCCGCCCACTGAGGTCCAGGCAAGTCCGGTTACCACTCCTGCATAGTCGTTGCCCTGGTAGATGTCGCGGTTGAACGGCGGATTGCCCAGCAGGTCTTTTACTTCGGCAGGGGTGATGGTGTAGTTCTTCAGCTCCTGGTTGCAGGCAAGTTTGTAAGCCATCTTGCGCAGACTCTTGTCTATCTGCTTCTTCAGCTGTCTTACGCCGCTCTCCCGGGTGTAGTGCTCGATGATGAACTCGAGGGCATTCTTGTTGAAGCTTACCTTCGGCGAAACCTTGTCGAGTCCGGTGCTTTCCAGCTCTTCCGGTACGAGATGGCGCTTGGCAATCTCTGTCTTCTCTTCGGTGATGTAGCCGCCTACTTCTATCAGCTCCATACGGTCGAGGAGCGGACGCGGAATGACGCTCAGGTCATTGGCTGTGGCGATGAAGAGCACCTTGGAGAGGTCGTAATCCATATCGAGATAATTGTCGTGGAAGGCATTGTTCTGTTCCGGATCCAGCACTTCGAGCAGGGCTGATGCAGGGTCACCGTTGAAATTGCTCTGCGCCACCTTGTCAATCTCGTCGAGGATGAATACCGGATTGCTGCTGCCTGCCTTCAGCATGTTCTTGATGATGCGGCCCGGCATGGCTCCCACATAGGTGCGGCGGTGACCGCGGATTTCGGCTTCATCGTGCAGACCGCCCAGCGACATGCGTACATACTTGCGCTTCATGGCTGCTGCGATGCTCTTGCCCAGACTGGTCTTTCCTACGCCCGGAGGACCGTAGAGGCAGAGGATAGGACTCTTGCCGCCGCCGTTCAGTGCTCTTACGGCGAGGAATTCCAGGATGCGCTCCTTCACATTCTCCATGCCGTAGTGGTCGTGGTTCAGAATGCGCTTGGCACGGGTCAGACTGAGGTCGTCCTGGGTGTAGGAGTTCCAAGGCAAATCTACCATGGTCTGCAGGAATCCTATCTGTATCGAATAGTCAGGACTCTGCGGGTTCAGGGTGTCGAGCTTGGCAATTTCTTTCTTGAAGATTTTGGCAGTTTCCTCGCTCCAGTTCTTCTGTTTCGCCTTCTCCAGAATCTCCTTCTTCTCCGGACTGGCGTTTCCTTCTCCCAGTTCTTCCCTGATGTTCTTGATCTGCTGCTTGAGGAAGTATTCCTTCTGCTGTTCATCGAGGTCGTAGTGGGTTTTGTTCTCAATCTCAGTCTGGATGCGTAGCAGATGGCGCACCTTGTTCAGGGATCTGATGGCAATCATGATGCGCTCGCTGAGATTTTCCTCTTTCAGCATCTTGATTTTATCCTCGATGGAGAAAGGGAGGAGGGAGCACATGAAGTTGCACTGCATGTGAATGCTCGAGAGTTCGTTGATGGCCTGGATGGCCTCATCAGTATAGTTGGCGTTTGATTTGATATAGTCTGTCGCTTCGTAATGGAAGTTCTCGTAGAGCATTCTGAAGAGTTCATCGTTGTTCTCGTCAGGCCATTTCTCCGGAAGACTTTTTACGTCAATTACTGTGTAAGGCTCTTTTTGAACGAGATGTTTCATCTGACATCTGCCCAGACCCTGGATGATGATGCTCATCTGCTCTGTGCCAGGCATCTTAATCACCTTGATGAGTTTGGCGAAGACACCTACAGGGTAGAGGTCTTCTTCGTAGGGCGATTCTGTGTCTTTGTTCTTCTGACAGAATACGCAGAATATGGTGTCTGGTTTCTTTTCCAGCATCCGGACGAGATTCAGACTTTCCTTTCTGCCCACAACGATAGGGGTCATGTTGGTAGGGAAAACTACAATATCTCGCATGCAGAGGGTAGGGTACAAGCCTTCTTCCTGGTCTTCGATCAGGGTTTTCGGGTCGCCCTCGTAATCTGCAATCATTTGTATTCGGGTACTTGTTCTTCTATTATCCATTTTGTTATGATTTCTATTTTCCGTGCAAAGGTACTCATTTTTTATGAAATATCGTGGAAGATGATAGATTATTTAATAATAAAATTGCTTTTTCTATATATTAGTACCCGTTTTTATAGATGTAAGTAGCTGCTTTTGCAGGTGGAAGTGGCAATTTCTGCTGCTTGCGATAAAATAAATCGGCGGCGCATTCGTTTTCTTCTGTAAAGAGACAGAAGAATTTATGGGTAATTTTCGATTTAAACAGTTTGAGATAGAGCAAGACCGTTGTGCCATGAAAGTGGGAACTGACGGTGTTTTGCTGGGTGCATGGGCGCAAGGTGGCAGGCGGATTCTGGACATTGGTTCCGGAACGGGACTGATTTCGCTCATGATGGCGCAGCGTTTTCCTGAAGCTGAGGTCGTAGGGATTGATATGGATGCTGATGCCTGCGGACAGGCGAGGGAGAATGTGATGGCAAGTCCGTTTCGCGACAGGGTGGAAATAGAATGCTGCAGACTGCAGGATTTCGGGGGAGCTTCGAAAGCTGCTGAGGCTTTGGAGACTGCTGAAGGTTTGAAGGATGCCGGTGTTTTTGATGCGATAGTGAGCAATCCTCCGTTCTTTGTAGATAGCTTGAAAAATCCGGACAGTAAGAGGACGATGGCGAGACATACGGACAGTCTTCCGTTCCGCGATTTGTTTGCGGGTGTAAAACGGCTGCTTTCTGATGACGGTATTTTCTCTGCAATTGTTCCCGTAGAAGTAGTGGAGCAGTTTGTTGCAGAGTCTTGTATATTAGGTTTTTATCTTATACGGAAGTGTGGTGTAAAGACGGTAGAGCGCAAGCAGCCAAAGCGCTTTATGCTGAGTTTCGCCAAGCATCGCATTTCGCCTTATGAAGAGCATGTTGAAACAATGATGGATTCGCAGGGAAACCGCTCGGAATGGTATAGGAAAATAACGGAAGAATTCTACCTTTGAGGAATGTTGAATGTTGAGTGTTGAATGTTGAATGAACACTCCCTCTAAATTCAACACTCAACATTCCCTCTAAATTCAACACTCAACATTCCCTCTAAATTCAACACTCAACACTCCCTCTAAATTCAACACTCAACATTCAACACTCAACATTGTATCAAAGGTTCAGCTTCTTCTGTACCAGTTTGCTGATAGCTTCTACTCTTTTGCTCTGGCGCTGGATGTCTTTATGAATATCATCGCGCACGGCATTGATGTCGTTGAAGAAATCGGCAAAGGCAGACTGAATCATGTTCGGCTTGCGGTCGTTCTTGTTGGCAAACGGGTTCACCAGCATCTTGATTCCCTTTTCTTCCAGGTGAACATCAATCTCTGCACCCGTCATCACAGGGTCGCCATCATAATGGATTACGCCTGGCTGACTGCGGGTGATATGGAGCTTCTTGCAGCGGAATGACTTGATCTTCGAATTCTTGTCCAACGTCTTGTTGAACATGTCGAAACTTACCTGAGGCGCCTCGATAACATCGAATGGTTCCATGATGACGACATCCATCAAACCGTCGCTCATGGATGCTTGAGGGGCAATATAGGCATTGTTGCCATACTGAGATGCGTTGGCACAGGAAATGAGGAACGCCTTATACTGCTTGGTGCCCGTCTCGTCCTCCAGCGTGTAAGTCTCAGGCTTATACTTCAATCCCTCGCGCAGGATATTTTCAGCATAAGTGATAGGACCACGCTTGCCGCTCTCGGCAAACTTCATGCTGACGAAAGCGTCAAAGCCCATGCCGCAGGTGCAGAAGAACGGGTGGTCGTTGATGACACCATAATCCAGATCTCTAATCTGGCATTGGTTGATGACCTCTATGCATTTCTTCAGGTTCATCGGGAGCAGCAGATGTCTCGCCAGTCCGTTGCCCGAACCGCAAGGCAGAATGCCGAGGGCAGTATCGGAGTGAACCAGTGAGCGGGCCACCTCGTTGACGGTTCCGTCACCACCAACCGCCACAACCACATCTACATGGTTGTTCTTCGCTTCGGTAGCAATTTCCGAAGCGTGCCCAGCTCTTTCAGTCATTCTTATCTCGTACTCAAAAAGCTCTTTGTCCAAACCAGAATCTATCAGACTGGGAACTGCCGCCTTGCTGGCTGTTCCTGAAATCGGATTCATGATGAAAAGTATCTTTTTCTTCATTATATAGTCAAGAGTTTGTAAAATTTAGGCTACAAAAGTAATAAAAATACCCAAAATAACAAGAAATATCGATTAAAAAAACTATAAAAGTAAACTTTCTTATAAAAAAAGCCGTTTATTGAGTTCTTTTTTGTATCTTTGCACCCTGAAAGTTAGAAAAGTATAAAAAAAGATAATAAAGTACACCTATTAATAATGGGACAATTACAAGAAAGATACAAGAATTATCGTGAACCTCAGAAGTATATGGCTGCCGGTGTGTATCCATATTTCCGCGAGATCACAAGTAAGCAGATGACAGAGGTAACCGACATCGATGGTCATAAGATTCTGATGTTCGGTTCTAATGCTTATCAGGGTTTGACTAACGACCAGCGTGTTATTGATGCAGCTAAGGCTGCGCTCGACAAGTATGGTTCTGGTTGTGCAGGAAGCCGTTTCCTCAATGGTACGCTTGATTTGCACGTGCAGCTCGAAAAGGAGCTTGCTGAGTTTATGGGCAAGGATGAAACTTTGTGTTTCTCTACAGGATTCTCTGTAAACCAGGGTGTCTTGGCTTGCGTAGTAGGTCGTAACGACTATATTATCTGCGATGACCGCGACCACGCAAGTATCGTAGATGGCCGCCGCCTCTCATTCGCTACCCAACTCCACTACAAGCACAACGATATGGAAGATTTGGAGCGCGTGCTCTCTAAGCTCCCTCAGGAGGCTATCAAGCTCATCGTTGTTGACGGTGTGTTCTCTATGGAGGGCGACCTGGCTAACTTGCCTGAAATCGTTAAGCTCAAGCATAAGTACAACTGCTCTATCATGGTAGACGAGGCTCATGGTCTTGGCGTATTCGGCAAGCAGGGTCGTGGTGTATGCGACCACTTCGGTCTGACCGACGAGGTAGACCTCATCATGGGTACATTCTCTAAGAGTCTGGCTTCTATCGGCGGTTTCATCGCATCAGACAAGGATACTATCAACTTCCTCCGTCACAACTGCCGTACTTACATCTTCAGCGCCTCTAACACTCCAGCTGCTACAGCAGCAGCTCTCGAGGCTCTCCACATCATTCAGAATGAGCCAGAGCGTTTCGAGAATCTCTGGGATGTAACCAACTATGCCTTGAAGCGTTTCCGCGAGGAAGGTTTCGAGATTGGCGAGACAGAGAGTCCTATCATTCCTCTCTACGTACGCGATGCTGAGAAGACATTTGTTGTTACCAAGATGGCTTACGATGCAGGTGTGTTCATCAACCCTGTTATTCCTCCAGCTTGTGCTCCTCAGGATACATTGGTACGTTTCGCACTCATGGCTACTCATACAAGAGACCAGGTTGAGCAGGCTGTCCAGATCTTGAAGAAGATTTTCGTAGAAGAGGGAATCATCAAGTAAAATCAGATTTGCCGGTCTTCTCGGTTTTTACAGATTCGGGCCAGTCGGTTTCTGATTTAAAAGTTCAGCAAGTATGGTTGCGGTTCTTAGCCGCTACTATATATATAATAAGGTATAAGGGCAATTCCGGATAGGGGTTGCCCTTGTTTTTTGCCTGTTTCCCAGCCATTTTGCATTAAAATGCATGTTTTTTTGAAAAAAGTTAGGGAAAAATTTGGTGGAATCGAAAAAATGTAGTACCTTTGCACTCGCAATTCAGAAATGATGCTTAAAGCAATGCTTAAGAGGTATCGTAGAGATGAGTAAGCGGGGTGTAGCGCAGCCCGGTAGCGCTCCTGTTTTGGGAACAGGTGGTCGCAGGTTCGAATCCTGTCGCCCCGACTATTTTCTCTCACTCAAACCTTTAGCAAAGCACAAGCGGGGTGTAGCGCAGCCCGGTAGCGCTCCTGTTTTGGGAACAGGTGGTCGCAGGTTCGAATCCTGTCGCCCCGAC
>OOAD01000867.1_pt1 | contig 19230 bp, 9 predicted proteins | sample 1671151 | NCBI WGS metagenome assembly OOAD01 (sample SAMN06348127, study PRJEB24527) | human gut metagenome | biome: human gut; feature: ankylosing spondylitis patient; material: feces | host: Homo sapiens | place: China | collected 2015-10
GGGTAGTATCTCCCTCCGTCTCCTCCGCGAGCCGGTCTTCTACGTCGCGCAGGCATTCCAGCAGCAGCGGATTGAAAGCGCCGTGCTTTCCGGCGGTCAGCTCAGCGACCGCTTCCTCCTGCGAAAGGGCCTCGTGCTTGTCCCGCTTGCCGGTCAGACCGTCATAGGCATCCGCCAGCGCTACCACCTGTGCTGCGATGGGGATGTCATCGCCCTTCCGGCCATCGGGATAGCCGCTGCCGTCCCAGCGCTCATGGTGCCAGCGGCAGATTTGGATCGCAAATTTCACCAGCGGCTCGTCCTGATATTGGGACAGATTTTCCAGCATCTGCGCACCCAGAATGGGGTGGGTGTGGAGGATGGCGGTTTGTTCCGGCGTCAGGTCGTGGGCGCTGAGGATGTGGTCGTCGATAGCAACTTTGCCGATGTCATGGAGGGCAGAGGCCGTCGTGATGAGGTAGCGGTCCATTCCGTTCAGGCCGTAGATGTCGGTCTTCTGACACAGACGCTCCAGCAGGATGCTGGTGATGCGCTGCACCCGGGAGATGTGGTGGATGCTCTCGCTGTTGTGGATCTCTGTGACCTGGCTGAGGATGCCGATCATGATCTGGTCGTTCTTCTCCCGGTCATAGAACTGTTGGGACACCAGCGCACTGAGACGGCGCTGACGGGCGTAGAGCCGGGCGACATTGGAGACGCGGCGGTAGACGATGCGGGCATCGAAGGGGCGGCTGATGTAGTCCGAAGCACCCAGCTCGTAGGCGCGGCGGACGGTCTGGGAGGAATCCTCGCTGGAGATCATCACGACGGGGATGTCCTCGAGCCAGCCCTGGGCAGACATCCGGGAGAGGACATCGAAGCCGTCCATGTCGGGCATCACGATGTCCAGCAGCACGATGGAAATATCCGAGCCTCGGGCGTTCAGAAGCTCGAGGCACTTGGGGCCGTTGGGGGCTTCCAGGATCTCGAAATCGTCGCAGAGGATCTCCGAGAGGATGTCACGGTTCATGGGAGAGTCGTCCACGATGAGCACCATCGGACGGTGGTCATTTTCAGAGCGGACGGCATCGGGGGCGATGTCCTCGGTGACGACAGTGTTCTTGCGGCGTTTTGCAAGGTACATCCGCTTGTCGGCAATGGGCAGGGCATCGCTGATGGGGATGCCGACGGCCATCACGCCGCCGATGCTGGCCGAGACGTGCATCTTCTCGAACTCGGGCAGATGGGCCGCGAAGAGGCGCTTGTTGATGTCCTTGAGCTTGCGCACGAAAGCCTCAGCCGAGATGTCGGGCAGGATGAGCAGCAGTTCGTCGCCGCCGTACCGCACCAGCATATCGGTGGAGCGGATGCAGTGGTGGATGATGGAGACGATGAGCCGGAGCGCTGCGTCGCCGGCTGAGTGGCCGTAGGTGTCGTTGCAGAGCTTGAAGTCGTCGAGGTCTATCATGGCGACGCCGGCGTTGAGGTACTTGTGCTTTAATTCCTCTTCATAGAAACGGCGATTGTAGGCACCGGTGAGGGCGTCCCGGTAGATGAGCTCGTTGGAGTGGAGGGTGCTGCGGGCGCTGGCGTCCAGCGGCAGGATCATCTCCATCACATAGGGCTTGCCGTCCACCTCGACATAGCGGGCTGTGACCTGATAGAGGGTGCTTCCAAGCGTTTCCAGCTTGGAGCACTGGCATTTGCCTGCCATTGCCTCGCGCCCCACGCAGCTGGTGCAGGGATGGACATTCTTCCAGGGCGGGTAGCAGGGGTCTTCCGCCAGCATCTTTGAGTCGAGAAGACGGACGGAAGCATATATCTTGCGCAGACAGGCCATCTCCTGCTCGGCCTGCTGGCGTGTCAAATTTTGTTCGGTAAGTTCGGACATGATGTCGCTCCTATTATAACAAGGTATAGTGTGGAAGGAGGGCGAGAAACAGCAGTCCTTCTGCAGCAGACAATTATAATCATGTAATATATTACCACAATCATGGGAAATCCGTCAATGCATAGAGAAATATTTCCGAAATGGAATGACAGCCTTCCGGGATTCCCGGGAAAATAGAAATTTGGAGCAGACCGATAAAATTGTTGCATCCCGGCGCGAAACGGCTCGAAAAGTTTGTAACCGATTTGATAAAAATACGCACAGACACAATAAATTTGGACGCTGGTTGCACAAATATGAAAAATTGTGCTGCTTAACAAAAAGATTTTTGGATACAACAGAATGTATTGTGGAACACTCACAAAATATGGCAAATAATCTTGTCTATTTGTTCTATTGCGAACGGTCGGAAGGATGGTTATAATACAAACAGAAACCGCGAAACGTGTAACGAGTGCGTTTTGCGAGATGCTGTGATAAGCGTTAATGAAGGAGAACAAAATTATGAAAATGATTTCTCGTCGTGACTTCCTGAAAGCTTCCGCTGTTGTGGGTGCTACCGGCGTTCTGACTGCCTGCGGCGGTTCTTCCGCTTCTACTGCTGCTTCCTCTACTGCAGCTTCTACCGCTGCTTCTTCTACCGCAGCTGCTGCTTCCGGCTCTGCTAATGTCGGCGTCTGCATCTATCAGTTTGCTGATAACTTCATGACCCTGTACCGCACCGATCTGGAAGAGTACCTGAAGGACATGGGCTACTCCGTCACCATCATGGACGGCAAGAACGACCAGAACACCCAGACCGAGCAGATCAACACCTTCCTGCAGCAGGGCGTGGACGTGCTGGTCATCAACCCCGTGCAGACCACTTCCGCACAGACCATCGTGGACACCGTTTCTCCCTCTGGCACTCCTATCGTCTTCATCAACCGTGAGCCTGACAAGAGCGTTCTGGATTCCTACGCAGACAAGTGCTGCTACGTCGGCGCTGACGCACGTCAGTCCGGTACTTATCAGGGCGAGCTGATCCTCGAGACCGAGACTCAGGGCGACATCAACGGCGACGGCAAGATCACCTACATCATGTGCAAGGGCGACCCCGAGAACATCGATGCTCAGTACCGCACCGAGTACTCCATCAAGGCTCTGACCGACGCCAACAAGGAAGTCGAGTGCCTGTACGAGTACCTGGACAACTGGGATCAGACCACCGCTCAGCAGGACGTTGCAAACGCTCTGTCTCAGTACGGCGACAAGATCGAAGTTGTGTTCTGCAACAACGACGCAATGGCACTGGGCGCTCTGCAGTCCATCCAGCAGGCCGGCCGCACCGTTGGCAAGGACGTCTACCTGGTCGGCGTCGATGCTCTGGTAGAGGCTGTGCAGAACGTTGTCGATGGCAACATGACCGGTACCGTTCTGAACGACGACGTTGGTCAGGCTACCAAGGCTGCCGAGGCTACCAAGCTGTTCGTCGAGGGCAAGGATGTTGAGAAGTACTACTGGGTCGACTACGTCAAGGTCACCAAGGACAACGCTTCTCAGTACCTGAAGGAAGACTAAAGTTTCCCGGAACCAATGCAAGGTGCGCAGCAGGCCTTAACGGCTTGAACGAAAGCTAAAAAGCGCGTGCGTGCGAGAAATCTTCTCCGCGCACGCGCCTTATTTTAGAAAAAACTGCCCGCCTGTAAACAACCATAAAGGAGGCTTTTGCGGAATGTCAGAATACCGTCTGGTAATGAAAGGCGTGGTCAAGACCTTCCCCGGCGTCAAAGCGCTGGATCACGCACAGCTGGAGCTTCGCCCGGGCAAGGTCATGGCGCTGATGGGTGAAAACGGCGCCGGTAAGTCCACACTGATGAAATGCATGTTTGGCATTTACAAGATGGACGAGGGCGAAATTGAATACGAGGGCGAAAAAGTTACCATCACCACCCCTCTGGATGCACTGAACCGCGGCATTGCCATGGTGCATCAGGAACTGCAGCCGATCCCGGCACGCACCGTGGCCGAGAACATCTGGCTGGGCCGCTACCCCACCAAGAAATACGGCCCCGTTACGGTGGTCGATCACCCCAAAATGTACAAGGACACCGAGGAGCTGCTCAAGAAGCTGAAGCTGGACATCAACCCCCATGCAAAGCTCGGCTCCCTGAGCATCGCTCAGATGCAGATGGTGGAAATCGCTAAGGCCGTTTCCGCAAACTGCAAGGTGCTGATCCTGGACGAGCCCACTTCCTCGCTGACCGCAAACGAAGTTGAGTCGCTGTTCCGCATCATGCGCGAGCTGAAGGCTCTGGGCGTGGCACTGGTCTATATCAGCCACAAGATGGACGAGATCAAGGTGATCGCGGACGAAGTCACCATCATGCGCGATGGCCAGTACATCGGCAAGTGGGAAGTGGCGGACATGACCAAGGAGCAGATCATCGCCAAGATGGTCGGCCGTGAGCTGTCGAACTTGTATCCCCCGCTGGAGAACCATCCCTCGGACGAGGTCATGATGAAGGTGGAGGACTTCACCTCCATCCATCCGCGTTCCTTCCGCCACTGCAGCTTCGAGATCAAAAAAGGCGAGATTCTGGGCGTGGCCGGTCTGGTGGGCGCACAGCGCACCGAGCTGATGGAAGGCATCTTCGGCCTGCGTGCCCATACCTCTGGTAAGGTGTGGATCAAGGGCGAAGAGGTCAACATCAAGCAGCCCCGCGATGCCATCCAGAAGAGCGTTGCTCTGCTGACCGAGGACCGCCGTGCTACCGGCATCATGGGTGTGCTGAGCGTGGCCGACAACATCTCCATCGCTTCGCTGGACGCCCTGCGCAAGGGCCCCATCATGCTGGACAACAAAAAGATCCTGGATCTGGTGGCTACCAACAAGGAAAAGATGGCCATCAAGGTGCCCAGCCCCAAGACCCAGATCAAGAGCCTTTCCGGCGGCAACCAGCAGAAGGTGCTGATCGCCCGCTGGCTGGCCAACAACCCCGATGTGCTCATTCTGGACGAGCCTACCCGCGGCATCGACGTTGGTGCAAAGTATGAAATTTACTGCATCATCGCCGATCTGGCCAAGCAGGGCAAGAGCATTATCATGATCTCCTCTGAAATGAGCGAGATCATTGGTATGTCCAACCGTGTCATGGTCATGTGCGATGGCCGCATCACCGGCTTCATCGACGGCAAGGACGCCACCCAGGAAAACATCATGGCTCTGGCCACCCAGTTCGAGACCGCACCCACCGCTGCGGCGAATCAGTAAATAAGGAGGCTGTCTATCGTGGAAGCTACCAAAAAATTGAATGGCAAGGCTGTGACCAAATGGCTCAGCAACAACGCCATTATTATGATGATGCTGGCCATCACTCTGATCGTTGGCATCATGCATCCCAACTTTTTCTCGGGCACGAACATGATCAACCTGTTCAAGAACGTGTCCATCCGCTACATCATCGCACTGGGTATTTCCGGCTGCCTGATCACCACCGGCAACGACCTGTCGGCCGGCCGTCTGGCTGGTTTTGCCGCCTGTCTGGCCTGCATCTTTGCGCAGACCGAGGGCGCATCCGGTAAGTTCTACCCCAACATGCACACCATGCCCACCCTGGTGGTGTTCATCCTGGTCATCGCCATCTGCGCCATCATCGGCCTGTGCAACGGTCTGGTGGTCAGCTACCTGAAGGTGCAACCCTTCATCGCAACCCTGGGCATGCAGCAGGTGGTCTACGGTATCTGCCTGGTGTACACCGGCGGTACCCCCATTGGCTCCCTGAACAAGGACTTCACCTCCCTGGCCTCCAACACCATCATCGGCATCCCCGTGCTGATCTGGATCGCTCTGGTCGTGGCCGTGTGCTTCTGGTTCCTGTACAACAAGACCCGTCACGGCAAGTACATGTACGCCATCGGCGGCAACGAGGCTGCTGCTGAGGTGGCTGGTGTCAACGTGCACGCTACCAAGATCCGCATCTACATCCTGGCTTCCTGCATGTTCGGTCTGGCAGGCTGCCTGCTGGCTGCAAAGTCCGGCGGCGCATCCGTCAACACCGCACAGGGCTATGAGCTGGACGCCATCGCAGCCTGCACCATCGGCGGTGTTTCCACCACCGGCGGCGTCGGCACCGTGCCCGGCGTTCTGGTCGGCGTTCTGGTCTTTGAGCTGATGAAGGTCGCTCTGCAGTTCATGAACGTCAACTCCTCCTACACCTACATCGTTCAGGGTCTTGTCATTATCGTGGCTGTCGCCATTGATATCCGCAAGTATCTGGCTAAGAAGTAATCTCCTCATCATCCCCCTTTGCACCCGCAGTCTTTGTACTGCGGGTGCTTTTTTTGTCCACATTTTTGTGGTATCATAAGGAAAACATCTTATGCTTACAGGAGGGACTTTCCATGGCACAGCCCACCCCGGATACCCAGACCGAACTTGAACGCCGCGAGGCCGCACTGGCCGCCCGTGAGGCAGAACTTGCCCGCCAGCAGGCTGAATTGCAGGCGCAGAAGGCCGATTTTGAGCAGGGCAAAAAGCGCCTGCTGGACAACGGCAACAAGGACTTTGTAAACCCCAAGGAAAAGCTTTACGATAAATTCCCGCTCACGGTGCACCAGATGGACATCATCATCGGCGTGCTGTTCGCTCTGATTGCTCTTTTCCTTGTGCTGGGCGTGACCCACACCAGCTTTTTCGGCCTGTTCGGCGGCTGAGCCGCAGGCGCATCCTCTGTGAAAAACATCCCGTAAAGGAGAATAAAAATGGCACACTATCCCGGTTATACCGTCCTGCGCACCGAGCCCTGCCCCGAGCAGCACGGTACTTTGACCCTGCTCACCCATGACGTCAGCGGCGCAGCCGTGCTGCTGGTGGAGAACGAGGACGTCAACAAGGCCTTTGGCATCGGCTTCGGCACCTTCCCTTCCGATGACACCGGCGTGTTCCACATTCTGGAGCACTCTGTGCTGGCCGGCAGCGAAAAATACCCGGTCAGCTCCCCCTTTGTGCAGCTGCTCAAAAGCAGCATGGCTTCCTTCCTCAATGCAATGACCTTCCCGGACAAGACGGTCTACCCCTTTGCCACCCCCAACGAGACTGATTTCTGCAACCTGATGGACGTTTACCTGAACGCGGTGTTCTGCCCGCTGGCCATGGTGGATTCTGCCGTGTTCGAGCAGGAGGGCTGGCACCGGGATGCAGACGGCACGGTCAGCGGTGTGGTCTACAATGAGATGCAGGGTGCACTGGCCTCCCCGGATGCTCAGCTGCAAAACGCCCTGCAAAGAGCTATGTTCCCGGATACCGCCTACGGCTTTGTGTCTGGCGGCGACCCGGCGTCCATCCCCGCCCTGACCTATGAGAAATACCAACGGGTGTACCGCCGCCATTACAGCGCCGACAACTGCTGCATCACCCTGTACGGCAAGATGGACATGGCCGATAAGCTGGCACGGCTGGATAAGAACTACCTGTCCAAGATGCCCAAGGCCGCTGCCCGTCCCCGCCTGACCATGCAGGACGAGCAGCCCGGCGCATTCGTGGAGCTGCCCTACTACACCGACCAACCCAAGCCGGACGAGGTGCAGTGCGCACTGGCATGGTACACCGGCGCATTTGCCGACCGGGAGCGGCAGCTGGGTGTGGAGATTTTGCTGGGTGCGCTGCTGAGCACCAACAGCTCTCCCCTCAAGGCCGCGCTGCTGGCCGAGCAGCTGGGCGCAGATATCGACATCGGCTTTGACGACAGCACCCTGCAGCCCACCTTGGAGCTGCTGCTGCGCGGCGCTACGGTGGATTCTGCCCGCAAATTTGCCCCCGCTGTACGCAAGGCTGTGGACGAGCTGCTAAAGACCGGCATTCCTCACGACCTGCTGCTGGCCGCTTTGAACGAAGCCGAGTTTGCCTCGCTGGAGCGCCCGGGCAGCCTGCCGGACGGCGTGCTGGACGCCATCAACGCCGCTACCGGCTGGCTGCATACCGGCGATGCCGCCCTGCTGCTGCACACCGATAAGCTCTTTTCCGCCCTGCGCAGCAAGCTGGAAGAGGGCTGGTTCGACACCCTGCTGCGGGAGCTGTTTGCCCCCGCCCCGGTGCAGGTGGTGCAGATCCCCACCGCACCCAAGACTGAGGATGCCGCTGCCCCGGTGCGCACCGACGGCAAGCTGGTACTGGAGCATCCCCTCACCGCCGCCGACCTTGGCGCGGGCGATGCCACCCCGCAGGGCAGCGCCGAGCAGCTGGCCGGTGCCACCCTGCTGCGCCACCCCTCTGCCGGCAGCCTGTACCTGAATTTCTACTATGATCTTGGCACTGTCACCCCGGAGGAGCTGCAATACCTGAACCTGCTCACCGATGTGCTGGACGAACTGGACACCCCCGCCCATACCGCCCAGCAGCTGAATACCCTGCGCAGCACATGGCTGGGCGACAGCCGCGCCCAGCTGGATCTCTGGACCGGGCGGCAGGAGGGCAGCCCCTGCCACGCAAAACTCACCCTCTGCCTGAGCCTGCTGGAACGCAGCTTGGAAAAGGCGGTGGAGATCGGCGGCGAGTGGCTGTACGATACCGTCCTTACCGGCGCTGCCGCCGAAGCCGCCTATGCCCGGGTGGTCAGCCAGCTGAAATTGCGCATGGAGCAGCTGTTTATCCAGCAGGGCAATGAGTTTGCCTCCACCCGCGCCCGCGCCCATTATTATGTAGAAGGCGCTGCGGACGAAGCCTGCACCGGCGTGAGTTACTACCACTTCCTGTGCAGTCTGCTGGAAAAGGCCGACTGGGCGGCACTGGGCGCAAAGCTGGATGCTGTGCGCAGCCGGGTGCTGCAAACTGCCGCCCTGACCGTCAGCCTGCACGGCACCGAAGCTGCACTGGAAAAGCTGCGCACCCTGCTGCCGGAAAGCCGCTTTGCCGCCGCCCGGCGCACCCCGGCGCAGCCCTACACCCAGCCCCTGACGCCCCCGGTGAACGAAGCCTTTATCATTGACGGCGGTGTGAACTACGATGTGCTGGCATGGCCCATGCCCCAGGACAGCCGCCGCCGGGTGCTGGCACGGGTGATGAGCTACGAATACCTGTGGCACACCATCCGGGAGGTGGGCGGTGCCTACGGCACCGGAATGCTCTGTGCCGACGGCATCGAGTTTTTGTACACCTACCGGGATCCCCACCTGCGGGAAAGCTACGACACCTTTGCAGACGCTCCCGCCGCCCTTGCCGCCCGGGACTACACCGCCCGGGATCTGGACGAATTCATCGTGGGCACTGCTGCCAAGCTGGACACGCCCCGCAAGGCGCGTGCCGCCGCCCGGGAGCTGGATCACCGGTACTTCTGCGGCATCACGGACGAGATGCGCGCCGCCGACCGCAAGGCGCTGTGCAGCGTGGACGCTGCCCTGCTCAAAGCACAGGCCGCCGCCCTGTCTGATGTGCTGTCCGGCGGCGTGCGGGTGGCCTTTGGTAGCAAGGACGCCGTGGAAGCCGCAAAGGATCTGTTCGACCGGGTAGAGACGCTGTAAGCGCCGGTAATTTGTAAAAAATATTTTATTTGTAGTTCCGAAACACCCGCAGGGTGTTTCGGAACTACTTTTTTCCCTCACACATTTTTTCTGCACATATCGCCTGCATTCCGTCCAAATTACTAAAATATGCCAGATTTTTTGTGAGATAAGTCATACTTATTTAAGAAAATTTGAACAAATTGCGAAATTTGTGTGTTTCTGGTGTGGACAAAAACGTTTTCAGCTGATAGAATGGGAGCTGTTCTTTCTCCGCCGTCCGCAACCGGCGGAGTGTTTTATTGGAAGCAGGAGGTTTCTCATGTTAGAAAAGTTCTTTCACCTGAAAGAAAACCACACCGATGTAAAGACCGAGATCATGGCTGGTATCACTACCTTCATGACCATGGCTTACATCCTTGCCGTCAACCCCAACATCCTGTCCGCAGCAGGCATGGATTCCAAGGCTGTGCTGATTGCCACCGCGCTGGCATCCTTCATTGCCACCGCACTGATGGCTGTGCTGGCCAACTACCCCTTTGCACTGGCTCCCGGCATGGGCCTGAACGCCTACTTTGCCTACACGGTCGTGCTGACCATGGGTTACAGCTGGCAGCTGGCTCTGATGGCCGTCTTTGTTGAGGGCGTCATCTTCATTGCACTGTCCCTGACCAATGTGCGCGAGGGCATCTTCAACGCCATTCCCATGACCCTGAAGAGCGCCGTCAGCGTGGGCATCGGCCTGTTCGTGGCCTTTGTCGGCCTGCAGAACGCCAAGCTGATCGTCAACAGTGATTCCACGCTGGTCACCTACCAGCACTTCAAGGGCGCAACCTTCCACAGCGTGGGCGTGGGCGCCATCCTGGCTCTGCTGGGCGTGGTCATCACCGCCATCCTGCTGGTCAAGAAGGTCAAGGGCGGCATCCTGTACGGCATCCTGATCACTTGGCTGCTGGGCATCGTGTGCGAGCTGACCGGTATCTACGTCCCCGATGTGGATGCCGGTATGTACTCCGTCATCCCCACCGCCTTTGTCAGCTTTGACTTCTCCGCATTGGGCGAGACCTTTGGTCAGGTGTTCAAGACCGACTTCTCCGGTGTCGGCCTGCTGAACTTCTTCGCCGTGATGTTCTCCTTCCTCTTTGTGGACCTGTTCGACACGCTGGGCACCCTGATTGGCGTGGCCTCCAAGGCTGATATGCTGGACGAGGACGGCCGTCTGCCCAACATCAAGGGCGCACTGATGGCAGACTCCATCGGTACCTGCGTGGGCGCTGTGCTGGGTACTTCCACCACCACCACCTTCGTGGAGAGCGCCTCCGGCGTTACCGAGGGCGGCCGCACCGGTCTGACCGCTATGACCACCGGCGTGCTGTTCCTGCTGGCTACCATCTTCAGCCCGCTGTTCCTCACCATCCCCAGCTTTGCTACCGCTCCGGCTCTGATCATCGTGGGCTTCTACATGATGGGTTCTGCCATCAAGATCGACTTCAATGATCCCAGCGAGGGCATCCCCGCCTTCCTGACCATTCTGGCTATGCCCACCGCTTACAGCATCTCCGAGGGTATCGCCATCGGCATCATCTCCTGGACCATCATCAATGTGATCACCGGCAAGGCCAAGGAGAAGAAGATCAGCCCGCTGATGTATGTGCTCACCGTGCTGTTCATCCTCAAGTATGTGTTCCTCTGATTCCCTGAGCGTATAAAAGACTAAGCACCCCCTGCGGTCTGCCCGTACAGACCGCAGGGGGTGCTTTTTATGGTTTTGCTTTTGTAATTACTCCGGAGCCTTCATGCTTTCCACCATGCTGATGCGCCGGACGTGCCGCCGCATGACAAAGCAGACCACCACGGTAAACACCATGGTCAGCGCCACCGCCAGCAGGTAGCTGCGGGGGGCGATGGTGCGGATGAACATGAGCTGATCCATCTCCACGGTCAACACAATGAACTTGTGCAGCGGCACCCCCAGTGCCAGACCCACGCCGGAGCCGATAAGCGCCAGCAGCTCGATCTCGCGGAAGATGTAGCGGTACACCTCCTGATCGTAGAAGCCCAGCACCTTGATGGTCGCCAGCTCCTTTTTGCGCTCTCCAAGGTTGACGCTGATGAGGTTATACAACACCACAGCCGCCAGTGCCGCCGCACAGATGATGATCAGCACCACCACATAGCCCAGACTGACGATGAGGTTATCGAACAGTTCGGTGGTGTCCTCGGTAAAGCTGATGCTGCTGACATAGTTGCAGTCCAGCAGGTCGGTGCGCAGGGCGTTGTACCCGGCAGCATCGGTGCAGGTGGTCTGCCCGTAGACCGTGTTCCACGGGATATCCTCCGTGCCCAGCAGGCTTTCCAGCTGTGCGCGGGGGAGGTACAGCCGGGTGAACATATAGTTTTCCGTGATGCCGGTCAGGGTCAGCTCCACCCGGGTGCCCTCGGCGTTTTCCACCCAGAAGGTATCGCCGGTGTGCAGACCCAGATTCTCGGCGGTCTTTTCGGTCAGGATGACACTGCCGCTGTCAAAGCTGATGGCCTTGTGTCCCTTGCGGGTGCGGAAGGTAACATACCGGGTCAGGTCGCTGTCCTTTGCCGCCGCCACGATGCTCACGCTGGCGCTCTCGCCTTCGGCATTGTAGATGGTGGTGGATTTGGTATACACCGCGCCCCAGTTCTGCACGGCGCTGTTGCTGTCCAGCTCCTCTGTCAGCCCCTGCTCCATGGTCAGGGCTTTGGGGTCGCTGAGGGTGATGGACATATCGTTGTGGGTCAGCTCCGTAGACTGCTTTGTGACGATGGGCAGCAGGGAATCCTGTATGCCGAAGCCGATAAGCAGCAGCGCGGTGCAGCCCGCCACGCCCAGCACGGTCATGAAGAACCGCTTTTTATACCGGAACAGGTTGCGGGCGGTGGTCTTTTGGGAGAAGGACATCCGGGACCACAGCGGGGTGATGCGCTCCATCAGGATGCGCTTGCCCGCCACGGGAGCCCGGGGCAGCAGCAAAGCTGCGGTCTTTTCGGCCAGACTGGAACGGCAGGCGTACCATGTGGCAAAGCCGATGACGGCGGCGCTGATGCCCACGCTGGCGGCTGCCATGCCCGGGTAGAAGTACAGGGTGAAGGTAGGCAGGCTGAACACCAGCTGATAGGCGTTCCAGATAATGATGGGGAATACCACAAAGCCCACCACCATGCCGACGATACTGCCCAGAATGGTGGCCAGCATCGCGTAGAACAGGTACTTGCCCGCGATGCTGAAATTGGAGTAGCCCAGCGCCTTTAAGGTGCCCATCTGCAGGCGGTTCTCGTCCACCATGCGGGTCATGGTGGTGGTAGCCACCAGCGCCGCCACAAGGAAGAAGAACACCGGGAACACCCGGGCAATGGCGTCCATGCGGTCGGCGTACTGGGCAAAGGTGACGCAGCTCATGGTGGAGGTGCGGTCCAGCACATACCACTCGCCCTTTTTGATCTGGCTCACCTGCTCCTCGGCATCGTTCAGCTGGGCAAGGCCGTCCGCCAGCTTCTGCTCTGCCTCGGCCTTCTGGCTCTCGTACTCGGTGCGGGATTCTTCCAGCTGGGTCTGCCCGGCGTTGTATTCTGCCCAACCCTCTTCCAGCTGCTTTTGTGCGGCATCGAACTGGGTGTAGGCGCTGGCGGTGCCGGTGGTCAGCTGCAACTGCCCCTGCAAAAGCTGCAATTTCATCTTGCGCAGCGCAGCCTTGGCCTCGGTCACCAGCTGGTCGTTGGAGAGGTTCGGCGAGGAGATAAGCCCCTGCTTGTACATCTGCCGCTTGCCCGCGTCCAGCTGCTGCTGATAGCCCTGCAGCTGGTTATAGATGTTGTCGTAAGCGGCCTGCGCCTTGGCCAGTGCATCCCGCAGTTCAATGTAATCCTCGTCCTCCGGCTCGGCTTCGTCCAGCGCCTTTTCGGCGTTGCGCAGAGCGGCTTCCGCGTAGGTCAGCAGGGGGTCTGCCACCTTTTTCAGGTTGACCAGCATCTCAATTTGCTGCAGCTGCTCCTCAAATTCCAGCACCTGCTCCTCGCTGCTCACCAGCTTGTCGGCACCGCTCTGCATAGTGTCCGGCAGGGCAGTCTTCTGGGCGGCAAGCTCCTTTTCCCCGGCTTCCAGCTGCGCCTTGGCGGCATCCAGCTGCTGCTGTGCGTCCGCAAGCTTTGCCTCCGCCTCGGCAAACTGACGCTCCGCTTCGGCCTTCTGGCTGTCGTACTCGGCGCGCGCTTCGGTCAGCTTGTCGTTGGCGGTGTCCATCAGCTCTTCCCGCCGGGCGGTGCACTGCACGCTCTGGATGGCCTTGAGCTTTTCCGCTACGGCATCCACTGCGGCCTGATATTCATCGGAATAATTATCATACAATCCGGCGTTTTCTGCCTTGATATAGCACACCGTATAATAATCTGCGGTCAAAGTGCCCTCCGGCACAAACAGGATGCAGTCCAGTTGGCCATCGCCCACGGTGCTGCTCTCGGAATCGGAGGAAAAATGCAGCGGGTCCTGCACCGTGCCCACCACCGTGAACACCTGCCCGCTGACCCCCTCGGTCTCTTCCGGCAGGGTCAGCTGGGTGCCCAGCTCCACGGGGCTGCCGTGGCCCATCACATGCACCACGCACTCCCCGGCAGCTTCCGGCATCCGGCCAGACAGCAGCACCGGACGGTTCATGTTCTCCGGCGTATCGGCCTGCGGGTCGGCAGGCAGCTGATACAGCCGCGCCACCGTAGTCTGCTCGTCTCCTGTCCAGTGGCCTTCCACGTCCTGATACTTCACCGCCTGCACGGCATCCACGCCGTCCACAGCGGCAATGGCATCGATATCGCTCTGACTGAGGCCAAGGGTGGACAGCACCCGCAGGTCGAACACATTCTGCTGCACATAGTACTTCTGGGCAGCGGTGCGCATATCGGGGGCAATGCACATCAGGCCGGTGAGCATCATTACCCCCAGCGCCACGATGCCAAACAGGGACACCACCCGGCTGATGCTGCTTTTCATCTCGCGCAGGATATTTTTGCGGTAACTTTTCTGCACAGTACTCACCACTCAATCTGTTCCACCGGCACCGGGTGCTCGTTGACCTGATTGGACACGATGCGGCCGCTGCGCACCTGAATGATGCGGTCAGCCATACCGGTCAGTGCCGTGTTGTGGGTAATAACAATGACGGTGCGTCCGGTCTTGCGGCAGGTATCCTGCAAAAGGCCCAGCACCTGTTTGCCGGTGCGGTAGTCCAGCGCACCGGTGGGCTCGTCACAGAGCAGCAGTTTTGGGTTTTTGGCCAGTGCGCGGGCAATGGACACCCGCTGCTGCTCGCCGCCGGAAAGCTGCGCCGGGAAGTTGTTCAGCCGCTCGCCCAGCCCCACGCTGCGCAAGGTCTCGGCGGGGTCCAGTGGGTCGCGGCAGATCTCACTGGCAAGCTCCACGTTTTCCAGTGCGGTCAGGTTCTGCACCAAGTTGTAAAACTGGAACACAAAGCCCACATCATACCGGCGGTAGGTGGTCAGCTCTCGGGCGGAAAAGCGGCTCACGTTGCGGCCGTCCAGCCAGACGTTGCCCTCGTCGCAGTTGTCCATGCCGCCCAGAATGTTCAGCAGGGTGGTCTTGCCCGCACCGGAGGGCCCCACGATGATGCAGAACTCGCCCTTGTCCACATAGAAATTCAGGTGGTCGGCGGCAGCGATCTTCACACTGCCGGTCTGGTAATATTTACAGACATCTTCAAACTCCACAAAATGCTCCATGGCGTTTTTCCTTTCTGTCAGAATGCAAAATATTTCAATTTAAATATAGCATAAATCCACCGGAATTTGCAAAGCTCCCGGCGCGAATTTTCAAAAACTTAACACAAGCCGCCGCAAAACATAAAAAGGGACACCGGAGCGTCCGCAGACGTTCCGGTGTCCCGAGATATAAAGCCGCGCGGCGGGCATTGTCAGCTTATTTTGCAGCGTACCAGTTTGCGCTGGGCTGGTACTGACCAGCGGTCACGGCATTGCCCTGATAGTACAGGGTGCCGTCCGCACCGCGGCTGTAACGGGAGAAGAACTCGTTCCAGATGGCAACGCTCTCCTCCTGCAGGTAAACGTGGGGGGTATCCTTGACCACGGTGTACTGCACCAGCGGTGCGTTGCCGCCCATAAAGCTCTTGGTCACAAAAGCGCCGTTATAGGAGGTGCTTTCTGCAACAGCTGCCTCGTTGGTGGCGTTGTGGGCATTCCAGCCCTGCAGCGCCTTCACTGTGCCGTTATCCTCCACCAGCTCTGCCACGCCTGCCGAGTCGTACTCGCCAAGGAAAGCCCATGCCGGCAGCAGAACAGCGGGGTCAAGCTCCGGCAGCGGGGTAAACATATAGCCGACCGGAGCAATAGCAGCAAACCGGCTTGCATAGCGGCAGGCGGTAGCCCAAGTCATCAGGCTGCCGTTGGAGTGACCGGTGGCATACACGCGGGTGGTATCGATGCTGTAATCCTGCTCCATGCGGTCCAGCAGGCTGTTGATGAACTCCAGATCCACGCTGGTGTCGGTATCCTTACCTGCCATTGCGGCAAAGGGACCTGCCAGCCACATGGCGGTGGGAATGTTGCCCATCAGGTCTGCGGGGCGCACCAGACCCTGCGCGAACACCACGATAAAGCCGTTCTGCTCTGCCACATCGTACCAGCGGGACTCCTCTGCAATGGCATACATGGAGGCTGTATAACCGTGCATCACCAGCACCAGCGGCACCTTTTCGTTGCCAGTATAGGTGGACGGCACATAGACCATCCAGCGGCGCAGCTCGCCGTTGACCCACTCCTCGTGAATATCAAAGCCACGCCGGGTAAAGTCCTCTGCCTTTGCCACGCGACCCGGCAGCTGCAGCGCCATAAAGCGCTTGAACTGACCGGAGAACTTTTCCCAGATGGCTGCCGGGCACTGTGCCTTTTCGGTGACCCACACCTCAGCGGCAGAGCCTGCGCGGTTGCTTGCATACACGCCGTCGCCCTTTGCCACAGCCTGATTGGCGTTCAGGTAAAACTCCAGTGCTGCCTTATTGGTAGAATCGGCATTGGAGCGGACGAACCAAACGGGGGTATCCACCGTCTTTGCGGCGATCGCCTCCTCCTGCACGCCGCGGGTGGAGTCGCCGGGGAAGGGCAGCACATACTGACCGCCCACTGCCTCCAGAGAGGCTGCCGGGACCTCAGCTGCATCCACAGCGCAGATGGAGCTGAAATCGCTTGCCCAGCGAGCACCGAACAGCAGGGCAGCTGCGCCGCCCTCCTTGTAGCCCACCAATGCGGTGTGGGACTTGTCCATGGAGAATGCGCCGGACAGCTTAACGCTCTTCTTGCGCATCAGCTGGTACAGTGCATCCAGCGTTGCTGCGTCATCGCGACCGGAAGCGCTCAGGGAAAGGTTCCAGCTGCCGCCGTTTTCGGGACCGAAAAATGCAACGGCGATCTTATTTTTGCACGCTACCGTGCGCCACATACGACCGGTGACCGTGCCGGAGAACGCCTTTGCGGTGGTGTCATCCGGGGTCAGCACGATAACTGCCGGCGCCCAAGGATCCATGCCGTCGGGCAGGTAATAGGTAGCAGTGCCAACATTCTGACCGCCCACCGTTACCTGCGCATCATGGAACAGACCCACATTCACGTTCAGATATGGGTTTTCCGGGTCATAAGCAAAGGTCTTGCCATCGCCCAGACCCATAGCTGCGGTCTTGCGGTCTACGGTAGTGTGCAGATCTCCGTTGGTCTGCTCCAGCTCTGGCGCAGCCAGAGCCGAGGGTGCCATGGCGGCCACGGTAGCGCCCAGCGCGGTAGCGGCGGAAAGCTTCATAAAATCGCGGCGTTTCATATTGTTTTCTCCTTCTTGTTCTTGTAAGTGTCTGCGTACTTTTTATGCCCAGCTTTGAAGGCTGGACTCTCTTGCTTTTTCTCCGACTTTTTCCTCACAGCAGGTGCCTTCCTGCTTCAATGTTGTACAAAGAATACCATTTACATTATGATTTGTAAATAGTATTTAGTGTTTTTTGTTACAATTAATATATTAGTATATCATTTTTTGTGAAAAGAGCTGATCAGCGAAAGTTCCCTATAACGCTGCTGTTTTTCATGATACACTTCCTTTTCTCTATGAAAACGCAAAAAGCCCCTGCACGCGGAGTGCAGGGGCTTTGGAAAGGCTTCTTACTTGCGGTTTGCCAGCAGGTTCTCGATCTTCTTCAGGGGGTCGATGATGCTGGAAACGGACATATCGTGGTTCAGTGCCACCACAAAGTAGGCAGCGTACTTGGAAACGTCCACGTCCACATACCAGTCGCGGGTCAGCAGCTCGGGCATACGGTAGGTCAGGTTGGTGCCCACAACATAGGTCAGCTTGCCCTCGGCCACAGCCTTGTCGAACTTGTCCAGACCGCTGGTGAACAGGGGGAAGGTGGCGTTGGCGATGATGTTGGCAGCGCCGCGCTCCTTCAGGTTGCTGGCGACCTCCAGCATGCTCTCACCGGAAGCAATGATGTCGTCTGCGATAAAGACGGTCTTGCCTTCCACGCTCTCGCCCAGATACTCGTGGGCAACGATGGGGTTGCGGCCATTCACCACGCGGGTGTAATCGCGGCGCTTGTAGAACATGCCCAGATTGCAGCCCAGCACGCTGGAGAAGTACATGTTGCGGTTCATGGCGCCCTCGTCCGGGCTGACCACGGTAAACTTGCTCTTATCAAAGGAGAGGTCCGGGTCCTTCTTCAGCAGGCTCTTCAGCACCTGATAGGTGGGCATTGCATTATCAAAGCTCATCAGCGGCACAGCGTTCTGCACGCGGGGGTCATGAGCATCAAAGGTGATGATGTTGCGCACACCCATGGTCTGCAGCTCCTGCAGGGCCACAGCGCAGTCCAGACTTTCGCGCACCACACGGCGATGCTGACGGCCGCCGTACAGGCTGGGCATAATGACCGACACACGGTGTGCCTTGCCGGCCACTGCCTGGATCAGGCGCTTCAGGTTGGCGAAGTGATCGTCCGGAGACATGTGGTTCTCGTAGTTGAACAGCTTGTAGGTCACACTGTAGTTGCCGGGATCGACCACGATGAAGATATCGTCGCCGCGCACCGACTCCTTCACCAGACCCTTGGCATCGCCACTCTGGAAGCGGGGGCAGTCGCAAGGAATAATGAAGGTCTCTTTGTCAATTCCGGCAGCCTTGGCCCAGCGGACCAGATGCTTGTCGATCAGGCCGGTCAGTTCCTCTGCACCGGGGCAGGAGATCAGCCGCATATCTGCCACGCTGGGCTGCTCAAAGAACGACTTCGGGGAAATTTCAATAGACATAGTCATAACTCCTTATTGCTGTTTACGATCCGTATCATGCACACAAGAGCGCATATCTGGTTTTATTTTATCACATTTCGTCGATTCTGCCATATCAATTTGTTTCATGTCAGGATTTTCTGCGCCTTGCACAGCTGTTTTTCTTTTTTCTCAAAGAGAATGTGTGTTTTCGACAAAAAGACAGCCGATTCTTTGCCACTTCGCAAATTTCGGCTGATTTTCGCAGAAAAGTAAGACTTTTCTTTGTCTGAGCAGTCTGCCGGGATTACTCTTCCGGGAGATAAAAATGCAGTGTGCCGGGCAGCAGAGATGCTGCTGTTTTCGCTCGTTCGCCCTCCCCGGCAGAGCCGCAAAAACAAAGGCATCTGCAACAAATTTGCTGAGCTTCAGAAGCTCAGAAGCGATCGTTGCAGATGCCTTCTTATTTTATATGATTGCGATAGGTGCTTTGTGTTCCGCTTACAGGGCAGCGACCGCAGCCTTCAGGGCATCCACGCGGTCGGTGTTCTCCCACTTCACGCCCAGATCCTCGCGGCCCATGTGGCCGT
>OOAD01000881.1_pt1 | contig 19012 bp, 16 predicted proteins | sample 1671151 | NCBI WGS metagenome assembly OOAD01 (sample SAMN06348127, study PRJEB24527) | human gut metagenome | biome: human gut; feature: ankylosing spondylitis patient; material: feces | host: Homo sapiens | place: China | collected 2015-10
TCAGTAAGCCTGCATCCGTATGCCGAGTTACGCAAGGCGGGGACAAAACCCCGTCGAGCGCTGTCCTTTTATTTTTGCCGCAAAGGTCGGGAAAGGGGAGAGATCGCCGTGTATCGTGCACTTTACCGCAAATGGAGACCCCAGCGGTTTGAGGATGTGGTGGGTCAGCGCGCCATCGTGACTGCCCTGAAAAACCAGATCACCGCAGGGCGCGTAGGCCATGCGTATCTGTTTACCGGCGTGCGCGGCACCGGCAAGACCACCTGCGCCAAAATTTTTGCCAAGGCGGTCAACTGCCTGCATCCAGTAAATGGCGACCCCTGCGGGGAGTGCGAGATCTGCAAGGGCATCGACAACGGCAGTCTGCTGGACGTGGTGGAGATGGACGCAGCCTCCAACAACGGCGTGGATGATATCCGCGACCTGCGGGACGAGACCGCCTATACCCCCAGCGCCTGCCAGTATAAGGTGTATATCATCGATGAGGTGCATATGCTGTCCACAGCGGCCTTCAATGCGCTGCTGAAAACGCTGGAAGAGCCCCCCGCACACGTTATCTTCATTCTGGCGACCACCGAGATCCAGAAAGTGCCCGCCACCATCCTCTCCCGCTGCCAGCGGTACGATTTTACCCGCATCGGGCCGGAGGATATCGCACGGCGGGTGGAGTATATCGCCGGGGAAGAAAAGCTGGAGCTGACCTCCGACGGCGCGGAACTGATCGCCCGTCTGGCCGATGGTGCGCTGCGCGATGCGCTGTCCATTCTGGACACCTGCGCCGGTGTCACTGCAAAGATCGACGCAGACGTGGTGCGCCGCATGGCGGGTGTGACCGACCGCAGCTACCTGTTCCATATTTCGGACGCTCTGGAAGCACAGGACGCAGCCGCCGCGCTGGCACAGCTGGCACAGCTGCGGCAGCAGTCGGTGGACGTGAAGCGCCTGACCGAGGAATTGATCGCCCATTACCGCGCCCTGATGCTGGCGGCGCTGCCCGGCGGGCAGGCGCTGCTGTCCGGTGTTTCGCCGGAGGAAGAGGCGCTGTACCTGCAAAAAGGCCCGGAGATGGGGCAGCGGGAAGCCATCCGCGCCATCCGCACGTTAGGTACGGCGCTGGAACACATGACCCGCGGCAGCGACCAGCGCATCGAGCTGGAGCTGGCACTGTTCAGCCTGTCCGAGCCGCCTCAGCAGATGCAGGCGGCAGCGGTGCAGGCAGCTCCCGCTCGGGCGGCACAGCCGGAAGCACCCCGCCCCTTTGCGGCAGCGGTGCAGCCCTTTGCTAGCGCCCCGGTGCAATCTGCCCCCGCAGCAGCCGCACCCCAGACCCCGGCAGCAGTAGCAGAACCTGCCCCTGCCGTGCAGCAGACCCCTCCGCAGCTTGCCGCGCAGGAAGCAACGCCCGCCCCTGCGGACGAGCTGCCGCCCATGCCAGAGGAACCGCCGGTACAGCAGAGCGATGCCGCCCTGCCGTGGGACGAGCCTGCCCCGCAGGCACCGCCGCCGGAGGAGCCGGAGCCGGTCAGTCAGCCGGAGCAGCCTGCCCCTGCAGAGCCTGTGCAGCCTGCCCCGGCAGCAGAGAAATCGCCTGCCCCGGTGCAGGAGCACCCTGCCGACCCGGTGCTGACAAAGCCCCGCAGCGTGGCGCAGCAGGGCACGAACCCCTTCCCGTACTGGGGACAGATCGTGCAGAAGCTGGAAGGCATCGACCCCATGCTGTATATGTATCTGCGCAAGTCCAAAGCTTACTTTGACGGTACCCGCGTGCTGATCGACGGCGGCAAGACTTTCCGGGATTTTATCCGGGTGAACAAGGACAGCCAGAAGCTGATCAAAAAGCTGATCGCCGAGGTATCCGGCGTGCCGGTGCCCATCGGCCCCTACGAGCCCAAAACGGCAGGAAAGACCGCTTCCAACGCGGAGCAGTCCCTTCTGGCACTGGAAAAGCTGGGGCTGGAGGTCAGCATTGAGGATACCGCCCGCAAAAAGCGATAAAAATTGTTTATAATAAAGGAGAATACCATTATGAAAGCAAGAATGCCCGCAGGCTACGGCCGCCCCGATATGAACGCCCTGATGCGTCAGGCTCAGAAGATGCAGGAGGACATGAAGAGCAAGCAGGCCGAGCTGGAAGCCGCCGAGTACACCGGCAGCGCCGCTGGTGAGATGGTGACTGTGAAGATGAACGGCAAGCACGAGGTGCTGTCCATCACCATCAAGCCCGAGGCTGTGGACCCGGACGACATCGAGATGCTGGAAGACATGGTGGCTGCTGCCATCAACGCCACCGTGAAGCAGGTGGATGAGACCGCCGAAGCCGAGATGGGCAAGCTGACCGGCGGCCTGAACATTCCGGGTCTCTGAGCCGGGAAGGGGAGATACCATGGACTACACTGCCGCACCGCTGGAAAAGCTGATCGAGGAGTTCGGCAAGTTTCAGGGCGTGGGCCGCAAGGGTGCTACCCGCATGGCCTATCAGGTGCTGAGTATGTCGGATAAGGACGCTGCGGCGCTGGCCGATGCCATCCGCGGTGCGCACACCCGGCTGCATCGGTGCCGCATCTGCCAAAACTTTACGGACGCTGACCTGTGCCCGGTGTGCGCCAGCGCCAAGCGGGACACCTCGGTGATCTGCGTGGTGGAAAAGCCCCGGGACGTGCAGGCCTTTGAGCGCACCCGGGAGTATAACGGCCTGTACCATGTGCTGCACGGCCTGCTGGACCCGCTGGCCGGTGTGGGCGCAGAGCAGTTGACCGTCAAGGAGCTGCTGGCGCGGCTGAAGGACGACACGGTGAAGGAGGTCATCATGGCCATGAACCCCACCGTGGAGGGCGAGGCTACCGCCATGTATCTGGCAAAGCTCATCAAGCCGCTGGGCATCCGGGTCACCCGGCTGGCATCCGGTCTGCCGGTGGGCGCCAGCCTGGAATATGCGGACGAGACTACCCTGTACCGGGCACTTTCCGGCCGGGGAGAGCTGTGAGCTTGTAAAAATTTACAATTCTGTCAGAAACAGCCCTTGCATTACCGCAAAAAAATGGTATACTGAAACAACAAACGGAACGGAGAAAGGAGGCGCGCAGCATGGCACCCACAAAGGAGCGCCCGGCGACCAAGAGCATCGCCACCAACCGCGAAGCGCGCCACGAGTATTTTGTTCTGGAAGCGCTGGAGACCGGTGTGGAGCTCAAAGGCACCGAGGTGAAAAGCCTGCGGGCCGGCGGGGTCAACCTGAAGGACAGCTGGGTAGATATTGAAGACGGCGAGCTGCTGGTAAAGGGGATGCACATCAGCCCCTACGACCACGGCAACCTGTTCAATCAGGATCCCATGCGCGTCCGGCGGCTTCTGGCGCACAAAAGTGAGATTCGGCGTCTGCACCAGCAGTGCAAACTGCAGGGCTATACGCTGGTGCCGCTCTCGCTTTATTTCAAGCATGGCCGCGTAAAAATGGAAGTAGGCTTGTGCAAGGGCAAAAAGCTGTACGACAAGCGCGCCGATGCCGCCCAGCGCGATGCAAAGCGCTCCATTGACCGGGCTGTGAAGTCCAACGGCAAGTACTATTAAGCATTCCAATTGCAGACTGCGGCTCACCGCAGAAAACCAAGCTTTCCGCACATCGCAAGATGTGCTTTATATGGGGGCGTAAAGGTTTCGACGGGGGGAGCAAGGTCTGGGCAGCGGGTAGCAGCGGGGGAACTGCTCTATAACTCCTCCAAAAAAATTAACTGACAACAATAATTATCAGTTGCTCGCAGCCTGAGTGCTGCGCGTTCCGCCCACTCTTGTGTCGTGTGGGGCCGGGGCGTCCTTTAGACACAGCACCTGAACGGACCTAAGCTTTGCGGACCGGCAGGAACTCATGAAGCTACCAAAGCGCTAGCCTGACGATCGGCGTGGCGCGGCGGGAATGTTGTAGATCGCCTGCACCCGGAGACACCTACACTGAGCTCTTTTCGGACATGGGTTCGACTCCCATCGCCTCCACCAACTGAAAGGGCGAGGGTATTTGGTACTGTTATTTTCGGACAGTATCGGATACTCTCGCCTTTATTTTTGTTGCTGATATGATTCTTCAAATTGATTTGGGGTTTGCTGTTTAAGACATTCATGCGGTCGGTAATCGTTATAAAAATCAATATATTCTGATAGACTTTCCTCTAATTCGGAGACAGTTTCATAAAAATGAAATTTGAACTGTTCTTTTTTAAGCGAAGCAAAGAAAGATTCCGCCACAGCATTATCAAGTGGATTGCCTATATCGGAAAAGGATTGGTGTACATTAAAGTCAAGAAGTAGTTGACGAAAGCTGAATGCGGTATACTGCGCGCCTTGGTCACTATGAAATGTTAACCCTTGCGGATGGTTCCGATTTTGATAGGCCAATTTGAATGTGTGGATCGTGAGTTCTGCATCGGCGAATTCGGCAACGGCGTGTGAAACGACTTTTCGAGAAAATAGGTCGATGATAACACAGACATATGCGATAGAAGTGTTTACCTTAACATAGGTGATGTCACTGACCCAAATGCTGTTTGGCTTTTCAACGGTAAAATTTTGCTTTACGAGATTGGGACGATAAGTATAGTGCCGCTGAAAAGTAGCGTTCTCTGGAAGTGCTTGTTTACGTTTTAATCCGTGCTCTTTCATGAGCCGCACAATACGTTTTGTGCTAACAGTATAGCCTTGCTCCATCAATTTTGCGCGAATCTTTTTTGCACCGAAACGGTAATCGCTTTTCTGGAAGATGATAGTGATTTTTTCTTTCAAAAGCGTATCTTCTACATCTAGTTGCTTTTCAATCAGTGCACTTTTCTGTCTATTTATGTAAGTGGATTTTGAAAGATTCAGCAAACGGCAAAGTGTGTAGAAGCTGTATTCTGACTTTAAGGCATCAATAATTTGCACCTTGTTGTCTATGGACAAATCAAGAGCAGCAAGAGATTTTTGATAGATGGAATTTTCATTTTCCAAGGTTGCAACATGGCGTTGAAGCGTTGCAAGATCGCGTTTAGAAATGTTTGAAACTTTTGCTTCTTCGCTCCATTGATATAAGATACTGCGAGAAATATGGAACTGGGCACAGAGATCAGCGGTACTTGTGCCACTGTTGTATAGCTGGACAACCTTATTCCGAAAATCGGCAGAGTAGGCCATAATATTCTCCTTTATAGTCTAAAATGCCATTATTATCCCATAAAGGAGATAAGATGTAAAGAGATGGTCTTGACAATAGAGGATATATCCGCTATACTGTATATGAGATAAATCCACTATTCAAAGGGAGTGCAGCCGTGCAGGAATATGAAATTGAATTCTACGATAAAGCCGATGGCTCCGAGCCAGTCAAAGAGTTTATCCTAAGTCTGGATAAGAAAATGCAAGCCAAGGTTTTGCGTACCGTTGCGTTACTCCGTGAAGAGGGGCCATGTTTAAGGGAACCGTATTCCAAAGCACTGGATGATGGAATTTTTGAAATTCGTACCAAGTTTGGGTCGGATATTACCCGCGTGCTGTATTTCTTCGTGGTTGGTAAAAAGGTGATCCTCACAAATGGATTTATCAAGAAGACCCAGAAAACACCTGCTTCAGAGATCACACTGGCAAAACAATATCGCGCAGATTATCTTGCCCGAAAGGAGAATTCCAAATGACAAACTTCAACGATTTTTTGAATGAGCAGATGAAAGACCCTGAATTCAAGGCCGAATGGGACGCACTTGACCCGGAATTTTCCGTGATTGAAGCCATGCTCAAGGCCCGCAAAGAAAGCGGTTTGACCCAGAAGCAACTTTCGGAGCGCACGGGTATTGCACAGACCGACATCAGCAAACTGGAACGCGGCAATGCAAACCCATCTCTTCGTACCTTGCAGCGGCTTGCTGCTGGGATGGGAATGAAGGTTAAAATTGAATTTGTTCCTGCATCTGCAAAATGATTTAGTGATGGACGCGTTTCGGTAAAATAGAAAGCACAATAGTGACGCTATGCAGCGATATTTTCAAGCACGCGTTCGTCCGGCGTTGCAGTCCGTCCACCAACATAAAAGCCACCTGAAAACTTACGTTTTTCAGGTGGCTTTTGCTATATCTGCTATTCTGTTACGCCAGATCCGGCAGGATGTCCGACCACAGAGCCTGCTCCTGCCGCAAGGCATCAAAGCAGCAGTCCAGATACATTTTGTTGACCGCCGCAAAAATGGTGCTGCGCAGCAACAGACGCTCGTCGTTGAGCGTAGCCTCCGGCTGGGTGGCCTTGCCGCCGAACACCACAGAAAGACTAGTCTCCAGCTCCTCGCAGAAGATATCGTAGGCTGTCCCGGCGGAGCAGTGCTCCCGCTGCATTTTGAACAGCGTGTCGATATTTTCGATCGAGAGCACCGTTTTGGAGACTGCAATGTACATCAGAGATGCGATCTGATCCCGGGTATATTTTTTGCGGATGGGGTGATCCACCACCCCTTTTTTGACATAGTTGCTCACCATAGACGGGGTCAGCTCCACCCCGCAGAAACTACGGAAGTAGCCGTTGACAAACTGCACCGTCTGATCCAGATACAGCCCTACCGAGGGGAGATCGTTGTACCGGGGCAGGGCAAAGCCCGCAGCACACGCCGCAACGCGGAGTTTGGTTTCAGCTTTCATAGTATCATATTCCGTTCATGCTCCTGCACTTTTTACAAGCAGGAACGTTGTTTTTGTGCAAAGGCAGGAGAAACACTTTCAGTAAAAGCACTTCTGCCTGTGAAATAGTATACCGCATTTTGGAAAATTGGTCAACGGGAAGCAAAAACTTTGTAAAAGAATTTAAAAAAACAGTTGACAGGTTTTTGAAAAACTGCTATGATGGTCACGGACAAAGGAATGACTGCGGCGTGCGCCGCTTGAAAATGGAGAAAAATATGAAAAGCAAAATCGTTGTAGATTCCTCTGCAAATGTGTACGAGCTCCCCGATGTGGGGTTTGCCTGTGTGCCGCTGAAGATCCTGACCGACGAGCAGGAGTATGTGGACACCGCAGAGATCGACGCCCCCGCACTGGCCGAGATGATGCGCACCTATAAGGGACGCACCAGCACCTCCTGCCCCAACATCTCGGACTGGATGGCTGCCTACGAGGGTGCAGACGAGGTGTACGTTGTAACCATTACCGGCACGCTGTCCGGTGCCTACAACGCCGCACTGCTGGCGGGCGAAGAGTACGAGCAGAGCCACGAGGGCGCGCGGGTCTTTGTGCTGGACAGCCTGTCCACCGGTGCGGAGTCCCGCCTGCTGGTGGAGCGTCTGGCGGAGCTGATCAAGGCCGGCAAGCCCTTTGATACCGTGTGTGAGGAGATCCGGGCGTACCACCAGCACACTCATCTGCTGTTTGCGCTGGAATCTCTGGCAAACCTTGCCCGCAATGGCCGCGTGAAGCCCGCTGTGGCTGCTGTGGCGCGGATGCTGGGCATCCGGGTCATCGGGCAGGCCAGCGACGCCGGTGATCTGGAGGTTCTGTGCAAGACCCGCGGCGAGCACGGCGCACTGGAGCGCATGGTGCTGGAAATGAAGGCGCACGGCCTGACCAACGGCCGGGTGCACATCGACCACTGCTGCAATGCTGCCGCTGCGGAGCGGCTGAAGCACATGGTCCATGCGGTGTTCCCGGAGGCCAAGGTGGAGGTAGGCAGCTGCGGCGCGCTGTGCAGCTACTACGCGGAGTACGGCGGCCTGATGGTGGGCTACGAGGACAACGAAGCACCCACCGTCTGAGCGGAAAATATGATACTATGATTTCGATTCACCGGGGCATCTGCGGACGCTCCGGTGAATTTTTTTTTTCGAGGGATAATTCCGGTGCACCCGACACCAAAAACTTGCAAAGGGTGAAAAACCGCGTTATACTTAACTGTATTATAGAGGTAAGCTAGGGTGTATCTGAAAAGTCGAAAATTTAGTCTATTTCTACAAACACAGCTGGATTTTGCGTTAAACAGCCTTGAAATCCACAAAGGATTCCTGCGGCTATTTGCCTTAAATCCCGCTTGTGCTTGCGAAATATTCGTCATTTTCTTTGTTTTCAGATACACCTTAACACGGAAAGGGGAGATGGTATGCTGTTCCGGCTGCCGATCGTCAGGTTTTTCAACCGCATCCTCAACCGCATCACGGTCACGGTGGTGCTGGTGGCGCTGCAGCTTGCATGGCTGACGTGGGTGTTCTTCGCCCTCACCACCGGCGCGGCGCGGGTGTGGGTCACCGGGGTGCTCAACGGGTTAAGCCTGCTGATCATTCTGTATCTGGTGCGCAAGGACGAAAACAGCGCCTATAAGGTGGGCTGGATCGCCCTCATCGGGCTGTTGCCGCTGCTGGGCGGTGCGCTGTATCTGGCCTTTGGCAACAAGCGGCCCTCCCGCCGTCTGCGCAGCAAAATGCAGGCGGTGGAGCAGGCGCACCGGGCAGACCGTGCTCAGCAGCCCGGACAGACCGCCGGTCTGTGCGATGAAAACCGGGGCGTGAGCCGCTACCTGACCCAGTACGGCTGCTATCCTGCATGGAAGAACACCACCGCCCGGTATTTCTCCTGCGGTGAAGCCATGTATCCGGCATTGCTGGCCGACCTTGAAAAAGCGGAAAAAAGCATCTTTCTGGAGTTTTTCATCGTCAGTCAGGGCAAGATGTGGCAGGGCGTGGAGGATATTCTGCGGCGCAAGGCCGCGCAGGGGGTGGACGTGCGGCTGATCTACGATGACTTCGGCAGTCTGCTGGGCCTGCCCAAGGACTTTGTGGTGCGCATGGAGCGGGCGCATATCCGCTGCATCCCCTTTAACCCGGTGGTGCCGCTGCTCTCGCTGGTGATGAATCACCGCGACCACCGCAAGATCGTGGTGATAGACGGCAAGGTGGCGTATACCGGCGGCATCAATCTGGCCGATGAATATATCAACGCGATCACACGCTTCGGCTACTGGAAGGACGCAGGCTTGCGCATCGAGGGCGCTGCGGTGTGGAATTTTACCGTGATGTTTCTGGATTTCTGGAATGCCTTCCGTCCCTTTGAGCAGGATTACAGCGCCTTCCGTCCGCAGTTTGCGGTGCTGCCCGCCAGCGATGGGGTGGTGCAACCCTACGCGGACAGCCCGCTGGACGAAGAGCCGGTGGCAGAAACGGTCTATCTGGATGTTCTGGCACAATCACAGCAGTACGTTTATTTTTATACGCCTTACCTTGCCATCGGCGAGGAGATGCTGGACGCGCTGCGCAACGCCGCCAAGCGCGGGGTGGATGTGCGGCTGGTGCTGCCGGGCATCCCGGACAAAAAGCTGGTGTTCCGGCTGAGCCGCTCGTACTATCTGCCCCTGCTGCGGGCGGGGGTGCGCATCTACGAGTATACCCCGGGCTTCCTCCACGCCAAGTGCTGCGTCAGCGATGACCGCGCGGCGGTGGTGGGCAGCATCAATATGGACTACCGCAGTATGTTTCTGCACTTCGAGTGCGGGGTGCTGCTGCTGCAAAACAGTCAGGTGCTGGCCTTGCGGGACGATGTGCGCCGCACCCTGCCCCAGTGCCGGGAGGTGCAGTGCGCGGACTGCCGCACCGGTCTGGCCGGTACGGTGCTGGACAGCGTGCTGCGGCTGTTAAGTCCTTTGATGTAACTGTCTGCTCATAAAATCCCGCGCGGCGGGGCACACTAGCTCCAAAGCCTGCATCTGCAATGCAGGCACGGAAAGGGAGCGTATGTGACGATATGAAACAGGCATCGCGATGGTTTTTGTGCTGCACGCTGGCGGCAGCACTGGCATTGACCGGCTGCGGCGGGGGAAGTTCCGGCAGCAGCTCCGGTACTATGAGCGGCAGTACCTCTGCGGGCAGCAGCGCGGCGCAAGGCGCAGCGTGGCGCACCGGGTTGGGGGTTCTGACCGAAGCGGCCGGCACAGACCGTGCGGGCAACATCCACACCGTAGCGGCTGCCGTGCTGCTGGACGCGGACGGTAAGCTGGCCGGGGTAACGCTGGACGAGTTGGAGCTTTCAGTCAGCGCGGACGGCACCGGCAAGGTGACCACCCCCACCGACACCCGTACCAAGCGCCAGAAGGGGAAAGACTACCCGCTGGCAGAGGTGTCCGGCCTGAAAAAAGGCTGGGCAGAGCAGGCCGATGCCTTTGGCGATTGGCTTAAAGGCAAGACCCCGGACGAGGTGAAAAAGCTGAAAACGGATGCGGACGGCAAGCCCACGGAGGCAGACCTTCTCTCCGGCTGCACCATCGCGGTGGACCGTTACCGGGATGCTGTCGTCCACGCCTGCGAGAATGCACAGGTGCTGGGTGCTGCCCGGGGCGATACGGTCAAACTGGGCGTAGAGGTGGCAGAAATGCCGCAGGGGCTTACGGGCACAGACGACAAGGACGCACAGGTGCAGGCTAAGATCACGCTGGCGGTGGTGACCATGGACGAGAACGCCCGGGTGACCAGCGCTATCGGCGATATGACCGAGCCGGAGCTGACCGTCAGCGCGGATGGTACTGTGTCTGCCCCGCGGGAGCCGGTGTACACCAAAAACGAGCTGGGCGACCGTTACGGAATGCGCAGCGCAAGCGCGTTAGGCAAGGAATGGTACGAGCACAGCGCAGGCTGGTGCGGCTATCTGAAGGGCAAAAACGCCGTGGAGATCGGCAAGCTCTCCGCAGACGGCACGGATGCCGACCTGAAGGCGCTGTGCACCATCTCAGTTACCGACCTGCAAAAAGCGGCGCTGAAGGCCATGGCGGAGCAGTAATCATAAAAACAGGATGTCCCTCTGCACAAAAAGTGCGGGGGGATTTTTTATGGATACCCCCTCAGGCGCAAAGCCGGAAGGGGTATGTGCACACTTTCCCACAAAAAGCGGGCTTACGGGCGGGGCAAAGCAGTGCATTGTGCAAAAAATAAAGGTTTCCTCTTGCAAAACGGCGGCAAACGCGCTATTCTATAATCACAATTTACCGCTTTAGCATGGTAAAATGGTAAATCAAGAGGGAAGCGGGACGCAGAACGTCCCCCATGGGAGGAAAAAGATATGAAGCTCAAGCGTATTGCAAGTGCATTTCTGGCCGGTGCTCTGGCATTGAGCCTTGCAGCCTGTGGCGGCAGTGCATCCACCTCTGCTGCGGCATCTGCTTCCGGCAGCGCAGCCGGTTCGGCTTCTGCTGCAGCGGGCAGCGATCTGGATTACATCAAGGGCAAGGGCAAAATGGTCATCGGCTACACCGTGTACGAGCCCATGAACTACACCGACGTCGACGGCAACTTTACCGGCTTTGATACCGAACTTGCCACTGCTGTGTGCGCAAAGCTGGGCGTAGAGCCGGAGTTCGTGGAGATCAACTGGGACACCAAGGTGGTGGAGCTGGACGCCAAGAGCATCGACTGCATCTGGAACGGCATGACCCTGACCGAGGATATCATGGCCAACACCGCCACCACCAAGGCTTACGCCAAGAACGCACAGGTCGTGGTGGTAAAGGAGGACACCGCCTACACCTCCACCGCCGACCTTGCCGGTAAGACCGTGGTGGCCGAGGCCGGTTCTGCCGGTGAAGCTGCCATTCAGGGCGATGAGAACCTTGCCAAGGCTGACTACGTTTCCAAGAGCGTGCAGACCGACTGCCTGATGGAAGTAGCTGCCGGTACGGCAGATGCCGCTGTGCTGGACCTGACCCTTGCCAACGCCATGATCGGGGAGGGCACCGACTACGCCGGTCTGAAGATCGTGGACGAACTGAATGCCGAGGAATACGGCGTGGCCTTCCGCAAGGGCAGTGATGCCGCCGCCGCAGTGGACGCCGCCTTTGACGCGTTGAAGGCCGACGGCACCATGCAGGCACTGGCTGAGAAGTATGAGCTGGCGCTGGCCGACTGAGCCGGGCGTAAAACAAAACGATAGATGGGTGTGTTTTTGTGTCTGTGATCCTTGGGCGCCTTTCCGGCGCGTTCCTGCTCAACTGTGAGCTGTTTGCCCTTACGCTGCTGTTTGCGCTGCCGCTGGGGCTGGTCGTGGCCTTTGGCTCCATGAGCCGGTGCAGGCTGCTGTCCGGTGCGGTAAAGACCTTTGTCTGGGTCATCCGCGGTACGCCGCTGATGCTGCAGATCATCGTCATTTATCTGGGCCCCGGTCTGCTGGGCATGAATAACCCGTGGCCCTCCGGCTCCGGCGGACGCATGGTGGCGGCGGTGGTGGCCTTTGCCATCAACTACGCCTGCTATTTTTCCGAGATCTACCGCGGCGGCATCGAGGCGGTGCCTAAAGGGCAGACCGAGGCCGGGCAGGTGCTGGGCATGACCCGCACGCAGATCTTTTTTAAGGTCACCCTTTTGCAGGTGGTCAAGCGCATCCTGCCGCCCATGGGCAACGAGATCATCACCCTTGTCAAGGACACCTCGCTGGCGAACACCATTGCCAACAAGGAGATCATCATGATGGCCAAGGAGTACAGCGCAAAAGGTCTGATCTGGCCGCTGTTCTCCACGGCGCTGTTCTTCCTTGTGTTCGTAGGTGCGCTCACCCTGTTGTTCAACTGGGCTGAAAAGAAACTGGATTATTTCCGCTGCTGAGGAGGTTTTTAAGAATATGGCATTACTGGAGGCCTCCGGCATTGGCAAAAATTTCGGAGATACAAAGGTCTTAAAGGACATTTCTCTTACCTTAGAGCAGGGCGAGGCGCTGGCCATCATCGGCTCGTCCGGCTCCGGCAAGACCACCCTGCTGCGCTGCCTGAACTTTCTGGAGCGGCCGGACACCGGCTGCATCCGGGTGAACGGCGAGACCATGTGGGATGCCGCCGACCCCGCCACCCAGCGGGAGAGAGAGATCCGCAAAAAGCGACTGCACTTCGGGCTGGTGTTCCAGAACTTCAACCTCTTCCCGCAGTATACCGCCTTGCAGAACGTGATGCTGGCAGGGGAGCTGCTGGCAAAGGAGCGTCCGGACTACCGCGCCAACAAAAAGGCGATGCACGCCCAGCTGGAACAGCAGGCGCGGGAACTGCTGGCGCAGATGGGGCTTTCGGAGCGGGCAGACCACTACCCGCACCAGCTTTCCGGCGGGCAGCAGCAGCGGGTGGCCATTGCCCGGGCGCTGGCGCTGCACCCGGACATCCTCTGCTTTGACGAGCCCACCAGCGCCCTTGACCCGGAGCTGACCGGCGAGGTGCTGCGGGTGCTGCGGGAACTGGCCGACCGCAAGACCACCATGATCATCGTGACCCACGAGATGCACTTTGCCCGGGATGTGGCCGACCGCATCCTGTTTATGGACGGCGGCGTGGTGGTGGAGGAAGGCCCTGCAAAGCAGCTGATCGACCACCCGCGGGAACAGCGCACCAAACAGTTTCTGGCACACTACGCGGAATGAGCAAAATCACCAATTCTTTGGGCAAAAAAATGGAAATGTTGATGCAAACCAAGTCTTGTAAAACCGGCGCTGCTCCGCTATAATACCACTCATGAATCTTTATCAACGTCCTGCCGCTTTTCCGGCAGGGCGTTTTTCACGGCAAAAATGCGAACATCCATCTTTTTTGTGTGGGCAGGAGGTATATTTCCATGACCAAAGATATGACGCAGGGCAGCCCGCTGAAGCTGCTGCTTGCCTTTGCTGTGCCGCTGATGCTGGGCAGCCTGTTCCAGCAGTTCTACAATCTGGCCGATACCATCATCGTGGGCCGCTTTGTGGGCGTGGAAGCGCTGGCGGCGGTAGGCAGCGTGGGCGGCCTGAACTATCTGGTGCTGGGCTTTGTCAACGGCATTGCCTGCGGCTTTTCCATCCCCATCTCATGGACCTTCGGTGCCCACGACCACCACGAGATGCGCCGCTACACCGCCAATACCGTGTGGCTGTCCATCTTCTTTGCGGTGGTGCTGACCATTGTCACTGTGGCGCTGACCCGCTCGGTGCTGGTGTGGACGAACACCCCGGAAAACATCATCGACCTTGCGGATATCTATATCCGCACCATTTTTGCAGGCATCCCCTTCACTCTGCTTTATAATGTGACCAGCGCCCTGATGCGTGCACTGGGCGACAGCAAGCGCCCGCTGTATTTTCTGCTGGTGGCCAGCGTGCTGAACATCGGGCTGGATCTTGCCTGCATCATCCTGTTCAACATGGGCGCGTTCGGCGCAGCCTTTGCCACCGTGTTCAGTCAGGCTGTGGCGGGCATCGGCAGCCTTATTTACATCATGCGCCACTACCCGGAACTGCGCTGGAATAAGGAAGAAGGACGCATCAGCGCTCCGCACTGCGCAAAGCTTTGCGCCATGGGCCTCCCCATGGGCCTGCAGTGCAGCATTACCGCCATTGGCAGCGTGGTGCTGCAGGGCGCGGTGAACGGTCTGGGCAGCGACATCGTGGCGGCGCAGACCGCCGGCGGCAAGGCTGCGCAGTTCCTCAGCGTGCCGCTGGAGAGTATCGGCACTGCCATGACCACCTACACCAGCCAGAATATGGGCGCGAAGGATCTGGGCCGCGTGAACCGCGGCGTGAACACCGCACTGGGCATCGGCTGCGTGTACAGCGTGGCCTCCTTCCTCATTCTGCGCGTGCTGGACAAGCCCCTGATCGGCCTGTTTCTGGATGCAGGCGAGACCGCCATTATGGCCAATGCGCAGGACTTCATCTTCTGGAACAGTGTGTTCTACATCCCGCTGGCAGTGCTTATCATCTACCGCTACACCATTCAGGGTCTGGGACACTCCGGCCTTGCCATGTTTGCCGGTGTGGCCGAGATGATCGCCCGCGCCATGGTGGGCTTCTGGTTCGTGCCGCTGTGGGGCTACTTTGCCGCCTGCATCGCAAGCCCGGTGGCATGGCTCTTTGCCTGCTTCTTCCTGATCCCGGCCTATTTTGTGGTGTTCCGCAGACTGCAAAAGGAAAAGCAGCAGGAAGCCGCCGCAAAGGTGCAGTAAGGGTTCATAAAAAATGCTTTTTCTTTTCGCCCTTTCATGCTATAATAACAGGTAAATACGGCTTTGCCGTAACAGGGCAGGGCAGGGGTGACCCCGCACTGCCGGGGCAATGCCCGCAATTGCGGCGGGCGGGAAAATACAAAAAGAGAGGCGAATCGAGATGTTGGATATGATCAAATGCAGCACCGGCGGTGCGTACTATGCGCACGGAGAGTGGGTGCCCGCAGATGGCAATGCACCCGCTGCACTGGCAGCAAAGGGCTTTGATGCCGCTGCCGTTGCCGCGGCTAAGACCGGTACCATGGCCTACAATATTATGCAGGCACATAACACCAGCGGCGATGCCGAGAACCTGAAGATCAAGTTTGATGCCATGGCAAGCCATGACATCACCTTTGTGGGCATTATCCAGACCGCCCGTGCTTCCGGGCTGGAAAAGTTTCCCATTCCTTATGTGCTTACCAACTGCCACAACAGCCTGTGCGCTGTGGGCGGCACCATCAACGAGGACGACCACCGCTTTGGCCTGTCCGCTGCCAAAAAGTACGGCGGTATCTTTGTGCCCCCGCACATGGCAGTCATCCACCAGTATATGCGCGAGCGCTTTGCCGGCTGCGGCAAAATGATCCTTGGCTCGGACTCCCACACCCGCTACGGCGCACTGGGCACCATGGCTATCGGCGAGGGCGGCGGCGAGCTGGCAAAGCAGCTGCTGGGCCGCACCTATGATGTTGCCCGCCCGGGTGTGGTGGCCATCTACCTGACCGGCAGTCTGCCGGCGGGCTGCGGCCCCCACGATGTAGCCATTGCCCTTGTGGGCAAGCTGTTCAAGAGCGGCTACGTCAAAAACAAGGTCATGGAGTTCGTGGGCCCTGGCATTGCCTCCCTGCGGCAGGATACCCGCAACGCCATTGATGCCATGACCACCGAGACTACCTGCCTGTCCTCCATCTGGGAGACCGATGAAGTCACCCAGCGTTTTCTGGCAGTGCATGGCCGTGCAGCAGACTATAAAAAGCTGGCACCGGCAGACCTTGCCTACTATGACGGCGTGGTGGAGGTGGATCTTTCTGCCATCCGTCCCATGATCGCCCTGCCCATGCACCCCTCCAACGCCTTTACCATTGAGGAGCTGAACGCAAACCTGGAGGACATCCTCCACGCCTGCGAACAGGATGTGCAGAAGCTGATCGGCCGCAAGGACGTGCAGCTGGACCTGTGCAGCAAGATCGAAAACGGTAAGCTGCGGGTGGATCAGGGCGTTATTGCAGGCTGCGCAGGCGGTCTGTACGACAGCATCTACGAGGCTGCTTCCATCCTCAAGGGTCATACCGGCGGCTGCGGCGACTACGCTCTGAGCGTTTACCCCGGCAGCCAGCCCATCATGATGGAACTGGTGCGCACCGGCGTCATTGGCGAGTTGATGGCCAGCGGCGCTACCATCCGCACCGCCTTCTGCGGCCCCTGCTTCGGCGCAGGCGATGTGCCCGCAAACGGCGCTCTGTCCATCCGTCACACCACCCGCAACTTCCCCAGCCGCGAGGGCTCCAAGCCCGGCAGCGGCCAGCTGTCCGGTGTGGCACTGATGGATGCTCGTAGCATTGCAGCCACCACCGCAAACGGCGGCATCCTAACCCCCGCCACCGACATTGACTATGATCCCACCGTGCCGGAGTACCAGTACGATGCTTCCAGCTACGACACCCGCGTGTATCAAGGCTTTGGCAAGGGCGATTACGATGCCCTGCTCAAGTTTGGCCCCAACATCAAGGACTGGCCGGAGATCGCACCGCTGGGCGACAACCTGCTGCTGAAGGTAGCTTCTTATATCACCGACCCTGTCACCACCACCGACGAACTGATCCCCTCCGGTGAGACCTCTTCTTACCGCTCTAACCCCCTGGGTCTGGCCGAGTTCACCCTCAGCCGCAAGGACCCGGAGTATGTGGGCCGCGCCAAGGCTGTGCAGGCCGAAGAGAACGCCCGCCGTGCCGGTGCAGGGGATGCTGCTCTGCTGGCAAAGGTGAACGCCGTGCCCGGCTGCGAGCAGCTGAACTGGAACGATATCCAGATCGCTTCCACCATCTTTGCGGTCAAGCCCGGTGACGGCTCTGCTCGTGAGCAGGCCGCCAGTTGCCAGCGTGTGCTGGGTGCCGGTGCCAATATCGTTACCGAGTACGCTACCAAGCGTTACCGCTCTAACCTCATCAACTGGGGCATGCTGCCCCTGCAGCTGGCAGGTGCCACCCCCTTTGGTCTGGGGGATTATGTGCTCATCCCCAATGTGCGGGAGGCACTCAAGGGCAATCTGCAGAACATCAAGGCCTACGTTCTGGGCGATACCGTCAAGGAGTTTGAGCTGTACATGGCTCCGCTCACCACCGACGAGCGCCAGATCCTGGCTGATGGCTGCCTGATCAATTTCTATAAGCACTAAGGAAGTAACCCGCTATGTCCTGTGACCTGCATATCCATTCCACCTGCTCAGACGGTGCTGTGCCCATCGAGCGGCTGGCGTCCATCGCTGCCCGCACCGGGCTGCACGCCATCGCCCTTTCGGACCACGATACCCTGCTCAGCGCCCAGTACGCCTATGCCCACACCGGGCAGGACGGGGTAGAGCTGATTCCCGCCGTGGAGCTGACCGGCTATGACTTTGATCGGCAGCATCGGGTGCACCTGCTGTGCTACTACCCGGACGTGGACTGCCCGGCGCTGCGGGAGCATTGCGCCATCATGAAGGAGCGCCGCAACGCCTGCGCTTTGCAGAGCGCAAAGGAGCTGGAGCAGCTGTACCCGCAGTTTACCACCGACCTTGCATGGGAGACCACAAAGGCCAGCGGGGTGCTGTTCAAAAGCGGGCTGATGCAGGCACTGGAACTGCTGGGTCTGACCGATGGCAGCATCTACGGCGAGACCTACCACAAGCTGTTCGGGTGGAACCCCCGGGGCATCGTGCTGCACTCGCCGGAGTATCTGCCGGTGCGGCAGGTGCTGGCTACCGCCAAGGCAAGCGGCGGCGCGGTGGTGTTTGCCCACCCCACGGTGTATAAAAGTATGCCCCTGCTGCGGGAGCTGGCAGCAGAGGGGGCAGCAGTTGTGATCAATTACCATGGTTCAATGGAGAAAGCCAAGGAAGTGAAAGCAGAAATTGAATCTGACGGAGGAATTGCAGAGATCATGCAGTGTAATGTAGCAGATTATCAGGCCACAGAAGCAATGATCAGAAAAGTAACGGATGACTTTGGAAGACTGGATATTCTGGTCAATAACGCAGGAATCACGAGAGATGGTCTGCTGATGAAAATGTCAGAAGAAGATTACGATACAGTCCTCGATACCAATCTGAAAGGGACATTCCATTGTATCCGGTTTGCTGCAAGGCAGATGCTCAGACAAAGAGGCGGAAGAATTATCAATCTGTCATCAGTTTCAGGAATCCTTGGGAATGCAGGACAGGCAAATTACTCGGCATCCAAAGCAGGCGTGATAGGACTGACCAAAAGTGCTGCAAGAGAACTTGCATCCAGAGGAATTACTGTCAATGCAGTCGCTCCGGGATTTATTGAGACAGAAATGACAGCAGTTCTTACGGAAAAAGTCAGGGAATCCGCTGTGGCACAGATCCCGATGGGAGCCTTTGGAACAGCGGAAGATGTTGCAGAAGCAGTCGCATTTCTTGCATCTGATTCTGCCCGGTATATAACAGGACAGACGATCCATGTCGACGGTGGCATGGCAATGTAGAAGGAGGCAGGAAAAGAAATGAAACGCAGAGTAGTTATAACAGGAATGGGTGCAGTGACACCGATCGGGAATACCATAGAGGAATTTTGGGATGGAATCCGGTCAGGAAAATCAGGAATCGCTCCCATCACACATTTTGATGCATCAGAATATAAAGTAAAACTTGCAGCAGAAGTAAAGAATTTTGTCGCAAAAGAACGAATGGACTTTAAAGCGGCAAAAAGAATGGAATCTTTTTCCCAGTATGCAGTGGCGGCAGCAAAAGAAGCATTTGAAGATGCAGGACTGGATATGGCAGAGGAAGATCCCTACCGTATCGGGACAATCATTGGCTCAGGAATTGGT
>OOAD01000884.1_pt1 | contig 18969 bp, 16 predicted proteins | sample 1671151 | NCBI WGS metagenome assembly OOAD01 (sample SAMN06348127, study PRJEB24527) | human gut metagenome | biome: human gut; feature: ankylosing spondylitis patient; material: feces | host: Homo sapiens | place: China | collected 2015-10
AAATCATGAAAAACACCCTCGCCACTGATATGTGTTGAACTATCGGGAAGGCTTCAGGATTAGGAGTCAGTCAGAAGACCTGCCATTCATTAAAGGCTGCCTTTGCTCGTGGGTTAGGAAGACAGTACGAAGATATTAGTTGAACATTTAAACAAGAAATGGAATGCCTTTGTTGAAGGTATGTCCGCATTGTGGTGTGACTATATATATCCTTTATATATTAAAGAAAAAGTAAAATGATTAAGAAAGTATTGATTGCCAACAGAGGTGAGATTGCCTTGCGCGTCATGCGTTCGTGCCGGGAGATGGGACTGCTTACGGTTGCCGTCTTTTCCGATGCCGACCGTACTTCTCATCATGTGGCATATGCCGATGAAGCCTATCCGATAGGATCGGCCGTGGCAAAAGAGAGTTATCTGAATATTGAAAAAGTGATTGCCACGGCAAAGCGATGCGGTGCCGATGCCATCCATCCGGGTTACGGCTTTTTGTCGGAGAACTCGGAGTTTGCACGCCGTTGCAAGGAGGAAGGGATTATCTTTATCGGTCCCGCCGCCGAGACGATGGAGGCGATGGGCGACAAGATAGCTGCCCGCAAGCGAATGATTGCGGCAGGCGTACCCGTGGTTCCCGGAACGGAACAACCTTTGCAGAGTGCCGAAGAAGCCGTGCGTATCTGCAACGAGATAGGCTACCCCGTGATGCTGAAGGCGTCTATGGGTGGCGGTGGTAAAGGTATGCGCCTTATCCATAACGAGAGCGAAGTGGTGGAAGCCTACAACACGGCACGCTCCGAGTCCATGTCCTCCTTTGGAGACGACACGGTCTATCTGGAGAAGTTCGTGGAAGAACCGCATCACATCGAGTTCCAGATATTGGGCGACAACCACGGCAACGTTATCCACCTTTTCGACCGCGAATGCTCCGTGCAACGCCGCAACCAGAAGGTGGTAGAAGAAAGCCCGTCACCCTTCCTTACGCCGGAATTGCGCCGGGAAATGGGAGAGAAGGCGGTTGCCGCAGCAAAGGCAGTGAACTACTCCGGTGCAGGTACCATCGAGTTTCTGGTAGACAAGAACCGCCGTTTCTATTTCCTCGAAATGAATACGCGCCTGCAAGTGGAGCACCCCATCACGGAAGAGGTGGTAGGCGTAGACCTGGTGAAAGAGCAAATCCGTATTGCCAACGACGAGGTGTTGCACCTCAAGCAGGAGGACCTGTTCCAGCGCGGTCATGCCATAGAGTGCCGCATCTGTGCCGAAGATACGGAAAACAACTTCATGCCGTCTCCCGGTGTCATCAAGCAACTGACGGAGCCGAACGGAATCGGTGTGCGTATAGACAGCTATGTGTACGACGGCTATGAGATTCCCATCTACTACGACCCTATGATAGGTAAGCTCATCGTATGGGCAACCACCCGCCAGTATGCCATCGAGCGTATGCGCCGTGTGCTCTATGAGTACAAGATTACGGGCGTAAAGACCAACCTTGCCTATCTGAAGCGCATCATGCACGTGCCCGACTTTGTGAAGGGAGAGTACAACACCCTCTTTATCGAGAAGAACGCCCGCATGCTGGTACGCACCAATACCACCAACGAAGAGTTGGAGAACATTGCCATGATAGCCGCCTATATGGACTATCTGGTTAATCTGGAGGAGAACGTTTCGGCACAGCTGTCCGATGGCCGCCCCATCAGCCGTTGGAGGGAATTCGGCTTGCAGAAGGGAGTGCTTAGGATTTAAGGAATGGAAAATTGATAATGGAGATTTAATAATGGAAATACATATAGGAGACCGTATAGCAGACATTACCCTGGTGGGTAAGGAAGGAAATAAGGTTCAGCTTACCATTGACGGAAAGCCTTACGAAGTGGACATTGTGATGGCGGAGAACGGAAGTTGCTCCGTCCTGCACAACGGAAACTCGTTCAACGCAGGCCTTGTGCGCGGCGAGGGAGGAAAGAGCTATGACATCAGCATGCTCCAGCGTTCCTTCCACGTAGACATTGTAGACACGCAAGCCAAGTATCTGCACATGAAGAAAGGAGCCGACGAGAAGCAGGGCGACAAGATTCTGGCGCCGATGCCGGGCAAGGTAGTGAGCATCCCCGTCAAGGTGGGCGACCGACTGGCTGCCGGAGACATTGCCGTGGTGCTGGAAGCCATGAAGATGCAGAGTAACTATAAGGTAAATGCCGACTGCATCGTCCGCAACATCCTCGTGAGCGAGGGCGAACCGGTAAATGCCAACCAAGTATTGATTGAATTGGAGTTGATAAAGGGGGAATAATCCCGAGTCGCATTCAGTCCGTATATTATAAATCACTAAATTGTAAATGCAAATATGAACAGAGAAGAAATATATCGCCAGTTTGAGGAACTGGACAAACGTGCCTCGCTGGGTGGGGGCGTAGACAAGATAGAGAAACAACACGCCTCCGGCCGCATGACTGCCCGCGAACGTATTGAGATGCTGCTGGACAAAGGCTCGTTCAATGAGCTGGACAAGTTCGTGAACCATCGCTGCACCAACTTCGGCATGGAGAAGAAGCAGATTGCCGGAGACGGCATGGTGTCCGGTTACGGAAAGATAGACGGCCGCCTTGTATTTGTCTATGCCTACGACTTCACGGCGCACGGCGGTTCGCTCAGCGAGACGAATGCCGCAAAGATTGTGAAGGTGCAGCAGCTTGCCCTGAAGAACGGCGCTCCCGTCATTGCCCTCAACGATTCGGGCGGCGCGCGCATTCAGGAAGGTGTGAACAGCTTGGCAGGCTATGCCTCCATCTTCTATCAGAACACCATTGCGTCGGGTGTCATCCCGCAGATATCTGCCATTCTGGGGCCGTGTGCCGGTGGGGCATGCTACTCTCCGGCGCTTACCGACTTTATCTTCATGGTAAAGGAGCAGAGCCACATGTTCATCACCGGTCCGGACGTGGTAAAGACCGTGACCCACGAGGAGGTGGACAAGGAGGAACTGGGCGGTGCCTATACGCATAGCAGCAAGAGCGGCGTTACCCACTTCATGTGCAATACGGAGGAGGAGACACTGATGAGCATCCGCGAGCTGCTGAGTTTCCTGCCGTCCAACAATATGGAGGATGCTCCCTTCACTCCCTGCTCCGACGATATCCATCGCCGGGTAGAGACGCTTCAGACCGTCATCCCCGAAGACCCGAACATGCCCTATGACATCAAGGATATTATAGAACCGGTGCTGGACAACCAGTACTTCTTCGAAGTGATGCCTCACTTTGCCAAGAACGTCGTTATCGGTTTTGGTCGCCTGAACGGGCGTTCGGTAGGTATCGTGGCAAACCAGCCTGCCTATCTGGCGGGTGTGCTCGATATTGATGCCAGCGACAAGGCGGCACGTTTCATTCGTTTCTGCGACTGCTTCAACATCCCGCTGATAACCTTCGAAGATGTTCCCGGCTTCTTGCCCGGAACGATGCAGGAGCACAACGGCATCATCCGCCACGGCGCCAAGATTGTCTATGCCTACGCTGAGGCTACCGTGCCCAAGATAACGCTGATTACCCGCAAGGCATACGGCGGCGCCTACATCGTGATGTCCAGCAAGCCGACGGGTGCCGACGTGAACCTGGCTTATCCGCAGGCGGAAATCGCCGTGATGGGTGCCGAGGGTGCAGTGAACATCCTCTACCGCAAGTCCTCTGCCGAAGAGAAGCAGGAGATTATCAAGGAGTATGAAGACAAGTTCTCCAACCCTTACCGTGCCGCCGAGCGTGGCCTCATAGATGAGGTCATCATGCCGCGTGACACCCGCTACAAGCTGGTGCAGGCATTGGAGATGGGGCACAACAAGAATCAGAGCAATCCACCGAAAAAGCACGGCAACATGCCTTTATAATAGTAGTTATTTTTTATGTGTGAAATGCGTATCCCCGGAGAAGTGATTTCTGTGGGGATATACTTTTTAAATAGAGAATTAAGAATTAAACAGTAAGGTTGAAAAGTAAAAAGTAAAAACTAAAGATAGAAACTATGGAACTATTAAGAAACCTCTTTGAGGGTTATCCCAATCTTTGGGGCGGAGGAGTGGCACACTCTGTCCTGATTCTGTCCCTGGTCATCACCTTCGGTATCATGCTGGGCAAGTTGAAGGTGGCAGGCATCTCGCTGGGTGTCACTTGGATTTTGTTTGTGGGCATTGTCTTCGGACATTTCGACATGAACCTCGACGAACATCTGCTGCACTTCCTGAAGGAGTTCGGCTTGATACTGTTTGTCTATTCCATCGGTCTGCAAGTGGGACCGGGATTCTTCTCCGCTTTCAAGAAGGGCGGACTTACGCTGAACATGGTAGCAATGCTTTCCGTCTTCCTCAGCGTGGTTATCACCATTGTGTTGCACTTTGCCACCGGAATCCCCATTACTACGATGGTGGGTATCTTGTCCGGAGCCGTGACCAATACCCCCGGTCTGGGTGCTGCCCAGCAGGCAAACAGTGACCTCAACGGGGTGGATGCTCCGGAAATCGCACTCGGATATGCCGTTGCCTATCCGCTGGGTGTGGTGGGCTGCATCCTGGCGCTGCTAGCCTTGAAGATTTTCATGCGGATTAACACCCAAAAAGAAGAGGAGGATGCCGAGCACGGGCTGGGTCATCTGCAGGAGCTGACCGTGCGTCCCATATCGGTAGAGATACGCAATGAGGCAATAGACGGCAAGCGGATCAGAGATGTGAAACCATTGTTGAACCGTGCGTTTGTCATCTCCCGCATCCGGCACACCGGCAGTCAGGAAACAGAACTGGCGAATGCCGATACGGTGCTGCACATGCAGGATGAAATTCTGTTCATTGCCAACCCGAAAGATGTGGAGGCCATTGTTGCCTTCTTCGGAAGAAAAATTTCGGTGGAGTGGGAACGGGAGGACAAGAACTTGATTTCACGCCGCATCCTCATCACCAAGCCGGAACTGAACGGCAAGTCTCTGTCTCAGCTCAAGATACGTAACAACTTCGGTGCCTGCATCACCCGTATCAACCGTTCGGGCGTGGACCTGGTGGCAACTCCCCACTTGCAGTTGCAGATGGGAGACCGTGTGACGATTGTAGGCAGTGAGCTTGCCGTGAGCCATGCGGAGAAGGTGCTGGGTAACTCGCTGAAGCGTCTCAACCATCCCAACTTGATTCCTATCTTCCTGGGTATTGCCCTGGGATGTATCTTGGGCAGTCTGCCGTTCATGTTCCCCGGCATTCCCCAACCCGTGAAACTGGGACTGGCCGGCGGACCGTTGGTGGTTTCCATCCTCATCAGCCGTTTCGGGCCTCAATATAAGCTGATAACCTACACGACGATGAGTGCCAATCTGATGATACGCGAAATCGGTATCGCCTTGTTCCTGGCCTGCGTGGGGTTGGGTGCAGGAAAGGGATTCATCGATACCATTATCTACGAAGGCGGCTATGTGTGGATTGGCTATGGGGCCATCATCACGGTCGTTCCGTTGCTGGTGACAGGATTCATGGGGCGCTATTTCTGGAAGCTGAACTACTATACGCTGATAGGTGTGCTGTCCGGAGCTAACACCAATCCACCTGCATTGGCCTATTCCTCGGACTTGACATCCTGCGATGCCCCTGCGGTGGGATACGCCACAGTCTATCCGCTGGCTATGTTCCTGCGGGTGCTGACGGCTCAGTTGCTGATACTGGCACTGGCGTAGTTTCACCATAGATAATCTATGGTACATAGGTTGATTTGATAACAAGTAATGTAAAGAGAGCTAACAAGTAATGTTAGGCTGCTTTACATTACTTGTTGTTTTTGTTTGTAGTATTCCTCCGCTTGTGCCAGTGTCTCCGGTTTGCCGATGTCGAACCAGCGGAATCCTTGCAGCGGATAGCCTTGTATGTGCACCTTTGTGCAGGCGGACAAGTAGAAAGGAATGATGGAGAACTTGCCGTTCCACTGCCCATCGTCCATCAGGTGGAAGAGGGAGGGGGAGATGATGTGGATACCTCCGAAGGCGAGTTCCCGGTACTTCGTTTCCCGGTAGTCGAAGCCTGCCGGTTTCACCTCTCCGGTGGACTTGTTTATCCAGCCGTGCAGGTGGTAGTCGTCGTCAAAAAGGAGATAGCGGGAAGTCTTGCGCTCGCTCACAAGCAGGGTAGACTCCGCATCGCTCTCCAGATGGTGGCGGTAGAGGCCTGCAAGGTCAATGTCCGTCAGAATATCCGCGTTGTGCACCAGGAAAGGTTCTTGTCCGTCCAGAAAGGGGCGTGCCTTTTTGATGCCTCCTCCGGTGTCGAGCAGCATGCCGCGTTCGTCGCTGATGTGAATCTCCGTGCCGAAGTTGTCGTGGGCACGGAGGAAGTCGATAATCTGCTCCCCGAAGTGGTGGATATTGACCGTTATCTCGTTGAATCCTGCTTCCTTCAACCGCAGTATCACCCGTTCCAGCATGGGCTTTCCTGCTACGGGAACGAGGGCCTTGGGCATGTTGTCCGTCAAGGGGCGCAACCGGGTGCCCAGGCCGGCGGCGAAAATCATGGCTTTCATATTGGCATATTCTCACATTAGCACATTAAACTTTGGCCTTAAACGTCTGTTCAATATTCTGTTCTCTATGTATCAGGTTCACTTGCACGCCGAACTTCTTGTGCAGATGTTCCGCCAGGTGTTGTGCCGAGTACACGGAGCGGTGCTGTCCGCCGGTGCAGCCGAAGCAGACAGACAGATTGGTGAAGCCGCGTTCCATGTAGCGCTTCACGGAAGCGTCGACAAGGGCGTAGGCATGCTCCAGGAATACGGCTATCTCGCCGTCGTCTTCCAGGAAGCGGATAACGGGTTCGTCCAGTCCCGTGAAGGGTTTGTAACGCTCGTACTTGCCGGGGTTGTTCACAGCGCGGCAGTCAAAGACGAAACCTCCTCCGTTGCCCGTGGAATCTTCGGGGATACCTTTTTTGTAGGCAAAGCTGGTGACTTTCACCACGAGGCGGCGCTTTTGCAGGTCGTCTGTAAACTGTTTCAGCTCGGTAAGTTCGCGCAGAATCCGGCAGAGGTAGGGATATTCGGGATAAGGCTCTTGGAGCAGCTGGCGCAGGTTCTCGATGGCGAAGGGGACACTTTGTATGAAGTGGGGCTTCTTCTCGAAGTAACCGCGGAAACCATAGGCACCCAGCACCTGCATGGTGCGGAACAATACGAAGTGGCGAAGCTGGGCATAGAAATAAGCCTCGTCCACGGGCTGGTACTTGCGCAGGGCGTCGATGTATTCCTTCAGCAACTCTTTGCGCAGGCTGTCGGGATAGTTTGCTTTGGCTTGCCACAAGAAGGAGGCAACGTCGTAGTAAACCGGACCTTTGCGTCCGCCCTGGAAGTCGATGAGCCACGGCTCGTTGTCCTTTATCATGACGTTACGGCTCTGGAAGTCGCGGTACATGAAGGTGGCGGAGCTGCTACGGAGCAACACGTCTGCCATCTTCTGGAAGTCGTCTTCCAGCCGGTCTTCCTGGAAGTCCATTCCCGTAGCCTTGAGGAAGCAGTATTTAAAGTAGTTCAAGTCCCACAGAATGCTGCGGCTATTGAACTCTGCCTGCGGGTAGCAGTAGGAGAAGTCCATGCCGTCGGCTCCGGCAAACTGCACGGCGGGCAGCAGACGGATGGTCTTGCGCAGTAACTGCTTCTCATCCTCGCCGAATACGCTGGTCTTGCGGCCTTTCTCGATGGCATTGAATAGGAGCGAGTCGCCCAGGTCTTCTTGCAGATAATAGATATCATCTTCGGAGCGGATGAACACTTGCGGTACGGGCAGTCCTTTCTGGCGGAAATGTTCTGCCATGTAGAGGAAGGCGCGGTTCTCCTCCACAGACTCTCCGCTGACGCCGATAAGTGTAGGACTTCCGATGAGGCGGAAGTAACGGCGGTTGGAGCCGGAGGAGGGGAGTTCGTCAATCTGTTCCGGTTCGTGTCCGGTATGTGCGATGTAGAGTTTCTTAAGTTCTTCGGTTATCATGGTGGTATGTTTTATTTTGGCAGCTAAGATAAAACTTTTGTCGGAGATATGCTTATCTTTGCACGTTGAAAATGTACTAATGTGCCAATATGCCAATGTGCCAATATGTCAATATGTCAATGACCTGCGGCATGGGGAAGTAGCGCAAGTATAGCGCAGCCGATTAGCACATTGGCACATTAAATCATTAACACATTAATTATGCGTTCCATCCCTCAGTTTCTCATAGCCGCCCCTACATCGGGCAGTGGAAAGACCACCGTCAGTCGTGGACTGATGGCATTGTTTGTGAAGAAAGGTCTGAAGGTGCAGCCTTTCAAATGCGGCCCCGATTATATAGATACCAAGTATCACGAGGTGGTATGCGGCCGTCCTTCCATCAATCTGGATACTTTCATGGCATCTCAGGAGCACGTAAGCAGTCTGTATGCACGCTATTCGGCGGATGCGGATGTTGCCGTGGTCGAGGGGATGATGGGGATGTACGACGGGTACGACCGCGACCGGGGCTCGTCGGCAGAAGTGGCTCGGCTCTTGGGTATTCCTGTGGTGCTGGTGGTCGATGCCAAGTCGGCTGCCTATTCCATGGCTCCTTTGTTGTCGGGGTTCATCAATTTTCGTCCGGATATACGTATTGCGGGAGTTATCTTCAATCGTGTCGGCTCACCCCACCACTACCGGATGCTGCAGGAGGTCTGTGAAGACTTGAACGTGACTTGTCTGGGTTATCTGCCCAAACGGAAGGAACTGGAGCAGGAGTCACGCCATCTGGGGCTGGATTTCAGCCGTTCTAAGGAGACGGAGGGGCTGGACATGCTGGCAGGCTTGCTGGAGGAACATGTGGACTGGGAACTACTGCTCTCGACAACCGGGCGTCCATTGCCTACGGCGGCAGTGGAGGAGAAGCCGGTACTATCGGAGCCGGGGAAGCTACATATCTCGGTAGCGCGCAACGAAGAGTCCTTTTCCTTCCTGTATGCGGAACATCTGGATATTCTGCGCCGTATGGGCACGGTCACTTTCTTCAATCCGGAGCAGGACCGGGCTGTTCCGCAAGAGACGGATTTGCTCTATCTGCCCGGCGGCTATCCCGAGAACCGTCTGGAGGAACTTGCCGGGGCAAGGCTTGCCAGGGAGTCTATCCGCAGCTATATAGAGGCCGGTGGCAGGACGCTGGCGGAATGCGGGGGGATGATATATCTTTCGCAGTCCGTTCTTTCTGATGGGGATACGGACGGGGGAAGTGCCGGGAGCTGTGTAGGCAATATTGGAAATGAGATGGTAGGAGTATTGCCTTTCAGCATTACGAACGAGCGTAAACGCAGGAAATTGACATTGGGATACCGCCGGTTCGACTATAACGGATGGCGGCTTAAAGGACACGAATTCCATTATACGCAGTTTGCCGTGCCCGAAACCGATGGAAAAGAAGGTGGTGCGTGCAGTCTTCCTCCCTCGATAGCGCAGGTCTACAATGCCAAAGGAGGGAAGGTAACCACTCCCGTCTTTCGCTATAAGAACCTGATAGCCAGTTATACGCATCTGTATTGGGGCGAGGTGGATGTGATGGCTTTGTTCGGTGAACTCTAATCTTGTAGAACCTCCTTTGAACCGGTTTGTTTTAGTGAACAAATTTATTTATCCCTATATATTCTTTATAATTTTCTTATATAATTTACTTTGTACTCATAAATTTTCCCATCAACGTGGCCTTTTTAGGATATGCGTAGGGTGCGGATTTGAAAATCAGATTTATTATGAGTAAAAAAGAAAAGAATGTAGAAATGGGGAGCCCCATGAAGATGCCGGATTTGGCATCTTATATGCAGACGGTGATTGAGCAGTTGGAAGCGGATAAGAAGCGCTCGGCGGCACATACCTATACGTATGCGTTGAAATCTATCGCGGAGTTTTACGGTGGAGCAGGAATGCCGATGCCGGTGGATGAGGTCTTTACGCCAGGCAGGTTGAAGGAGTATGAAGAATGGATGAGACGGGAAGGAATGAGGAAGCGGAAAAGAGAACCTAAAGGGTTGAGCTTGAATACCATTTCCACCTATATGCGGAACTTGAAGGCGGTATATCACCAGATGGTCGGTGAAAAGGTGCTGCCCTATAACCCGAAATTGTTTGATGACGTGTACACAAAAGTGGAATCACAGACTAAACGGGCGCTGGAACTGGAACAGATGAATACGTTGCTGTGTACAGACTTAAGAAAATTGCCTTCGGATCTGCGGTGTGTGCTGGCTTATTTCTTATTGATGTTCCTATTCCGAGGAATGCCGTTCATTGACCTCGCTTATTTGCGTAAACAAGATGTGAAAGGGAACCGCATTGTATATAGCCGCCACAAAACAGGACGGCAGATGACGGTGCGTATTCCCAAAGAAGCGATGGAACTGATGAAAGAGTTTAAAAACAGGAATCCGGATTCCATCTATCTCTTTCCGATTCTACACAAACAAGAGAGTAAGAAGAAACGGGCCGGGAAGGTGAAAAAGGATAAAGAACTGTATATGGATTATCTTCGGGCTCTTCGTGGCTTCAATCTGAAACTGGAAAAAATAGCGTCTCTGTTGCTGCCAGGTGTGAAGCTCAGCTCATATGTGGCGCGCCATACATGGGCTACGTTGGCTTTTCATGCAGGAATGAGTATCGGCATCATCAGCAAGGCATTGGGCCATTTCTCTATCAAGGTGACGGAAACATACCTGAAACCTTTTGAGAATGAAAAGGTGGATGCGGCCAATGAAGAACTGATAATCTCGGTCGCAGGATACAATGAAAAGAAAGTTGCATGAAAAATGCCGTCTGACAATGGCTCTGGTAAGGGAAGTGTTACTTACCAAGTAACGGATAGTTTGATTCACAAAGATTGGAATTCTTCCTCATAAATCCAAATAATAGTTTAGTTTTCTATAAAAATCTTATCATTTTATTTGTTTACCGACACAACACACGAAAAAATACATATTGTTCCGGTGTGTATTCTGAAAAACACACAAAGTGCTCCTCCATTTCTGATGCCTCAAAAACGGAATATATTTCTTTACATCATTATATGACTCCCAAAACAGCTTTTTTTATTGCGGATAGAGAAGACTATCCGTTACTTGGTAAGTAACGGCTTGACAAAGCAAATTATAATGATACTTATAAAAATAAAACACTTGCTTTTTGCATCGGGAAACATGCTGCTATTGTGGGTGTTTTACAACTTCACCTTCTTCATGTTGGTCGCTTGTAGTCACCGTGAGCAGGTTTACTTCCTTGAAACTGAAATCATAATCAGTGCTGATTGGAGTCGGTCGGGATTGAATGAGAAGGAACAGGATTATGGTGCCACCACTGTATTCTATCCTACAGACGGCAGTAGTCCCATTATGGTACTGATGGGCGACCGAACGTATAAGACTGTGTATCTGAAAGAAGGACGTTATGACGTTGTTCTCTTTAACCGTTCATTTGACGATTTTGGTAACCTGGGCTTTAGGGGAGAAGATGCCTACCGGACGTTGGAGGCACATGCCACAAATGTGGTGACAAAGGATGTCCCTTCCACGGAGATAATCATTATGGATAGTCCCGACGAACTTGCAGCCGATTGTATGGAAAGTTTTGAAGTGACTCCGGGCATGTCGGGAAACTATTCATCGGGCATGACTAACTGGGGGAGCAAAAAGATTGACGGTAGTAAAAATGGTTGCCAGCTCTGTTTCCTTCCCCAAAAACTGACTCAAAAGATAACAGTTAAAATCCGTATTAAAGGAATGAACAATATACGTAATGCCATTTGTAAATTGGATGGTATTGCAGAATCTGTGTTTCTCGCTTCGGGACAGATTTCAGAAAAGACTGTGGCGCAGGAGTTTTGTCTCGGTAATCCCGTTTATAATTCCGGATCGGCGACGGACGGAACACTAAGCGCCTCTATCAGCGTGTTTGGTTTTGATACGGAGATTTCACATAACCTGCATTTGAGAGCAGAATTGGTGGACGGGAAAACCACATTTGAAGAAAGTTTTGATGATCTGAAAATAAGCCAGTTGGAAGAAGGAGGTGGAAGAATGAGCATTTTCATCGACATGACGTGCGAAAAAAAAGTACCGAATGTGAAAGTTGAAGGAAGTTCGGGTTTTGACGCCAACGTGGATGACTGGGAGGATGAAGTGAACAGTGATATAGATATTTGAGGACATAATTAATATTAATTGAAAAAATGAATAGAAGATGGGAACGAAAAGTTTATTGATGGCAATGGCAGCGCTGACGATAGCCGGTTGCTCGCAAAATGAAGTTACGGGGATAAATCCGGATGCAGACCGGACAATCGGTTTGGATGTATATACGGGAGTACAGACCAGAGGAACGGAAACCACTACGTCCACGCTGAAAGAAGCGGATGCCGGTTTCGGTATTTTTGCCTATAAAACAAGCAAGGAAGGATGGGATAGTGAGAAAACGAGTACAACACCCGATTTTATGTATAATGAACATGCTACATGGACTTCCGGTAGTTGGGGGTATGCTTCTCTGCGTTTTTGGCCGACGAATGATGATAAAATAACTTTCTTCGCTTATGCACCTTATGAATCCAATCCGGGAGAGGGAACAGACCAAAAAATAATTTTATCGGCACAAAGTGATAAAGAGGCTCCTAAAATCACCTTTGAAGTAAAAACTTCAAATAATTGGAAAGATATGGTGGATTTAGTAACGGATTGCCGTACTGCCATAAAAGACTTGACTTCTGAGAGCAATGTCGGTAACAAAGGAACAGTCCAGTTTAAATTCAGCCATGTGCTTACCCAAATAGCCAATGTCAAGGTGAAGCCGGACGTGAATCTGGGCGCTGAAACAAGAATCTTTGTAACAGGATTAAAACTGTCTCCGGGAAGTGGAATACTTTACAACAAAGCGGTTTATGATTTCGGTACTGATGCTTGGAATGCCATCTCACCTTCCGCATCCTATTTTTCGGCTGAGCAAGACCTTAGTGAGTTTGTGAATAGAACAGGCATTGACCAATGGGGGTATAAGAAGAGTGCTGTCGACGTAAGTAGTAATACCGATGCAACAGCTTTGTTCTCAGAAAAGGAAGCTCTTTATTTCATTCCAGTGAATAACCAAAACGGTACAGCCAAGGAAGGGGATTTGAGCCTAAAGATTAGTTATGATGTTGTGACAAAGGTGAATGATAGTAGTAATCTGACAAGTACTGTGACGGATAAAGAAGTCAAATTGCCGCAAGGAACTTTTAAAAAAGGGACACAGCATACTTACGTGTTGACCATCAAGATGAATGCTATCAGTATTGCTGTTGATGACAATATGACGGGATGGACCAGTAATGGGGAAAGTAACATTTAGGTAGAAGGAGTATGAAAGGAAAAGCAGAAGATATAGGGATGAAGCGGTTGTGTAGCATCCTCCTTGCATTACTTTTGTTGTTGGGAGCATGCAGTGGGGAAGAAAGTAAGAACGGACTTCCGCAGGAGAATCTTCCTATCGGCTTTTCTGGAGTTATTACAATGACGAGGGGAACCGGGAAATTTGCCACTGCCGGTGAACTTAAGAATGTGGGAGTGTTTGCATATTTTACACATGGAAAATTCAACGAGAATACTGCCATACCGAATTTTATGTATAACCAGCTTGTGGAAAAACAACAGGATGAGGGAACATGGTCTTATAGTCCGGTCAAGTTCTGGTCGGACAATTCCACCACGGATAAAATCAGTTTCTTTGCCTATGCCCCTTACGTGAATGAAGTGGAAAATGGTTACCTCTCTTTTCAGGATGAAGGAACGGCAAGCGGATTTCCGGTGTTGGGGTATACCGTTCCGATAGCTGTAAATAATCAGATAGATTTTCTTGCCGCAACTCCGGTAATGAATCAAAGCAATGGTAATGTAACTTTCAAACTGCACCATACACTGACCAAGGTCAATGTCTATATAAAAAGTAATGATAATACGGAGGGAAAGTCAGTAACTTCCTTCTCGATTACGGGAATGAAGAGTGGATTGCTTACCTATTATAATCCTACAGCAGATAGTGACATAGGCTGGAAGTGGACATATCCATCGGCTGATGAAAAGGAAAGCTTTACCACCGGCATAATAAGTTTTCAGGTACCGGATACGATTATGGAAGAAAAGAAACTGCTTGCAACCTTCTTTCTGCTTCCTGCCGGGGCAGGAAGTAAGTTCAATATTTCTTATCAATATACGGCCAAAGATAGTAATAATGCTCTTGTTGTTCAAACTGTCAGTATGGAAAACCAGTCTTTGCCTCTGACTGATAATTGGGCTTCGGGAAGGGCCGTCAGCTATACTATAGGTATAGCACGAAAGGCAATTACTGTGATACCGGAGAACGGTCCCGTATCATGGGAAGAGAATGCTGAAACCGAGACAGTTATTGGAACGGAAGCAAAACAAGAGACTGATTGACCTGACGGGGTAATTCTGGACTTCGCAAAAAGATGCCAATCTGTTTAAAGTAAGATAATATGAAAAGATATATGAAATTTTTCACTGGAATAGTCTTTTGGGGCATCCTTTTAGTGTGTAGTGCATGCACTGACGAATACGAAGCAAACAATGGAGGTATGAAGGAGTGCTGTGAGGGAGTACCCTTTACAGTCCGGGCTATAGTCGCTGATTTTGAAGAGCTCTCCAATGCAGGAAAGTCCTCTACACGTACCTCTGTAAGGGACGAACATTTTAAAATGGAGTTTGTCGATGGTGATTCGATTGGTGTTTTTGCCATAAAGGACGGTGCTATAATGGATAATATTGATAATGCCAAATTGGTTTACAATATGTCAAGCGGCAGTTGGAATCCGGTGGGAAATGGTACACTTTATTGGTATGATGGAGTGAGTTATGTCGCTTACTATCCATATAGGAAGAATATCACAATAGATCTCTCAAAAGGTATGGACGGAGCTATTGCTTCACTGACCGGGAATGAAAAACTGCAACCTGCGAAGGACCAGTCCACAACAGAAAAGCATATTGTCAGCGATTTGTTGGTTGCCACCGGCGTACCTGCTATTGACAATTCTTCCGGAATAATCCTGAACTTGTTGTTTCAACACCAGTTTGCATTGCTTGTGTTGCAACCGCAAGTATACGTAGGTTGTTTTGCACCAGAAAAAGCAGGCTTTGTTTACCATAGGGAATCGAGGGTTTTAGGAACAGACTCGGCGGCTATTAATGTGAGTCTGAACGGTATTACTCCATATCAGATAGATTCTTTGAAATATTGTGCCATTGTTCTGCCGCAAGCAAATGCACGGGTTACCGGAAACTATATGACTACCGATGGCAGAGATGATACGAATATAAAGATAAATTATTCGGGCAGCTCCATCAGTTTTACTTCTGGAAAATGCTATACCTTGAAGGTTATTAGTCCCGTACCCGGTAAAGGAAGTATAGAAAGAAAGCTTTATCCCGGGGATTTTGTCTTTCAGAACGAAATCGATAAAAGAATAGAAGTACATCCCGGAAACGGGAAGTTGGAAGAAGATGGGAAAATCTATGATTATGAAAATGCTATCGGAATGGTAATTACTTGCGATCCGGAAAGGATGACAGACGAGAGGTGTAATAAAAAAGGATGGAATCATGCCTATGTGATGATGTTGGATAGTTTGAAAGAAGGGAATTGGGGACCGATGGATTTAATCGAAGCGGATATTGATACAATATCAATAGCTGATGTGAAGTCAAAGCATGATTTTAGCAGAATTAAGAATAACATGAACGGGTACTCTGAAACTTTACAAATGCTGGCAAATCATGAGGGTGATGCATCTTTTGTAAGCGACTGTCGTGCTTTTTATCTGGTGAAAACTTACAATAACAGCAATAAGGTGCCGGATGGGATCGAACGTAGTCCGTGGTTTCTGCCAAGCATAGGGCAATGGTTTGATGTATTGGTGAATATTTGTGGAAAATCTCCGGAAAACTTTCGGCACAATACCGGTAATGGTTTACAAGACGAAAAGTGGGGACTGGAAACGTTAGATAAATTAGAAGGACAGTTATCCAAAGTTGGTAAATCGCTACCGCAGTTTAACGTGAATCACAGACTTGGTTTCAGTTGCAGTTCTCAATATGATAAAGATAGAAACTGGATGCTTCTCTGGCATATTGATGATCCCTTATATAAGTGGGAAAGGGTTTGCTTACAAGGATATAATAAGACTTCTGTATGGCATGTCCGGCCGTTTTTTGCTTTTTAATCATTCCTTGATTAAAAACAGTTCTAATCTAAGTTTGAATTCATTATGAAAAAGTCCGGATAGCGCATTGATATTTTATGTAATTTCGTTTGTGTTCTCGAAATAGTGGAGTATCTTTGTTTTAAATATATTATGAAACTGAATACTTATCGCTTGTCTTCTTTGGAAGACCCTACTGATGAACAACTGCATGCTTTGATGGAACAAGTGGCTGTTGCGGCCCGTGAAAGTTCTCGCAAGGCAAAAAAAGAATGGGAGCGGAGGATGCAAGAGGTGAGAGAAAAAATTGAAGGCATATAGAGCTAAAAATGTAAGTGATATATCCATGTGATGAACGAAAAAAATCCGACACTTTGTATAGTAGCTGGTCCGAATGGTTCGGGTAAAACTTCTACGACAGTGCAACTGCTTTATAATGAATGGGTAGAAAATAGCCTTTACATTAATCCTGAGATAAATGTACGGCGTATTACACAGCGCTATTTGAATGGAGGGCATGAAGTTCCCATTTCCAAAATTATTTCCCGTTATTATAAATCGTTATTGAATATAGGCAAAGCAATATCCTTGGTTGATAGGGTATATGTCTACGATAATTCAATAGAAAATCAAATCCCTCGATTATTGTTCCGCACTGTAAACGGGACCCTCTTCAAACAATATGTAGAGGAAATCCCGCAGTGGGCACAGTTTCTTATCAAATAGAGTATGAAAAGAGTCTATACCAAAACTGGAGACAAAGGAACAACGGGTATTCATGGTGGCACGCGTGTGCCGAAAGATGACATCCGTATCGAGGCAAACGGATGCCTTGATGAATTGAATGCCGTGATTGGTATCGTGCGCTCCATGCTGGCGGCAAAAGATGCCTGGCAGGAGTTGCTGCATGCTGTCCAACGGGAACTGATGGTGGTAATGAGCCATGTGGCCACTCCCTCGGGAGTGGTAAATCCTAATCCGCTTTCTGCCGCAGAGCTCACGCTGCGCTGTGAGCAGGAGATGGATGCCATGACCGTCCTGCTGACGGACAATGGCTACTTCCTTTTGCCCGGTGGCACTCCCATATCAGCCCAACTGCAGTTTGCCCGTACCGTGGCCCGCCGTGCCGAACGCCGTTTGTGGACACTCCATCGCCAAGACCCCGTGAACGAGGATATCCTGCGCTTCATCAACCGCCTTTCGGACTTGTTCTTCGTCATGGCCCGCATGGAGATGCAGCGACAGGACTGGCCGGAGGAGAAATGGCAAGAGTTTGCCTACAAAAGGAAAAGACAGTAAGCGTTTATCGCTAACCGCCGGGAAGCTGTTTTCAGCATAGGGGTTCTATTTGCTGTCCGAGCCTTAAATCATACAGACATGCCCGTACTTCCGCTTCGCTGCCGATATGCTTTCCTGCATCGTCGGACAGCTTCACGCATTCGCGCCATTCCTGGTTGACGTTCATCTTGCATTGCGTCAGTTTCATTACGATGTTGGAGGGCTTGAATCCGGTATCATTCGTCAGATTGGTGCCGATGCCGAAGGAGCAGCGGATTTTGCCCCTGCAATGCTCCTGGATGTCGAGTGCCTTGCCAAAATCGAGCGCATTGCTGAAGACGATGGTTTTAGTGGTAGGGTCGATGCCCAGTTCGCGGTAGCGGGCAACGAGCTTGTCGGTGAAATCGAATTCATCGCCGGAGTCGCAGCGTACACCGTCGAATAGTTTGGCCTGCTTGCGGCTCAGGTTACTTAAGAAAATGCCGGAGGTATAGGTATCGGACAGTGCGATGCCCAAGTCACCGTCGTACACGTTCACCCAGTTTTCCAAGGCCATGTAGTTGGCGTGTTTGTAGCCGAACTGTGCGCCGTGGAACATGAACCATTCATGCGGATGCGTCCCCATAGGCTTCATGCCGTATTTCATGGCGAAGTGGCAGTTGGAAGTCCCGGTACAGTATTCGGCGGCTTCCTTCAGACGGTCTATGACTTTGTCCTGTACCTCGAACGAGAAGCGTCTCCGGGTGCCGAACTCTGAAAAATACAGCTGGTGTCGGTTGGAGAGTGCCACCTTTTCGGACAGTTTGCAGAGTATGCCGTCCATGTCGGCCACGTTTCCCAAAGAACGGTTCTTTATTTCGGATACGATAGAAAGCAGGGGGACTTCGTAAAGGGTGGCCTTGTACAGATAGTCCGTGATTTCAATGTTCAGGTGCCGGTCCTCGTCCAGATGGATGCTTACCTTCTCCGGCTGGAAGCGGAAGGAGGAGAGCCACTCCCAATAGACCCTCGGCAGGAAACGGCAGTGGCGGGTCATGTATTCCAGCTCTTCGGCAGTAAGTACGGTCTGTGCCAGGCTGTCCACCGCCTCTTGCAGTTCCTTCAGAAACGTGTCCGTATAGGCGGTGTCGTCTCTGTCCTTGAAGCTGAAAGTGCCCATGGCATAGGGAAACAATTTGATGTAGGCATACGAGGTGGTGAATTTGTAAAGGTCTGTATCGAGTATGGTATGAATCATGGCAAAATATTCTTTAGTTATGATGTTCGATTTTGGGGATGAAGATAGTGAAAATTTCTTATTTGATCAGCCTCTATCTGTTAACAACGGCATATTCCTATTAAACCATGTTATAAATGAGACCGTCATGGACAGAAATTTTGGATATTTCGGGGAAGTCCGTACATTTGCAATGTGTTTTTCATAGTATTAGATTTAAGGTTAACAAAAGATTGGCTGTC
>OOAD01000888.1_pt1 | contig 18922 bp, 20 predicted proteins | sample 1671151 | NCBI WGS metagenome assembly OOAD01 (sample SAMN06348127, study PRJEB24527) | human gut metagenome | biome: human gut; feature: ankylosing spondylitis patient; material: feces | host: Homo sapiens | place: China | collected 2015-10
ATTTCACACGGTTGGCACGGATCTTTGCCGTGGCAAGGTTCTCGGTTTCACTGCCTAATGAGTTGCAGTAGCCATCGACATAAAGCGGCAGCTTGCCGTCAAGAATTGTGGCTTTGTTGCTTTCGATACATTCCAACAGGCGGGCAAGTTCCGTGTCATTGCCATTCCAAGGCACGTAGAACATGTCCTTCTGCGGAACGAAGCGGAAGGTGTAAACTGTGTCTGTTTTCTGCTGCGCAAAAGCCGGAAAAGCTGCCGGTGCCAGCCACGAAAACAAAATGAAGAATAGGATTCTTTTGCTCATTTTTTATATGCTTTTTAAATTTCCAATCCAGACTTAACATACAAAATAAGCGAAAAGATTTAAATTCAGCCCGATTCTTGCCTATAAAAAATGTCTCAATTGTCAGAATCGCACATCTTTGTGATTTAGAACGTTTTGGATTTTGTCGTTTAGGCTATTTTTTGTCGCTTGGGCTATTTTCCCCATCCACACACCGTATTATTCCGCCTCTGTTTTCCTCCATTTGACAGGGGTACAGCCTGCATTTTCCTTGAACAGCCTTATAAAATGGCTTGGTGACAAAAAACCGGATTTCTCGGAGATGTCGGCTATCGTCAACCTCGGATATCGCGCAAGCAGACGTTTCGCATATTCTATACGAAGTCCGGTAATCCAATCGCGGAACGACATGTCATACGTAGTTTTGATGTACCCGGACAGGTAGGTGCGGTTGGTATGAAGCACATCTGAAAGCTCCTTTATGGTAAGGCCGGGCCGGATATAACCGTCCGCATCGATCCAACCTTTGATTTTTTTCGCCATTTCGGCATGGAAAAAAGGAGTATCCTGCCTCTGTGCCTGTTCCCGGTTTGTGGTGTCACACAGGTCTTCCTCTTCAGAAGTCATGCCATCCTCCATCGCGTTTTCCACCTGTTCGTAAAACAGCAGATAGTTCAGATAGCAAAGGAAGAGATAAATGTAGAACGGTACCGATGACAGAATCCAGATATAGATGTATTCATCAGGCAGGAATGTCAGCAGTCCGCATCCCACCCCGAATGTGACAGCCCAGTAGGTGAAAATGGAAAGCCATTTGATATAGGCACCGATGTCGTCCGCACGGGTGTCATCGAAAATGCGGATGACCCTGTGATAGGCCCGGAGAAGCCTACGGGTCAAGAACAGCCCATAGATAACCAACCATGCGGCCAAGGCAAACATCACCGTTGTCTGTAAACCACCTTTTGGTAACAACAGCAGAACGATGCCGGAAAGGATGGAAAACAGTATCCATAGACAGATATGCGTCCGTAACCGACATTTGGTGATATAAAAGCGGTCAAGCAGAGTGGTGAGGCCCGAACTGAACAACCAGTAGCACAAAAAATAGGTGGACAGGTTCATCAGGATGGCGGCATCGGTATTCTTGAACCTGATCCCAAAAAAGAAATGTACCGAATAGTTGGCGGCAAGTAACAGTATGGCTACCCCCATAATTCGCCGGGAACGCAGATAATTATTGAAAATGGCTTTTTCCGGGGTTGGAGCCAACAAAAAATAAAAGCCGAAGAACAACATCAACGGTAGCGCAATACAAAGTGAATAACTGTATATAGATGGTTCCATTTTATTATGCCTAACTATTTTGAATGCAAAATTAGCGAAAATACTGAATATATGGCGGATTTGCCATGACGATTTACTTTCAACACCCTATTTTGATATAATCGAGGGCTTGTTGTATGGTATCCTTGCCATTATGTCATATTGATGGAAAAAGGCAGGAAAAGGAATGGTATGTTCCCAATCCTGCCATATATATCCGCACACTCGTTCACATTTTTATACCTTTCGGTTTGCACTCGTCACGGACGTTGAATCCCGGCCGCCCGATGATGATATGGTCGGCAATAAAATTGCCAGACGGACTGCGTTCATTCACCGGGCTGCGTATCTGCGGCACATCTTCGGTGTGTTGTGGAGATACGTTTCGTACACCTTCCGCATCCGGTTTGACCTCCTGTCCGTCATTCTCCTTTTCGGCGACTTCGGGCGTAGGCGGCTCAAGCTCCAACTGTATCTTTCGGTCGAGTGCTGCAAGTTCGGACTTCAACTGTTTCAGTTCGTCCTCCTTCTTCCATACCTTCCCGGCTATCTCCTACAACTGTGGGACCTCCTTTTCCTGCACCTCGTTCTTCGCCTTGTACTGGTCAATGATGGACGGAATCCTCTCCTATGCGTTCAGGAAATTGCGTGCGGCGGCTACCGGGTCAGCCATCGCCAACATGCAGCCTATGTCATACAAGGATACTGATACTACGGGAGAACCTGTCGAGCATGTGACAGAACCGGACAAGCAAATTGCGCATTCGGCTCTCGGTGACTACGGACCATTCAGTGTGAAATACGCCACGAAGGAATTTCTCAGCTACGGGAACAAAAAGTTCCGCATATAGATTCTGATTTTGCTTGTTACAGATGGAAGCAACGGCAATATGCCAGAGGAGGCCGGGCTATACAAAAAAATAAGGGGCTGTACACATGCGTCAGCTCCTTGTTTTTAAGGGGATATTCGACTTTTAGCCCCCCAAAAGATCAATATTGTTATGTACAACCGTCCAACCTGCGGGTAAAGTGCGCAACTCGGACCTGGACAGCAAGCTGAAAAGAGGCACAAGTATGTAGGCAACCCTGTTATAGCACCGGAATCTGCTGTGTCGCATGAATCAACCGTAGTCCCCGTGAAAGGCATGGCTATACCGCCAAGGGCTGTGGATGAAGTCGCAATGCGGAAAGCCGTCCTTTCCCAGGCAGTTCTCAGGAAGTCTTAAGAAAGAGGGGATAAACATCTGATACGGACAACTCGCAATACGATACGCAACGATGAAAGTGGTGAACAAATCTGGCACTAACGGATGCGCCTCTTTTATATGATTATAATATTAACAAGAAATGCCCGCCATTGTTCTTAAATGCGAATTATAACTTCTTACTGTTGGAAGATTATCTATAAATCGGGCATGAGGGTAAGAGTGCTTACAAACAATTCGGCCCGCTTTATTGGGGGCTGCCAAACCTCGACCGGCACCTGTACCACCCGCGGATATAAATTCGGACCGGAGGTATGGATGGTATTCCGCACACCGGACCAACGTACCCTTGCGGACAGTCCCGAGCCCGGCAAGCCATAATTCCGTCGGGTCAATTGAACAACCGCCTCTCGGAATATGTTCATATCATGGGCCGGTCCCGTATGCAGCTATTTTCCGGGGTACATGACATTGAGGACATACCGCCTGATGCCGACATCCGAGGTTATGTTTAAATTTGTATATTAATTTATATTTTTATATATTTGCAACAGTTATTGTCTAATTTACATCAGAATGACACGTGTTCGGAATATGGGAAGAATACTGTCCGCATTCCTTATGCTGGGAATTTCCTCCATGTGCGGAGCCCAGATATATAAATACTTGGGAATAGAGGACGGATTGAGTAACCGGAGGATTTACCGTATCCAAAAAGACGGGAGGGGATACATGTGGTTCCTCACCCAGGAGGGGATGGACCGTTATGACGGCAAGCGGATCAGGCATTACACTGTTCTTGACGGCAATCTGAAGGTGGCCCCGCAAGTCAATCTGAACTGGCTCTACACCGACACGGAGAACACGCTGTGGGTTGTGGGAAGGAAAGGCCGTATTTTCCATTACGACACCCTCCATGACCGTTTCCGGATGGTATACAGGATACCCGGTCTTCAGGATGACTTCGCCACGGGCATGCTCTGTTACGCCTATATGGACCGTGGGGACCGCATATGGCTCTGTCAGGGTGACCATATCATCCGCTATGACACCCGCACAGGCATTGCGCAGCGGCTGGTCTCCCGTTTAAGAGGTGATATAACCGCTATCAGCGAGACGGACGGTACAAACCTTTTCATCGGTACCGTGAACGGACTTTTTCCGGTACGGGAAAGGGACGGTGTCCTTGAGGCGCTTGCGGACACGGACAGCATCCGGACGCCGGTCAGCGAACTCTACTACCACCCCGGTTCGAAGAAACTGTTCGTGGGAACCTTCAGGAAAGGCATACTTGTATACGGAGTGTCCGCAGGCAGTACGCTGCGGAATGTGGCCGTCAACCGGATCACCCCTCTCAATGACCGGGAGCTGCTGATAGCCACGGGCGGAAGGGGGGTATACAGGATGGATATGGACTCGCTAGTGCCCAAACCCTATATAACTGCCGACTACGCCAGCCACAACGGCATGAACGGAGACAATATCAATGACATTTATGTGGATGGCGGGGACCGTATCTGGCTTGCCAACTACCCCGCCGGAGTCACAATCCGGAATAACCGCTACCAGAGCTATGAATGGTTCCGGCACTCACCGGGCAACAGCCGGTCGCTGGTTAACGACCAGGTGCACGATGTCATCGAAGACAGCGAAGGCGACTTGTGGTTCGCCACCAGCAACGGGATCAGCCTGCTGCAGCCTGCGGTAGGACGGTGGCGCTCCTTTCTCAGCCGGTCCGATGGGATACAGGATGGCGGGAACCATATCTTCCTGACGCTCTGCGAGGTCTCGCCGGGTGTCATCTGCGCCGGCGGGTACGCTTCGGGCCTGTACAGGATCGAAAAGAAAACCGGGAGGGTGGAATACTTTCCCCCCTCCTTTGCAGCAGAGGGGCGTCCAGACCAGTATATCAATGACATCGGAAAAGATTCTGGAGGATGTATATGGACAGGGGGCTGCCACAATCTCAAACGTTTCGATCCCCATGACGGCACAGTACGCCTGTACCCGGTCCCGGGCCCCATCACCGCCATACTGGAGAAGGCTCCGGAATGGATGTGGATCGGTACCGGCATGGGGTTGTACCTGCTTGACGGGCACGGGGGGACCTGCAGACATATCGCCTTTCCAGTCGAGGCGGTTCATGTCTATGCACTGTACCAGGCACCGGACGGGCTCCTGTATATCGGCACCGGCGGGGCGGGACTTCTCGTCTATGACAGCGTGGAGGACAGGTTCGTCCGCCAATACCAGACCGAGAACTGCGCCCTGATATCCAATAACATCCATACCATTGTCCCCCGTGCGGACGGCACCCTGCTACTGGGGACCGAAAACAGCGTGGCCCTGTTCCGGCGTGAGAGCGGCACTTTCAGAAACTGGACGGCAGAACAAGGGCTGGCAAGCGTATGCCTCAATGCCGGGGTATCCACTTTCCGGCACGGGGAAAGCTTCGTGTTCGGGAGTAACACCGGAGCCGTCATGTTCCCCTCCGACATGAGGATACCCGCCCCGCATTTTTCTCGGATGCTCCTGCGGGATTTCATGATCTCCTACCGCCCCGTCTATCCCGGGGACAAGGGATCCCCCTTGAGGGAGGATATTGACAATACCGTCAGGCTGGAACTTGCATATGACCAGAATACCTTCTCCCTGGAAGCTGTCTCCATCAACTACGACTATCCCTCGAACATCCTATATTCATGGAAATTGGAGGGGCTCTACGAGGGCTGGAGCCATCCGGTCCAGAGCGGGCGGATACAGTTCACGAGCCTGCCCCCAGGCAACTACACCCTGCGTATCCGTGCCGTCTCCAATGAGGAGAAATACAAGGTGTATGAGGAAAGAAGCCTCGGTCTGAGTGTCGCCCGGCCGCTGTGGGCGGGTACATGGGCCATTGCCGGATATGCGTCATTGTGTGTGTTGGCTGGGGTGGTGTCTTTTCGTGTTGCCATGTTGCGCAGGCAGAAAAGGATATCAGACGAAAAGACGTGCTTCTTCATACATACTGCCCATGATGTCCGTACTCCGCTTACGCTGATCAAGGCTCCGCTGGAAGAGGTGGTGGAGAAAGACATGGTGAAGGCGGAGGGGATGGACAATGTACGGATGGCCCTGAAAAGCGTGGACGGACTTCTGGGATTGGTCACCAGCCTGATAGATTTCGAGAGTACGGACAACTACACCTTGAGACTTCATGTCTCGGAATATGAGCTCAACAGTTATCTGGAGACGACCTGTGAGGCATTCCGCACATATGCCTCCATCAGGGACATCGATATCACCCGTGAGAGCGGCTTCCCTTACCTGAATGTCCGGTTTGACAAGGACAAAATGGACTCTATATTGAAGAATATACTGTCCAACGCACTGAAGTACACTCCACGGGGCGGGAGTATCCAGGTCCGTGCCTTCGCGGACCGGCATGTATGGGGTGTGGAAGTGGAAGACACGGGGATTGGCATTCCACCTGAGGAACGGAAGAAACTGTTCAGGAACCATTTCAGGGGCAGTAATGCCGTCAATCTGCAAGTGGCGGGAAACGGTGTCGGACTGATGATGGTACATAGGCTGGTAAGGCTGCACGGAGGCAGGGTCCGCGTTACCAGTACCGAGGGGAAGGGGACCATGGTATGTGTTATTTTTCCCCTGAGGAGCAGACGCCTTGACAAGGCATGCCCCGTTGCTTCGCCCAGGAAACAGGATACCGGGAAAACCCGCATGGGACCGGATTGCGGCCCCATGCGTGAGATCCTTCCAACAATGACCGGCGGGGACCGGCAGCGTATTCTTATTGTGGAGGACAATGACGATTTGCGGACCTACCTTGAGGGGCTGCTGAAAGAGGAATACCTGGTCCAAACCTGTTCCAACGGACGGGACGCGCTGCTTGTGGCGAGAGAATACAATCCGGACCTGATACTTTCGGACGTTATGATGCCTGAAATGGGAGGGGACGAACTTTGCGCGTCCGTCAAATCCGATATTGAGACATCCCATATCCCGGTCATGCTGCTGACCGCCTTGGGAGATGAGAAGGACATGCTGGAGGGGCTGGAAAACGGAGCTGACGCCTATATCACCAAACCGTTTAGCATAAACGTGCTCAGGGCGAATATCAGGAACATACTGGCAAACCGGGCACTGCTCAGACGGGCATACGCCGGTCTTGAGGACGGAGTCGGACAGGTTCCGCCGGACTGCCACAATACCCGGGACTGGAAATTCATGGCCTCCGTAAGGGAATGCGTCATGAAGAATATCGACAACCCCGGTTTCTGTGTGGACATGCTCTGTGGCATGCAGAACATGAGCCGCACCGGATTTTTCAACAAGTTGAAGGCGCTCACCGGCCATGCCCCGGCTGACTATATCCGCTCCATGCGGCTGCAATATGCGGCACAACTGCTCAGGGAAAAAGACTGTTCGATAACGGAAATCTCGGATGACTCGGGGTTCTCCGATGTCAGATATTTCAGGGAGGTGTTCAGGAAGTACTATGGAATGAGCCCGAGTGAGTACAGGAATTCGATGAGAGGATAACATCACGGGCAGACAGACTCCAGGATATGGCAGGTCTTATTGTCGGAGATGGTGTATGTTTCGCTCCGCACCGACAAGCCGGGCACGGTTAACTCGTTCACCGTAATGATGAAGGCGAACAGCCGCCCTGCCCCAGTATTGAGGCTCGTGCCTGATAGGGATAGTAGAAATAATAGTGTTCGTCCAACAGCCCGCCTGCGAGCGGTGTCGGACTTTCAGTTTTCCATACGAGACCGCCCGTGTCGGCATCTCTCTCGGCTGTCAGTTTCACGTTGGAATAGACTGTTTGAGTGCCCCGCACCACGTATAGGCCGCAGGCCCCGCCTTCGGAAAACTTGGTTTGGCAGCCATTCTCCACAGTACGGGTGGTTTTGCGAACAGCCGACGTATATCCAGCTTTTCAGATAAGCTGCGTTTTCAGTGCGTATATGTTCGGCTATCCCGAAAAACATTCCTGCCAGGGCTGCGGCGAACTCGGCCGTTAATTCCTCCTTGCCGTATTCCTCTGATCCGAACGGGTGCGCAAGATCCCGGTTCAATCGGGTGGGGTGTCCCGTGGAATGTCCCATTTCATGCAGAAGCGTTTCGTAAAAGCTCTGCATATCGACGAACTGCGAGCGAAGCGGCACTACGATATAATCGGCTAAAGGAGAATAGAAAGCCCTGTCGCCTTGCTGCTCCCGTATCGGGCAAAACCAGCTTTTCGCCTCCAGCATGGCGTCTATTTCGGGCTGCTCTGCCTGTCCCCCTCTGAACTTCTCCCTTAACGCTTCCCATTCTTCCGGCCTCACGTCCGAAAAATTGGTCTGATCCAAGTTAAAGACCGAGTAATATTTATAGGTCGGTATAACGTTGTATTCCTGTTGCTGCTCCCGGCTTAACGCCTTGTATTCCTCAAAGGTTATTTTCTTGCGTGTTTCCTTGTGGTACACGTAGAAAAGGAAGTAATAGACCGGAAACGATTTCGATCCTTTCAGCACGGAGATCCCGGCCTCTTTCGCCTGGTTGAATGTCATAAATACGGGTGTCTGGTACTGGAATTTCTCGCAAAGGAAAAGGAGTAAAAAGGCGTTGCCTCCGGTGTACCTGCGTCCTGTGAGGTTCTGCGGAAAGAAATTGCGTGTATTCGCCGCAATGGTGATCCAGGGCTTTTGCCAATTGTCCTCTACTTGCTGGATCTTCTCGATCATTTATGTCTGACATCAAATTTGCAAACTGTTGCGCTGCCTTGTCGAAATAATCAGTTTTCATAACTACGTCCCCCGTTCTTTATCCTGGTGGGTGAGCCAGTTCTAAAGGTTGTTATCTCTTTTTCTATACCTCTAAGATAGCACTTTTATTTGAGAGATGCAAGTATTTAAACAACGTTTAACTAACTATTTATAAGATAATTATATGCAAAAGTAGTATTTTAGTATATACTAAATTTAGTATTTACTACCTGATTTTTTCCGATAGTAAACTCCCCACCTCGCACCCTCCCCCACCAAACCTTGCGGATGCCTAAGATTCCGATGTTTTTGTATCAAGACAACCTCATTTTGGTTTTTCGGGGCTGTCGGTGTGGTCGTCTTGCGTTTACCTTGAGTTCCGAGAGGTTTTTGTATGAGAACACCCCAAACGTTTTTTTCCATAGCACAAGTTTTTTAGGAAAAATACTACCTGGCTTAGCCAGGCTGGAGATTTTTTCTAAAAGCCGCTTGCGGCTCAACTTGGGATATGGAAAAAGCCGTTTGACCTTTGCAGACAAAACCCCCGGTCAAGGTAAACGCAAGGCGGCCACGCCGGAAAAACTAAAATACCTCTCTCCCCTGAAAGGGGGGTTAAAACCGGGTTCGACAATCGGCTACCGGAGTTCCCGACAAGGAATGTTCCTTGCCCCGCCGACGAGTGCCTGCGCTCATCAGCCGGGCAAGGATCATTCCGGGTACTCCTTTCCGGATTGTGCCGATCAGTGAAAAGTCAGGCGCTTTTATCCGGCTGGCTTCACCGAACGAATCTATCCGGAAATAGCCTACCTTAGCCGGGTGGGTGGGGGGGTGTATTTATGCGTTAGGGATTGCAGTGGAAAGCCCACAGCCTTCAGGCGAGGACTTGGAGGCGGAAAGCCCGACCGTTTACGGGAACGCCCAAATCCTCCAAAAGAAAAGCGTACTAATACACTAAAATACTAAAAGTAGTAAATACCCTTAATTCCGCAACACTATTATAAATTAAACTTTTTAAGTACCTGAGCAACAAAAAGTTGCCCATGATTTTGCCATGTCAGAATTTTTACTTATCCTAGTGTTGCAAAAAAACAAGCAAAAACTCTGATATGACATGGTGAAGATACAAATTAAACGAGATATACTCCCTATATTCGCGTAGTAATCCCCTATTGTCCCTGTCGCAAGACAAACTCCAGAGTTTTGTTTTTATATACTCCCCCCCTATACGGTAGCGTATGGATCTTTTTCCTGAATCACCTTTTTAATCTTGAACAGCCGTTCTTTGGTTAGCGGCTTTATAGTTTCCGGATCCTCACCGTCGAATGTTTCCCCGAAGATCAGATCGTCCACCTCCAGGCCATGATTAAAATTCTCCCTGATACAGTCCCTTAGCAACCAAAGGTTTTTGAGGTTCACCCAATCGGCCGTTATGTTCCTGATCCTTCTAAACATGATTATCGCAGTACGAAAATAATGCCCCACATGATCGTAATCATGGCAAACCCGTTTATCCAGATAATAAACATCTATTTCCTGGTTTTCTTCATCCTCCGCGATCCGGCAAAGGCAGAACGGGATCTGCTCCAGTTTATCCCATTCGATATATTCCGTTGATTTCATATTGTCATTATTATAAATATCATTACTTGACCAGCGAGGTTATCACTTTGGCAAATTCGGAAATATCCCCCTCCACGCTGGCCTTTTCCAACGCTTTCATATATTCTTTTCTACGCTCCACCGGAACAACCGTCCAGTTATAGCCTCCAGACGCAAGCATGGCGTTCAAGACGAACCGTCCCATTCTCCCGTTCCCGTCCATATAGGGGTGAATATACACGAAAAAGAAGTGTCCCAAGACAGCCCTTACCGCCGGGTGCGGCTCATTCTTCAAGAGATCGAAAAGGACGGGTATAGCGTCCCTGACCGCTTTCGGGTTCAACGGGATATGTTGCGATCCCCGTATATAGACCTGCCCGGTACGATAACCCACAAGATCCTCCCTTTGCAAGATCCCCACCGTAACGAACGGCATCCACATCTGCATATACCAGAGGGGATGATCCGCCCTTACCGCTTCCCCTGCGTTCTTTCCTTTCAGTATATCGGAGATCGTCCCCCTGACAGCCTGGAACGCCTGGTAATACCCACGTGCCACCAGTGCGTTTTTATGCTCCTTATCTTCTTCCTCCGGCTTCCAGTTCCCGACACGCACTTTCTCGATCAGTTCCGGGGAAACCCTATATCCCTCGATCGAGAGAGAATGATAAGCGTCCTCCGAATACTTTTCATCGACGGATCTCAAATACCCCTCCACGTCATCAATCTTTCCAGGGGCTTCGGGAAACAGTTCTACAACCTTATCCCTCATGTTCTCCCACATCAGGCGCAAGCGTGTGACGTAAGGCGACACTTCATAAACAAGGGGCGTTCGTGGCTGATCCTCGAACGGATCCTCTTCTCTCACGTCATACCCGAACCCCCGCATCGTGGAAACGATGCTGTCGGCGATTTCGCTGTTCCCGATGTTCCGGAACGCCCCGGCTATTCTTCCGGCACGAAGCGAAGCCCCGTTTTTCGTCAGTACCTTTAATATATCGGCAGCGTCCCGTATCATGGCCAGGCAGGTGCGGGCTGCGATCTTCTCCACCTGGAAATATCTCGGCGTGGCATATACCAGGGCTTCGGCAAGCGGATAGAGATTAAGGCCGTATTCCGGCTCTTTATATACCTGATCCGGGATCTCGCTTTGAAACACCAAAAGCGAGGTATCATACATCAGCTTTTGCGTGTTGTTATGGCCTTTCGGCGACTTGATAACCACCTGCACGGGCACGGTCGTTTTCCCCGAATACAGATCCAGCGACTGGTCGGCCGTCAAGCACCATTGTTCCCCCAGCCGGACGGCCGCATATTTCGCAATAAAATACCAGAATGAGGTGTACCAGATCGTCGTATCCCCCTCTGTTCCCGGCCTGGCCGCAATATACCAGCCTTTCATTACTTCCTGCAACCAGCCGTTATCCAACAGCCGGGTTAAATGCGTTCTCCCTATCTCGGCCGTCCCTTGCAGGACGACACAGCGGTCTTTCTCCTGGAGCTTTCTTAATTCCTCCAGTGAAGCCGCCATTTTCTCCGCCATTGTTGCCATACTACCGTTTTTATTTAGATTCTGATTATTTTCGTGCAAATACTCGTTTTTAGACATGTGCAAATACTCGTTTTTAATTTCGCGCATTTACTCGTATTTGTTGCAAAAATACAATATTTGTTCCGATAATCAGCTATTAATGAAGTCTTTTTTTACTTGTTGTATCGTCGAAACGGCTTTTCCCGTGAGCTTCGCCACGTTCCGGATCGAGTAGCCTTTCTTTAACAAGGCGATCGCCTCCCGGTATTCCTCTTTCCTCTGTTCGGCCGTTTTCCGGCTTCCCGGCTTCCGTCCCAGCCTGCCCCCTTTCTGGATGTACAACTCCCGTCCGCTATTAAGGCGGTCGATGATCCCCTGGCGTTCGATCGCGGCCAGTTCCCCCAACAGGGTAGTGATCAGAGAGGACAAGGGGTTTACCGTCTTGTCCGGCCGTAATGTTTCCAGGTTCAAGTTTTGGATATACACGCATATTTTATGCGTGTGCAGCGTATCGAGTGCCTTTAGTATCTCCAGGGTGGAACGCCCCAGGCGTGAGATCTCGGTCAGCAACAGCATATCCACCCGGTTCTGCGGATCTGTGCAGTATTCCAGGCAACGGCTTAAAACCGGGCGTTCGATATTGGCCTTTCGTCCGCTTATCTTTTCCTCAAAGACCGCCGTCACCTCGTACCCCCGTCCGGCTGCGAACCTCTCCAGATCGACAACCTGCCGTTCGGTCGATTGCCTGGCCGACTGCGAGCTTACACGTGAATAGATAACCACATTCATAAGACAAGGGATATTATAACAGGTCAGTTATCACAACCGCCGGAATATCCAGCTTTGAGAAAGCGAACATCTTTTTCCCCAGATCCTTTAACGAGGCTCCGATATGGTACACGTCCGTTTCATCAACGATCAGGAAACGGTCGTGACTGTCCCGGTACGTCCTGATGTCGATAGGTGGGTACTGGCTGTTATGCCTGTCAAGATCAAGTTGGAGTTGCTGCGTGATACGCTGGGTGTAAATGGTGGCCGAGACACCGACGCTGCGTTTACTCAACATGAGCAAGACCGTTTCGTCCACATAGTTGTCGATAAGCACGATCGAACGCCTGGCCGACTTTACCAGATCGGTGGCGAACTTGTACGCATCGAAAATCTGGCCGTTATAAAAAATGCCTTCGACCGGGGGCAAGGCAGTACGCACGAAAAAATCTATCTTCTCGGTATGTTGAGCGACAGTCCTTTCAAGTTCTGACAAACGTTTATTAATGGAATACCCCTTTAAAAGATAATCCTTTAATACACTATTCGCCCATTTCCTAAAAAGGGTTGCGTTCTTGCTATTAACCCGATATCCTATTGACAGAATCGCATCAAGATTATAATATTTAGTAGTATATCTCTGTTTGCCGTCATTACCCATATGTTCCAAAATGGAACATGTGCTATCTATATCAAGTTCGCCGCTTTTGTAAATGTTGTTCAAATGTTTGGTAATAGCTGGCCTTTTAGTCCCGAACAAGTCGGCTATTTGTTCTTGTGTCAGCCAAACGGTTTCATCTTCCAACCTCACTTCCAACTTGACCGCTTCATCCGGCTGGTATAATATGATTTCTCCCTGTTCCATTGCTTACTTACCTTTTCTTAATTCATCAAGCCTCTGCATCGCACCGCTGAACTTCTCACCAAACATCATATCATCGGGCAAAACAAACCAGGTGGGAATACCTCTCGACTGTGGATTACCTATACATTCATCTTGCCCGTTCTGTTTGCGGTAATCGTCCCATTCACTATAAGCGATGTTCCAACGAATACCTAATTTATAGGTATTTTCCCATTTAATAATAGCCAGTGAATATGCTGGATCATCTTTGCCGTCATAAATCACTTCTACAACTTCAACCACCCCTTTAGGAGAATTTATAAACTTCGGGTTTTTGATTTAATTATGTCGCCTCGAAAGGTGTCATGGCTCTTTATGCAAGGTTTCATGATTAAATACTACCTATGCGAAGCGGAGGGTGGAGATTTTATCGTGAACCGTTGGGCTTTGACCTGGCATACAAGAAAGACATGACAAATACTTTTGCGGCACAATTCATATCAGGTAGCGAAAGCGGATGTGCTAATACAGGGAAGAGAAGATCTCGTATAAAAGGTTGATGGCTTATAAAAAAAGGGGGGGCAGCGAAAAGAAAAATATGCCGTAGAATATTTTCTCTTTTCGCTGTACAATAGGGATCGGACTATTTTATGAAGTCTGAGAGAAGGTTTAGTTTAGTCCATTAGCCTATATATATGCTAAATCAAAGTAAACTATATTTAGGCAGACATATTTGCCTATCTATAAGTTTTTTCCTTATCATTTGTATAGACTAAAGAATGCTTGCTTTTCTTTTGGTTGTAATGGCTCTTGGAAGCTCAAATGTAATTGTAGGACGAGGAAAAAATTTTGGAAGGAAGCTGTTCAAGAAATCCCGATTATAAGCAAGTGCAAGGAAAGAAACAGAGTGAAAACAAAAAATCAGGAAATGCCTTTAATTGATGATTTTGTTTCTTGTTTGTTTCTCAATTAAAATCATAAATTTTACAATATATTGATTATTAAATTGTTATGTGTATTATTGGGGCGATTAAATTTAATTACCGAATTTAATACGCCTAATTGATTATAAATGTGAATTTATTCGTAAGTTTGTAACTGTTTTTAATAATACAATTGATATGAATGAAGAAATGATTGGTACGCTGGCCGGAAAAATCTGGGCAGTCTTATCTGAGCAACCAATGACCGTTAAGGAATTGAAAACTATAACCAAACTGAAAGAAGCAGAAATCTATGCAGCTATCGGCTGGTTGTCAAGAGAAGGAAAAATGACCGTTACCCCAAAGGGAAAAGATTTCGTTTACTCCTTGAACTAAAAATCCCAATTCGGAAAAAGATGTATTGATGTTTTGTTGTCGGTATTACCGCTCATTTCCTCATTGCGTCTTTTTTTTGTTGACACCATATTCTTTGCAGTTGCATCCGTTCCTTTTTAGCCACTCTCCCAATATCACCCTATGGTTCAATTCGTTGTAACCTCCTGAAGATACCAGGCAGATTTTGCCGCCATAGGATAGAAGTTTCAAAATCAGGTTTGACATATCGTTGCAGCGATCCAGCTGCTTGATATAAAGCATCCGGAACAGATTTTTGCTTATGGTCCCGTTCTGTAAACCTTTTATAAGGAAGGGTAGGGGAGCCAGTTCAGGCAATGTGACTCCCGTATATGATTTGGGAGGATTGGCCTCTATCGAGATAGGGACAAAACTGTATTTCTCCAGAATATTGATACTCTTGTAACTACATGTCTTGAATCGCATGGCTTATTGTTTTTTAGTTAGACATATTCCAGTTCAAATACACCTTCGACAATCAACTGTCTGTAGTAGTCCTGGGTATAATTTTCAGGTTTGCCGATTCCGTAGGCGTCAATAATCTCTTTTTTAATTTCATCGTCTAAGTCATTATAGTCGATTTCCTCGATACGAAAAAGGTCGAAATCCGCTTTTGTCTGGAGTCCCTTCTTCGCTCTTTGGATAATCGTGGCAGCGTTCGGATGTTGTGTGTCCGGAATCATGCATTTGGGTTCCAGGTAAATGAAGCGGTCCTTACCCAGATGGACACAAATCTGGCAGTTGCTTGCATCCGTGATTTCGGCTTCACCGTGTGTCAGAATCTTGTTCAGGTTGGTCATTGATATGTGATTGCTTTTCACCCCACGATAAATCTTACAAAATGCATCTTCAATCACGTCTCTGATTTCGTCATGTTTGCATTGGTTAATCTCCAGTTCCTTTGTCCAGAAGTCAAAAGAAAAGCTAGCCAACACGTCACCGCCATCGGCTGTGTTGCAAACCGTCACGTCCATAAAATCGACAGTGCCGCTCTGTACATGAACCAGATGGCCATAGTACACGAATGACTGGTTGTTGGATTCCTCTTTTCTGGTAATTTTATTGATAAGTCGGGTCAGCCAGTTATATTTATTCTTTTCCATTGTCTTTATTATTTTCAGTAGTGGTGGACTCTTTTATATAATCACGGATTGTTTGAATATCTCTAATTTCTATCTGTCCGGTGCAGACCTGTCCTTTTCGGTTAAGGTATTGGATGAATGCCCTTCCGTTTGCCGGATTCGGGAAAGAAAGAATGGCAAACTTCTTGCCGTTGGCCAGTAACCAGAATATTCTGGGAGAAACCCCCTTCCTGGCAGAAACATTAGCACCCGTTTCACTGGAAAGCATCTTGCAAAGAGGTGTGATTACCAACTTCTGAATCAACGAAGATTCGTTGACCTTTTCCGGCATCGGATTCAGACCCATCATGAATGTACGGGTGGCATTACGGGAACGTGATATTCTTTGGGCAAGTATTCCAAGGTTTTGCTTTATATTCATATCTATATAATCTATTGATTTTCTTAACTATACAAAGATAACTATATCTACTGAGGATCAGAAATTATCCGGTCTTAATATAATTCTAAACCTTCAAACCATACTATTCCATTATAGCGGCCACTATAAGAATGGTAATGATACCCAAAAAGAAGGGTATTACTAACAATTCAACCTGAAAAAATCAAATTTGAAAAATTGTTGACAATGATACAGTTGGTCATGACCTTCCACTTTTAACATTTAGCTTGAATGGGAATGTAATGAATTCGGAAATCACAAGTTTGCATAGATGGATATATATGCGGTATAAACATACAGATAAGGGAAAAGGGAACGTGGGTGCGTTCCCGGAAGTGGTGGAGGAGATTCTGTTTCTTGCTTGAGAGGAAGAAAGCGCTTAAATAGAATCAGAAGAGAGCAAAAAGAAATTAAATAAAGAAAAAGGGGAGAAGAGTAATCTATTAAAAAGGGTTCCAATCCATAAATCCAAATTTCAAGGGGGAAATCTAATTTGTGAACCGCAAAAATGGCAAAAGACAGCGTCCGGAATTTGCATCCAATCCCGTACACTGTCCTCTGTCCTATTCATTCAGCCTTTCCTGAACAGTTGGGATGTCCGGAAGATGGCCCTTACATTATTGGGAGGGAGAATCAGGTTGTTAAGCGGTAATCCTATAGTCTTGGCGAAAACTACACCTCTGACGGAACCGTATGCCAGTGAGGCGAACTGTGCAAGCAAATCAGCCGGGGCAATAAGGCCTTCGTGACTTTTCATCGCTTCTGCCGAGTCGGGCTCTATACCAAAATAAGATGCTAAATCCGCTTTCAGCAGGATACCGTTTTCTTTTGACAGAGTAACGGACACTGTGCAGCACATCACATTCTCCTCAAAATCATAAGAGAACCGGAATTTGTTTGCGACTTCAATGTCTTGTCCATCGTCCATATAGTTCTCAACAAATGTGGCAAACTGGATGAGATCCATGTTGATGAACTGGTATAATATCTCTTTGTGCATATCAGGAGAACATTGTATGTGCGACAATGGATGAATAGGGGACGGAACGTCTTCTTGCTGTGGTAGCGGCAGTGGCACCCTCGGCATATCGGTTCGTGGTGAATGGGCGGCAGACAGTCCTGCTCTCGTATTCCACAACCGGATGATTGTCTTCCATAGTAACTTCAATCAGACTATGACCAATGGCATTCTCTATCTTGCTGATTGTCTTCAATCCGAGGTTTTCCTTACCGCTGAGAATTTTGGTCACCTGGGCGGGTGTCACTCCCATCCGTTCGGCCAGTTCACTTTGGAGGATGCCTTCAGTCCGGAGAATACGGCGTAACTTCAATGCCAGTCTTTCGGAGACGGCAAGCCATTCACGGTTTTCCTTGCGGAATTCGATGTCCTTCTTTTCCTCGTCTGTCATCGGGCGGGACATCTGCTTGAGTTTCTCTACATTGAATTTCATATCTTCCATTTTTATATGTCTGCACTGTCTTCAATGCCGTTCGCTTTCAGATAGTTCAGTACGTTGTCTATTTTGTTGAACACCTTGTCTTTCAGTACCGGGGAATTCTGTATGGTATCTCCCAGCTTGATTCCTCCATATACTATCAGATAACAGTTTGGTCCCAGTTTTATCGCATACAAGCGGAGCAACGACGGGCGGTTTGTGCCATACGACTTCATGGGTTCCAAAGTCCACAGACATTTGTATTTGCCATCCAGGAAGTGGAAATATTCATCAAAACTAGGCTTTTCGCCCACTTTCATGTTGGAAACAAGTTCTTCAATATATTCTTCCAGCTCTTCCGCTTCATCAAGGATCTTTTGGGCGGATGCTTCAGGTTCATTGGGGTCTAATCCTGCATCTTTTCAGAAAGGGGTGTCTATATGGACTGCATTATCCGTGAAAAACTTCTCCAGATAATCGAGGTCGTGCCATTCCTTGAACACACGGACATATTCATTCAGGTCTTCTTCATCAAACTGTATGCTGTACAGCCAATTCTCATATATTTCAACAATCTCCAAGATTATTCTACTTTTAAGTTGATTGAATTTATGCAAGAGTAAATATTTTATCGGAATATACCAAATAAAGCCCGGAGCAATTTACCTGTGGGTAAAACATTGAAAAATGTTCCGACGGGAATGAATCTGTTACTGTAACTATTACAGCTTTATTCAAAGCTGTTTTATAACTAGGGCTATAGATGCAGTTCTGGTTTTATGGTATCGGATGATGAATGTCGGGAATATTCAAGGGATACACCTTATCGGTAGAATAATAGTACCATTTATTTTTTGTATTGTACTTCGCAAAATTGCCTCTTGAAATAAATTAGTCCGAAAAATGGAGAAATGCGAGCGAAAAAAAAGATACAAATCTATTTCCAGAAAAAAAAAATAATTATTTTGTTTCCTTTTCCTTTCGTTTCTTTCTTCTGATTTTAAAATAAACAGAACGCCTAGTAAACCGAAAGGAAGAACAATAACTAAATTTACTAGAAGTGCTATGGATACACATGTACCAACATGCATAAATGCTGTTGAAAAACTATCAAAGAATGAAAAAAGTATAGCTAAGAATGTTCCTATAATAGTTATTGCTATGCCTATGCAAATCAGATGTAATATATCTAAAATTAAATCTTTAATGCAGTATATATAATCTTCCTTGTCCATATCTAAGTTCTTAAGATACTAATTATTAATGCGAATCAGCAGTTGAAAACATCTTCAGATTCTTGATTTAAAAGTTTGTAA
>OOAD01000905.1_pt1 | contig 18670 bp, 12 predicted proteins | sample 1671151 | NCBI WGS metagenome assembly OOAD01 (sample SAMN06348127, study PRJEB24527) | human gut metagenome | biome: human gut; feature: ankylosing spondylitis patient; material: feces | host: Homo sapiens | place: China | collected 2015-10
GTCAGAGCCGCCCTTGCCGCCGCCCATGGGCAGGGTGGTCAGGCTGTTCTTGAAGATCTGCTCAAAGCCGAGGAACTTCAGGATGCCCTGATTGACAGAAGGATGGAAGCGCAGACCGCCCTTGTAGGGGCCGATGGCGCTGTTGAACTGGACGCGGTAGCCGCGGTTCACCTGGACCTTGCCCTGGTCATCGACCCAGGGTACACGGAAGGTGATGATGCGCTCAGGCTCGACCAGACGCTCGATGAGGCCGGCCTTCTCGTACTCGGGATGCTTCTCCACGACGGGCTGGATGCTCTCCAGGACCTCGCGGACAGCCTGCAGGAATTCGGGCTCGTTGGCATTGCGCTTTTCCAGGCCCTCGTAGACACGCTTCAGATATTCATTCGTCAGCATAATGATATACTCCTTTTCCCTTAACTCTATTGTGTGGAGGCTCCGTCTTTCCCGTTTCCCACGGCGGGGCTGATAAGCCTCTGACCACTTTGCTATTATAAAGCTTTATCTGCCGATTTACAAGATGGCCCGCCCCGCAAAAACCGGAAAATCTTTCAAAATACAATGGAAAAGATGAATGCACTTCACGAAAAAGACGGGACACATCAAAAAATTGCGATAAAACCTGCTTTTGTAAAGAAACAAAAAATCCCTGCACCGGCTCAGAACAGGCGGTGCAGGGAGGAAAAGTCTTACTTCAGCAGCTTCTCGCAGGCGTCAGCGGCACCCTCGAGGAACTGTCCGCCGTAGGTCTCGATCATGCCGGCGTCGGACAGCGCAGCCAGCTGCGGGTCGATGGGGCATTTGGCCAGAACGGGCAGGTGATGCTTTGCGGCCACCTCGTCCACATGGCTGTCGCCGAACACATTGATGTGCTTGCCGCAGTCGGGGCAGACGATATAGCTCATGTTCTCGACGATGCCCAGCATCGGCACCTTCATCATCTCGGCCATGTTCACGGCCTTGGCCACGATCATGCTCACCAGCTCCTGCGGGCTTGCCACGACGACGATGCCGTCCACGGGCAGGCTCTGGAAGACGGTCAGGGGGACGTCACCGGTTCCCGGAGGCATATCCACGAACAGGAAATCAACATCTTTCCAGACCACATCGGTCCAGAACTGCTTGACCGCACCGGCGATGACGGGGCCGCGCCAGACGACGGGGTCTTCCTCGTTCTCCACCAGCAGGTTGATGCTCATCACGTCGATGCCCATCCGGCTCTGGATGGGCCAGCAGCCCTTGTCGTCGGCCATGGCGCGGCCATGGATGCCGAACAGCTTCGGGATGGACGGGCCGGTGATGTCGGCGTCGAGGATGCCGCAGTGGTAGCCGCGGCGTGCCATTGCACAGGCCAGCAGGGCGCTGGTCATGCTTTTGCCGACGCCGCCCTTGCCGGACACGACGCCGATGACCTTTTTGACGCTGCTGTTGGGGTTGGGGGCGTCATGCTGGGGCGCAGCATTGCGGGAAGAACACGCTGCCCCGCAGTTGGAGCAGTCATGGGTACATTCTTCGCTCATTGTCTCATTGCGCACGGCCGTGGTACCGGGGGTGCGCTTCCTCCTTGCATTCTTAGATCCTGTCTGGCAGAACATTCCCGCCAGATACGATATATATCATATCATAAAACTGGGAAAGAAACAACCCACGGCCCCGCTCATATTTCTCAGAGCAGCTTACATATCTATAAAGAGATCCATTGGGGAAAGGGAGGGGGGTGCGCTGTGCGGCAGAGCTATCTGAAAAACGCAGCCCTGATGACCGGGGCGGACGTCCTGCTCCGTCTGGCGGGCATGGGGCTGCGCATCTGGCTGGCGAACGCTCTGGGCGGCGAGGGGATGGGACTGTACCAGCTGGTGCTGGCGGTCTACTCGCTCTTCGTCACGCTGGCGACGGCGGGCGTCTCGGTGGCGGCCACCCGCCTGATGGCCGAAGAGCTGGCCCGCAGCCCGGCGGAGGCCCGGGGGATGCTTCGCCGTCTCCTGCTGGCGGGGGCCGGGCTGGGCATGTTGGCGCTGGCGGCGCAGTTCGGGCTGGCGGGCCTCGCTGCAAAATGGTGGCTGGGTGATGTCCGGGCAGCGGGGGCGCTGCGTGTCTCGTCGCTGGGTCTGCCGTGGATGGCGGTGTCGTCGGTACTGCGGGGCTTTTTCATCGCCCGGCGGCAGGTGGAGCCAAACGTCCTGAGCCAGCTGGCCGAACAGACCGTCCGCATCGGCATCGTATGGGCTGCGCTGGAGCGGGCCGACGCCCTCGGCTGGGACGTGGGCGGGCGCTGCACGGCAGTGCTGGGGGCAACGGCGGTCAGCGAGGCCGTCAGCACCGGGCTGATGGCACTTTTTTACCGTAAAGAGGCCCGCCGCTGCTTCGGTGCGCGGCCTGCCTGCCGCCCGCAGGAGCCGGGAAAGCGCCTCTGGGACATTCTCTGGCCGGTGGAGGGAGGACGTTGTCTCGCCAGCGCTCTCCACACCGCGGAGAATATGCTGGTGCCGGCCTGCCTGGCAGTCTATCTGCAGTTTTCCGGCGGGCGTGCCGAAGCCGTAGCTCAGTACGGCAGCCTCAAGGGGATGGCCCTGCCTCTGCTGACCTTTCCCTTCGGACTGCTGGGAAGCCTTTCCGTCCTGCTGATGCCCGAGATCACTCAGGCCCACCTCCGGAGCCAGAACGGGCGGCTGGCCGCCCTCATCGACAGGATGCTCCGGCTCACCGGCTACTTCTCGGCGCTGGCAGGAGCGGCGTTCTGGGTGTGGGGTCGGCCGCTGGCCGAAGCTCTCTACGGCAGTGCCGAGGCGGGCAGCTTCCTTGTCATCCTCGGCCCGGCCATGCCGCTGATGTATCTCGAGAGCATGGTGGACGGTGCCATGAAAGGGGTAGGGGAACAGAAAGCCGTCTTCCGGTACAGCATGTGGGACTCCTGTCTCCGCATTGTGGGCGTGCTGCTCCTGCTGCCCCGCTTCGGGATGAAGGGCTTTCTTTTTGTGATTTTGCTGTCCAGCTTCTACACCTGCACCGCCAACACGGGGCGGCTGCTGTCCAGCTGCGGCCTTCCGCTGCGTCTGTGGAGGTGGCTGGGTGCGCCGGGCTTTGCGGGGGCCGTCAGCGCCGGGGCCGGGTTGGCCCTGAGGCATCTTTTAGCGGACTGGCTCACCGGCGGAGTCCTCTTGCAGCTGGCGGCGGTAGCGCTGGGCGGCGCGGGGATGGCAGTGGTCTGCTTTGCGGCGGCGTGGCCGCTGGGCCTCGGCGAAGAGCTGCGGGCCGTGGCGGCAGGGGAAAGGCGGCATAAGAAAAATGTCCAAAAAGTGAAATAGCTGGACACGGGGGAGAGAATCGAGTATAATACTAAAGATATTATGGGGTGATAGGCCCTTGAAATGAAAAACGGCAGCTGACATCTTCGGATGCCGGCCCCCGATGCAAAAGAGGATATGCTGTGAAGGAAAAGAAAACAAATCTGCTGCAGGTACTGGCCCGCCGGGCTCTGCTGGTGGCGCTGGACGGAGCCATCGTAGCCTTCAGCTTTTATTTCGCCCTGCTGCTGCGTGCAGACGGCGCTGTCGAGGCCTCCTGGTGGCCCCACAACCGCGCCCTGCTCTACGCGAATCTGCCCTGGATCGTGGCGGTCTACCTGCTCAGCTTTCTGGCCGGGCGGCTCTACACCATCCTTTGGAAGTACGCCGGGGAGCGTGACCTCATCCGTCTGGCCGGGATGATCGCCGTCCCGACGGGCATCGTCTATCTGGTCAACCGCTGCTTCATCCACGGTGTGCTCTTCAACTCGGCCAACGCCATGGCGGCGGTGCTCATTTTCCTGTTCATCGGCGGGAGCCGTCTGGCTTGGCGGCTCTTCCTGAACCACCCGCTGGGCGAGCGTCTGCGCGGCAACACCAGCAAGGACCCCAACCGCCCCGTCATGATCGTGGGTGCGGGCGAGGCTGGTGCGTGGGCCATCAATGTCTGCAAGACCAACACCAGCTACGGCCATGTCATCGTGGCCGTGGATGATGACCCCAACAAGCTGGGCCAGACCATCCACGGTGTCCCGGTGCGCGGCACACTGGAAGAAATTCCTGACCTGTGTACCCGCTACAACATCCACACCATCATCGTGGCGATCCCGACCCTGAAGGGAAGCCGCCTGAACCACGTCATCGACCTCTGCGTCTCCACCCACTGCGCCGTGCAGATGCTCAGCGACCCCCAGCTGGTGGGTGCAGGCACACCTCAGCAGGGCGCGTTCCGTGAGCTGAATACCGCCGATTTCCTCTCCCGTGAGGAAGTCACACTGGACACGGAGAAAATTTCCGGCTACCTCACCGGCAAGACCGTTCTGGTGACGGGCGGCGGCGGCAGCATCGGCAGCGAGCTCTGCCGTCAGGTCATGCGCTTCAAACCTGCAAAACTGCTTATCTTCGATATTTATGAGAACTGTGCCTATGAACTGCTGATGGAACTGCAGCAGAAGTATGGCCGTGATGTGCCGGTCACGGTGCTGGTCGGCTCCATCCGGGACAAGGCCCGTCTGGACGAGGTATTTGAGACGTACCACCCGACGGTGGTGTTCCATGCCGCCGCCCACAAGCACGTCCCGCTGATGGAGATCAGCCCCGCCGAGGCCGTCAAGAACAATGTCTTTGGCACCAAGAATCTGCTCACCAGTGCCAGCGAACACGGCGTGGAGCGGCTGGTGCAGCTTTCCACCGATAAGGCCGTCAACCCCACCAGCGTCATGGGCTGCACCAAGCGCTTGTGTGAGATGCTCATCCAGACCTTCGCAGGCAACACCGACATGAAGTGCGTCGCCGTCCGCTTCGGCAATGTGCTGGGCAGCCACGGCAGCGTCATCCCGCTGTTTGAGGCGCAGATCAAAAAGGGCGGCCCCGTCACCCTCACTGATGCCAACATCGAGCGCTACTTTATGACCATCCCGGAGGCGGCACAGCTGGTGCTGCAGGCCGGTGCGCTGGCCGAGAGCGGCAGTATCTATGTGCTGGACATGGGCGAGCCGGTCAAGATCATGGACCTTGCAAAACAGCTCATCCGCTTCTACGGCTATGAGCCGGGCGTGAACATGGATATTAAGATCGTGGGTCTGCGCCCCGGCGAAAAACTCTACGAAGAGCTGATGATGGACGAGGAGCAGGACAAGATGCGCCGCACCGTCCACAATAAGATCTTCGTGGCTCCGCCCCGGAACATCGACCTGGGCGAATTCTACCAGCAGCTCCAGGAGCTGGCCGTCGCCGCCGAGCACAACGACGACAGCGTGGTGGAGCAGTTGGCCAAAATGGTGCCTACCTTTACCCCCACCCGCGAAAACCTCAAGCTGTAAAACCGCTGGCTGCACGGCACCTTTGCTGTGTAAAAATATATGAGAGGGATGTACAATCATGGAAAAGAAACCGTTTTTGACTGAGTCGATGGCTCAGGACATCATTCAGGACGTACCCACCCCCTTCCACGTCTATGACGAGAAGGGCATCCGCGAGAACGCCCGACGCATCAACAAGGCATTCAGCTGGAACAAGGGCTTCCGCGAGTATTTTGCGGTCAAGGCTCTGCCGAACCCCGTCATCCTCCAGATCCTGAAGGAAGAGGGCTGCGGCGTAGACTGCTCCTCTCTGACCGAGCTGATGCTCAGCGAAGTGTGCGGCTTCAGCGGCAGCGACATCATGTTCTCCTCCAACCAGACCCCTGTGGAGGACATGAAGAAGGCTTACGAGCTGGGCGCTTATATCAACCTCGATGACGCCACGATGGTGGACTTCCTCGACCGCGTGGCCGGTGTGCCGGAGAACATCTTCTGCCGCTACAATCCGGGCGGCACCTTCCAGCTGGGCGAGAGCAAAGAGGGCTTCCAGGTCATGGACAAGCCCGGCGACGCCAAGTACGGCATGACCGAGGAGCAGATGATCGACAGCTACAAGAAGCTGGCGGCAAAGGGTGCCAAAAACTTTGGCATCCACGCCTTCCTGGCCTCCAACACCATTTCCGACGCCTATTATCCTGAGCTGGCAGGCATCCTGTTCCAGCTGGCTGTCCGTGTCCAGAAGGCCACCGGCGTGCATATCGCCTACATCAACCTGTCCGGCGGTGTTGGCATCCCGTACCGCCCCGAGCAGACTGAAAACGACATCATGGCCATCGGCGAGGGTGTTCGCAAGAAGTTTGAAGAAATTCTGGTCCCCGCCGGCATGGGCGATGTCTCCATCTTCACCGAGATGGGCCGCTTCACCACCGGCCCCTACGGCGCTCTGGTAGCTACTGCCATCCACGAGAAGCACATCTATAAGGAATACATCGGTCTGGATGCCTGCGCGGCCAACCTGATGCGCCCCGCCATGTACGGCGCTTACCACCACATCACCGTGCTGGGCAAGGAAGACGCCCCCCACGACCACAAGTACGATGTGGTCGGCGGTCTGTGCGAGAACAACGACAAGTTTGCCATCGACCGTATGCTGCCCAAGATCGACATCGGCGACATCGTGTATATCCACGACACCGGTGCGCACGGCTCTGCCATGGGTTACAACTACAACGGCAAGCTGCGCAGCGCCGAGGTCCTGCTCTGCGAGGACGGCTCTCACCGCCTCATCCGCCGTGCCGAGACTCCCCGGGACTACTTTGCAACGCTGGACTTCCTGCCCTTCATGAAGCCGCTGCTGGGCGAGTACAACGACGACTGAGCACGCTTCTGACTCCATCACACCAGAATAAAGCGAGGAACGACGCAGATGTTTTTTGGATTCCAACTCACCTGTGGCCTGATGCTGGTCTTTTACGGCTATTCGGTCATGAAAAATCCACGGGTCTGGGGCGACCAGGGCCGTCAGGCCGTCAAGGCCGAAAATTTCCCTGAGTACTGCCGCCAGAACGGCCTGTTTTTCCTGAAAGCTGGCTTCATCATGGCCCTCATCGGGGCGCTGGACGCGCTGGTAACGCTTTCGGGTCTGCTGTACGTCCTGCTGTACCTGTTCGGGCTGGCGTTTGCGTTCTACCCGCTCACCCGCTGGTGCAAAGAGAACGAGGGCTTCTCGTGGCCCTGGCCCCGCGTCGAGAGCGAGAAAAAGCGCATCAAGAAACTGCGCCGGCAGCAGGAGGCCGAAAAGGCGGAACGAGAAGAAAAGTAAATAGCAAAAAATAAGAGGCCGCTGTAAAAGCAACCTCTCAGTCCCACTTCGTTCGACAGCTCCCCTACCGAGGGGGGCCTCTGGCGAAGAGATTGGGCTTTCTGCCATGCCAAAGCCTCCCCTCGATAGGGGAGGCGGCACGACGAAGCCGTGACGGAGAGGTTGAACACAGCGGCCTCTTTTTGTTTTCTTAAATCAAACCATTTTCTTTGCAGTAGTGGTAAATACCATCCTCTGCACAGGTGCCGCAGACCTCGCTGGCGATGGCTTTCAAATCGGCAGAGGCGTTGCCCATGGCAACGCTGTGACCGACAGCCTGAAACATTTCTATATCGTTGTTTCCATCGCCGAAAGCCATCGCGTCTTCCTTTGTCAGGCCGTAGTGGGCCAGTACCTTCCGGATGCCTGCGCCCTTACCGCCCGAGGCGGGGATGATGTCTACGGCCCTGTCCCACCACGCGGCGATCTTTGCGCCGGTGGTGCCCTTGAGGATGGCGGGCCAGTCGCTTTCGCGGCAGCCCATCAGCAGCTGGAAAACTTCACCTCGGGAGACTTCATCGAACTTATCGGAAATGACCGGTGCTCGTCCGCCGATGGCGTAATATGCCGTCAGATCGTCATCCGTTCCGTTGGAGAGCAGCTGCGTCCGTCCTGCAACCGACACCGGACGACCAAGCGCTGCGGCGTTTTGGATCAGCGTCTGCACATCCTGCGGCGGAATGGGGCTGGCAAAAATATCTCCGCGGCGGTCGTAGCAGTATGAGCCGTTGTAGGTAAGAAAGACGTCGAACTCCACGCTGTCGAATCTCGGCACAATGAGCGGAGAACGCCCGGTGGCGACGGCCAGCAGGATTCCATTTTGCTGTAAGCGGCGCAGAGCGTCCAGTGTCCGCTCAGTAATACGCTTTTTCTCCATGTCGATGAGGGTGCCGTCGATGTCAAAAAAGATGATGCGGGGCTTGTGCATGGTGCTGTACCTCCAATGCAAAAAGAGGGGAGAGACTTACTTGCGGGTCTTGCGGTCAGGATACATCAGAATGCCTCCTTATAGTGCGTCGATGTCGGCCTGTAGTTTCTCGTAGAATTTCCCCAGATGGAGACCGTCGATGAAGCGGTGATTGACCTCCACCGACATCCCCAATTTCTTGCGGCCATTTTCCTCGCCATATCTGCCCCATGTGATGCGGGGGATATTGTCGTCCCGGTCAAAATCCCGCTCGTTGGTGCAGCCGGTCAAATCAAACCACGGTGTGCAGGAGATATAGATGAGGTTGTCGTTCTCTTCGTCCTGATCAAGAAGGGTCTTCTGGGCAGCGCTTCTCGCCTGTGCAGAGGCACAAAACTCCGCAATGCCGCCGACTTTTGGCAGGGTGACGATGTGAAACTGCTCACTGCCGGGTTTCAGGTCGGTCAGACTGGGAATGCGCTCATCCAGCAGCCACACCCCGCCGTCCCGGATGGCGTAGCGGAAATTCTTCACGCGGTTCACGGCGTCCGTCACGAGATACCCCATCGCGTAATAAAACGACAAATGCCGCTCCTTGACATAGCGGTAAAGGTTTGTTACATCCACCCGGAAGGTGACGCTGTAAAAAGGGTGGGAAACAGCGGAGAAAAACTCGAACAATTCAGCCCGCTCCCAGTGGGTCCTATCGACTTTTTCCATCTTACTTCTCCTCGGCGGAGGCCTGCTTATTTTTATCCAGCGCGTCGAACTGCTTTACGATCTGCGGGTCTTTCAGTTTGATGACCTTGCCGGAGAGGTAGTGGAGGGTGTTCTCCTCAGGAATGTCGAGGAAGCTGATACGGACGGCGCAGAGGGCCTGGGTCCTGGTGCCGGTGCGCTCGTTCATCTTCCGGTTGCCGTACTTGATGTCGCCCAGCACCGGCTTGCCCAGATAGGCCAGATGAGCGCGTATCTGGTGAGTGCGGCCGGTGATGAGGCCGATGCGACAGAGGGCGAAGGGGCCTGCTGTCCGCAGCACATCCACATCGGTGATGATCTGCTTGCGGCGCTCGTCCTGCGACTGGTGGGCGTGGATGCTCACCTTGTTGTTCTTCTCGTCGTGCTCCCACCACGCGGTGAACCGCCCGCTCTGGGGGATGCCCACCGTGATGGTGTAGTATTCCTTCTTGAGCAGGTCGGTGCGGATGATCTCGTTCATGTCCCGGAGGGCGGCGTAGCTCTTGGCCGCGATGACGAGGCCCTCAGTGCCGCGGTCGAGGCGGTTGCAGATGCCGGGCTTGAAGCGGTTCTCGCCCTGGGGGTCGTACTCGCCCTTCTGGGCCAGATATTGGGTGAAGGCGTCCACAAGGTTTGCGTCGCCGGTGCGGTCGCTGTGGCAGAGCAGGTGGGTAGGCTTGTAAAGGACGGCAATGTTCTCATCCTCGTAGATGACCGTCACCTTAGGCTGGTTCTGCTGCTTTTTGGGGGCGGGCTTGCGGGTTGGCTTTGCACCCTCAGGCGGGAAGAATTCGTCGTTGATGTAGAGTTCGATGAGGTCGCCGGCCTTGATGCGGTCTTCGGGTACACCCTTTTTGCCGTTGACTTTGATGCGTTTGTTGCGGAAGCTCTTGTATAAAAGGCTGGTAGGGAAGTCACGGGTCACGCTCTGGACAAAGCGGGAGAGGCGGACGCCCTCGTCGTTGGCGGTGGCAGTGTATTGTTTCATTCTGTTTTTCCTTAATTCAAGATGTTTTCTGCCCTCTGTAGCAGCGCCCGGTCGTTTACGAAATATCGGGCTTTCTTCACATTCAGTGAAAAGCTATCCGGTACGCCAGAGGCTCTCCCCTTGGGAGAGCTGGCGAGCAAAGCGAGACTGAGAGGGCTATTTATACCTATAATAATCTACTCTCCCCATGAAGTCAACGCAGAATATTTTCTGTCGGCTCTTGTCTTTTGCCGAAAATGGGGTACTATAAAAGAAACGACTACAAACAAAGGAGCGCAGCTATGGCAGGACAGAACATAAGCCACGAGGGTCACCGGCAGCGGATGCGCGCCCGGGTGGAGCAGTACGGGCTGGAAAGCCTCGCACCCCACGAGGCACTGGAATATCTGCTCTACATCACCAACGCCCGCCGGGATACCAATGGCATCGCCCACGCGCTGCTGGAACGGTTCGGCAGCTTTGCCGGTGTGCTGGAAGCCAGTGAAGAAGAACTCTGCCGTGTGCCGGGCGTCGGCCCGGCCAGCGCCCGGATGCTGCATCTCCTGCCCGAGGTGAGCCGGTACTACGAACACAGCCGCACCAGCACCGAGGGTGCGCTGACCACCATCGAGCGGCTGGCGGCTTACCTGAAACCCCGCTTCGCCGGGGCAAAACAGGAGAAAGCCCTGCTCCTTTCGCTGGACAGCCGCAGCCGGGTAAAGAGCGTGTACTGGCTCAAAGAGGGGAACACCCGGATGGTGAGTCTCGAGGTGAAAGACGTCGTCTCGGCGGCGCTCCGGGGCGGGACAGAAAGCGTCGTGCTCTGCCACAACCACCCCAACGGTGTGCCGCTGCCCTCCCGCGAAGACCTCGCCGCCACCGAGAACATCGTCCGTGCGCTGGGGCTGGTCAAGATACGCCTGCGCGACCACATCATCCTCGCCGAAAACGACTACTTCTCCATGCGGGAATCCAACCGCCTGCCTTTCTACGACTTCGAGACCGGCGCAATGTTACGCCCGTATGGAAGAGAATGATTTACATTATAAAATAATTGTGGTATAATGGCTGAGAGAGATACAACTAATCGTAGTTTTAGAAAGGAGGGCTTTTTGTGGCAGAGGAAAAATTCCATCTGGTGTCGTCCTACGCCCCCACGGGCGACCAGCCGCAGGCCATCGCACAGCTGGTAGAGGGGGTAGAGCGGGGCGACCGCTGCCAGACCCTGTTGGGCGTCACCGGCAGCGGAAAGACCTTCACGATGGCGAACGTCATTGCCCAGTGCAACCGCCCGACGCTGGTGCTGGCCCACAATAAGACGCTGGCCGCCCAGCTCTGCACCGAGTTCCGCTCGTTTTTCCCGGACAACGCCGTGGAATATTTCGTCTCCTACTACGACTACTACCAGCCGGAGGCCTATATCCCCAGCACCGATACCTATATCGAAAAGGACAGCGCCATCAACGACGAGATAGACCGCCTGCGCCACTCGGCTACGGCGGCGCTCTCGGAGCGGCGGGACGTCATCATCGTCGCGTCGGTGTCCTGTATCTACTCGCTGGGCGACCCCATCGACTATCGCAGCATGGTCATCAGCCTGCGGCCCGGGATGCAGATGGAGCGGGACGAGTTGTGTGAAAAGCTGGTGACGCTGCAATATGAGCGCAACGATGTCAATTTCATCCGCAATAAGTTCCGCGTCCACGGCGACATCGTAGACATCTATCTGGCTTATATGAGCGAGCTGGCCATCCGGGTGGAGTTCTTCGGCGACGAGATCGACCGCATCACCGAGTTCAACCCCCTCACGGGCGCCAAGCAGAACGTGGTCAAGCACGTTGCCATCTTCCCGGCCAGCCACTATATCGTCAGCGCCGACAAAAAGGCTGCCGCCATTGAAAAGATTCGCGCCGAGTGCGACGCGCAGGTGAAGCAGTTCACCTCGGAAGGCAAGCTCATCGAGGCTCAGCGCATCCAGCAGCGGACGAACTACGACATTGAGATGCTGACGGAAGTGGGTATCTGCAAGGGCATCGAGAACTATTCTGCCGTTCTGTCGGGCCGTGCGCCGGGCAGTATGCCCACGACTCTGCTTGACTATTTCCCGGACGACTTCCTGCTCTTCGTAGACGAGAGCCATGTCACCCTGCCGCAGGTGCGGGCCATGTACGGTGGCGACTACGCCCGCAAAAAGACGCTGGTGGAGTACGGTTTCCGTCTGCCGTCGGCCTTTGACAACCGCCCCCTCAAGTTCGAGGAAGTGGAATCCAAGCTCAACCAGATGATATTTGTCTCGGCCACCCCCGGCGAGTACGAGCGGAAGAACAGTACCCAGGTGGCCCAGCAGGTCATCCGGCCCACTGGTCTGCTGGATCCGCTCATCTCGGTGCGCCCCGTAGAGGGGCAGGTGACTGACCTTCTGGGCGAGATAAACGCTCGCATCGAGCGGCATGAGCGCGTCCTGGTCACGACGCTGACCAAGAAAATGGCCGAAGATCTGACGGATTACTTTACCGAACAGGGGATAAAGGTCAAGTATATGCACCACGAGGTGGACACCTTCGAGCGGATGGAGATCATCAAAGACCTCCGCCTCGGCACCATCGACGTGGTGGTGGGCATCAACCTGCTGCGTGAGGGCCTCGACTTGCCCGAGGTCAGCCTTGTGGCCATCCTCGACGCCGACAAAGAGGGCTTCCTCCGCAGCGAGACGAGCCTGATTCAGACCATCGGTCGCGCCGCCCGCAACGCGGAAGGTCTGGTCATCATGTACGCCGACGAGGTGACGGACAGCATGGACCGTGCCATCACCGAGACAGAACGCCGCCGCGCCATCCAGATGGCCTACAACGCTGAACACGGCATCGTCCCGAAGACTATCGTCAAGGCCATCCCGGATTCGATTGAAATCAGCGACAAGGCTGAGAATGCCAGGATGAACACCCGGCGGATGGGCAAGCTCGAGCGCGAAGCCGCCATTGACCGCCTGACCCGAGAGATGAAGGAAGCTGCCAAGCTGCTGGAATTTGAGCACGCGGCCTTCCTGCGCGACCAGATCGACCGCCTGCGCCGGGGCGAGAACCCCACTGTGGATTCCTCGGCAGAGACGGAGCGGAAGCAGAACCATGCACAGACACAGAGAAGAGGGAGAAAGTACCTTGGCAAACGATAAAATAGTCATCAAGGGTGCGCGGGAGCACAACCTGAAAAACGTAAATCTGACCCTCCCGCGTGAAAAATTCATCGTTATGACTGGCCTTTCCGGTTCGGGCAAGTCGAGCCTTGCCTTCGACACCATCTACGCCGACGGCCAGCGCCGCTATGTCGAGAGCCTGTCCAGCTACGCCCGGATGTTCCTTGGCCGGATGGACAAGCCCGATGTGGACGAGATCACCGGCCTGTCTCCGGCCATTTCCATCGACCAGAAGACCACCAGCCACAACCCCCGCTCCACCGTGGGTACCGTGACGGAAATTTACGATTATCTGCGCCTTTTGTACGCCCGCGTGGGCGTGCCGCACTGCCCGGTGTGTGGGCGGGTCATCAGCCAGCAGAGCGTGGATGAGATGGTGGACGCTGTGCTCAAGCTGGAAGAGGGGACGAAGTTCCAGGTCCTCGCGCCTGTCGTCCGTCAGCGCAAAGGCACCCAGCAGAAAGAGCTGGACGCCGCTCGCCGCGCCGGTTACGCCCGCGTAAAAATCGATGGTAATATGTACGACCTCGACGAGGAGATCGCGCTGGAAAAGAACATCAAGCACACCGTGGAGATCGTCGTTGACCGTCTTGCCATGCGCAAGGGCATCCGCGGTCGTCTGGCTGACTCGCTGGAAACGGCGCTTGCCCTCACCGGCGGCGTGGCTGAGGTGGATGTCATCGGTGGCGAATGTATGACATTCAGCCAGAATTTCGCCTGCCCTGAGCACGGCATTTCCATCAGCGATTTGTCACCCCGGCTCTTCTCCTTCAATAACCCTCTGGGTGCCTGCGAGAAGTGTACCGGCCTCGGCACCTTCATGCGGGTGGACGAAGAGCGCATCCTGCCCAACCGGGACCTCTCGATTCGGGAGGGGGCTGTCAAGGCCAGCGGCTGGTACTACGCCGAAGGCTCTGTAGCCGAGATGTATTATCTGGGACTGGGCAAAAAATACGGATTTACGCTGGATACGCCCATCAAAGAAATGAGCACCGAGGCCGTCAACGCCCTGCTCTACGGTACCAACGAAGAAAAAATCGAGATGCACCGCACGAATGAGTTCGGCAGCGGCGTCTATTATAATACTTTTGAGGGCATCGTCGAGAACCTCGAGCGCCGCTTCCGCGAGACGAACAGCGAGTGGATGAAGGAGGAGATCGGCAGCTTCATGTCGGGCGTCGAGTGTCCCGCCTGCCATGGTAAGCGCCTGAAACCGGTGGTGCTGGCTGTGACCATCGGCGGCAAAAATATCAGCGATTTCTGCGAAATGTCGATTCGGGACGAGCTGAAGTTCATCGCCGACAATGAGCCGAACCTGACCGAAAAGCAGAAGCAGATCGGTGGCCAGATCATGAAGGAGATCAAGAACCGCCTGCAGTTTTTGCAGAGCGTGGGCCTCGATTACCTCACACTGGCCCGGTCGGCAGGCACCCTGTCCGGCGGCGAGAGCCAGCGCATCCGCCTGACCACCCAAATCGGAAGCGCTCTGTCGGGTGTGTTGTACGTGCTGGATGAGCCGTCCATCGGCCTGCACCAGCGCGACAACGATAAACTCATCGCAACGCTGAAAAATCTCCGCGACCTCGGCAATACGGTCATCGTGGTCGAGCACGACGAGGATACCATGCGCAGCGCCGATTATATCGTGGACGTCGGCCCGGGCGCGGGCGTCCACGGCGGCGAGATCGTGGCCGCAGGCTCCGTCAAGGACATCTGCAAGGCCAAGCGCAGCATCACCGGCGACTATCTGTCGGGCCGCAAGCGCATCGAGGTGCCGCAGACCCGCCGCCCTGGCAACGGCAATTTCCTCACGGTGAAGGGTGCGCGCGAAAACAATCTGCGCAACATCGACGTAAAATTTCCGCTGGGCGAGTTCGTCTGCGTGACGGGCATCTCCGGCTCGGGCAAGTCGAGCCTCATCAACGAGATTTTATATAAGACCCTCGCCTGTGAGCTGAACGGCGCCCGCTCCCGCGCTGGCAAGTGCGATGGGGTAGAGGGCCTCGAGTTCGTGGATAAGGTCATCGGCATCGACCAGCAGCCCATCGGCCGCACGCCCCGCTCCAACCCCGCCACCTATACCGGCGTGTTCAACGACATCCGCACGGTCTTTTCCCAGACGCAGGACGCCAAAATGCGGGGCTACGGCCCGGGACGGTTCAGCTTCAACGTCCGGGGCGGCCGCTGCGAGGCCTGCGAGGGCAACGGCATCCTCCAAATCGAGATGCACTTCCTGCCGGACGTCTACGTTCCCTGCGAGGTCTGCAAGGGCGCACGCTACAACCGCGAAACGCTGGAAGTCAAGTATAAGGAAAAGACCATCTCTGACGTGCTGAACATGACCGTGGAAGAGGCGGTCGTCTTCTTCGCCAACCAGCCGAAAATCGCCCGCAAGCTGCAGACGCTGTTGGACGTGGGCCTGGGGTATGTCACGCTGGGGCAGAGCGCCACGACCCTTTCGGGCGGCGAGGCGCAGCGTGTCAAGCTGGCCAACGAGCTGGCCCGCCGCAGCACGGGTAAGACCGTGTATATCCTCGACGAGCCGACTACCGGCCTCCACATGGCTGATGTCCACCGCCTCATCGAGGTGCTGCAGAAGCTGGTGGATGCAGGCAACACCGTCATCGTCATCGAACACAACCTCGACCTCATCAAGTGCGCCGACTACATCATCGACCTCGGCCCCGAGGGCGGCAGTGCCGGCGGCATCATCGTCGCCGAGGGTACGCCGGAGCAGGTGGCCGAGGTGCCGGGCAGCTTTACCGGCCAATACCTCAAGCCCTTGCTGGAAAAGGACGCGAAACTCCGCGCAGAGGGCAAATAAAGCAGTATAAAACAGAGCCGCAGTCTCCCAAAAGACTGCGGCTCTGTTGTTTGCAAAAGTTCCAGATATAACAAAAAGCTCTTCAGTCTCTCGACTGAAGAGCTCTGGTCCAGCAAGACTGGACAAATCCGAACTTTTTCCTTCCACCCCATCGGCGGTCAAAGTGTCCTCAAACCGGACAGTTTGGGTACCATCCTTGTAGTTGAACGTAATCAGTATCCGGTCATCGTACAGAAAAATGGCATTTACAAAAATTTCGATCAGCGCTTTCCGCTGCTTTTTCTGCGAAATATCGAACTTTCTAAATTTCATCAGCCAGAATCGGATGAAATCCTCATTGAAGCTGGGCTTCTTCAATTTTTCATCTGCGATTTTTACAGTCAGCTCATCTTTCTGGATTTCCAGCGCTTCCAGCCGCTCTTTCGTTGTCCGGGTGTACAAGCCGTCTTCGATAGCCTTCATCAGGTTGTCCAGCTTTTTGTTGACCTCTCGCAGTTGCTTTTCCAGCAGCGGGATCGTTGTGTTCTCCTGATTCTGGACATCCATGACCAGTTGAACGATCTTGTCGATCACCGCATCGTCCTGAATCAGCTTCATGGTCTCCCGGACGACCAGTTCTTCCAGCCAGTCCTTCTGCACGGTCTTTTTATTGCAGCCCTTGCGCCGCTTGACGTTGGCACACTTGTAATAATAGTAGGTGCGCCCAGTGGCACTGGTTCCGCTTTCACCGAACATCAGCGCACCGCACTTGCCGCAGAACAGTTTGGTGGTCAACAGGTATTCCTCGTCTGCCTTGCCACAGGCAGGGGCGCGCTTATTCTTGTCCATACGCTTCTGCACCCGGTCAAACAGGTCTTTCGGAACGATAGCCGGAATTGCATCTGGTACAACGATATCCCGGAAAAACAGTTCGCCAATGTACCGACGGTACATTTCCCTTTCAGCGCATTCTCGGTCTGACCACGGATCACCTTTTCGGACAACTCTGCGGAATAGTATTCTGCCATGCCTTCCAGAAGGGTTTCCACCAGAATGCCCTGTGAACCCTCGGCAATGGGCTCCATGACGGAAATCAGATGAACGCCGTTCTTTTCCGCATAGTCCGTGCATTCCCGAATCTGCCCTTCGATGGATTCTTCACGCTGGTTATCCGATGAATAGCGGGCGTAGATCACAGCGGTCATAGACTCACTTCCTTTTTCTTATCGAACAGACGGGTAGCTTTTTGCATACTTGTAGATCTGCCGTGCACAGTCAAGGCTCATTTTGCTGGAATCGTTGTGTTTGAGCCATGCGTTCATGTTGCCAGGATTCAGCTTCAAGTCTGTGTAAAGGCGATAATTTGTCAGTTTCTTTTTTCTGCAGGTCTATTACGCTCGCATTACTGAATTTCTGCGTTTCCAGCCATCTCCATTGCAGCGTTCGATTGACACAGGTTGAGTTATCGGCAGATACAGCAAACACAACGGGCGGCTCTGGTAACAGAGCTGCCCGTTGTGTTCGTTTATGAAAAGGAGAACTTAGATCTCATACCACTTGATCTCGTTGGCATCCAGATGCAGAGCAAAGCTGCTGCCGTCTGTGGTGTAAACGGTGGTGTCCTGCGGCTCGTACGTGTTGTTCACAACGCAATACTTGCCATTTTTGACATAAGCATGGACTTCCACATTGTAGTTGGAACTGAACCAAGTGTGCAGTTCATCCTCGCTGTGGGCACTCCACAAGATGGCTCGGTAAAGGGTGCGGCTGTTGGCAAAACTATACGGTACACCGCTGATGTATACGGCACGTCCCTTGCCGAAATCATGCGCCGCCATCTGCACTTCCTTATTCCGCTGCACCAGCACTTCCGTGCCTTCCAGGGCATAAATGTTCTTCTTTCCCTCACCGAAGTCGATGGGCTGGTCCGCATCCTGCAAGATGAAATGATTCGGATGCTCTTCCCAGTTGTACTTGTCGTAGTTCAGGGTAAAGCCATTTTCTTCCTCCACGCCCAGAACACTGGCCATCTGGAGGATATGACCCTGATATGGATGACCGGACGGTTCTCCAACGCCGATGAAGCCGCCGCCGTTCCAGACGAACCGGCGAATGGCGGAGGAGATTTCCGGGTCTTCCCACCAGATACCGCCTGTGTGGGCGGTGTCGGCATCGCCTACGTTGATGATGACATCCAGGCTGTCCAGCAGGGCCGGGTCCTTCTTGATGTCCTCAAAGCTGATGAACTTCACGTCAAAGGGCGCGCCGGACAGCATTTCGATGACACCGGAGTAGCTGTAGTTCTGCTTGTAGTAGAGGGCGTGGTGCACCATGTGGCAGCCCCAAGCCCGCATCTTGCCCCAGCAGTTCAGCACAGCCACCCGCTTGACGCAGTAGGGCGTGGTGCCCTTGATGTTCTCATACAGCTCACGGAACTCGCTGCAGACGCTCTCCACATAGTCCACGAACTCCGGGAACTGCAGTGCCAGCTTCAGATAGCCGCCGTAACCGATGCGGTCGATGGGCTTGCGCAGGATGGCGCGGCGGGCTGTGACCCAGTTTTCCTTGGCCTCCCGCACCGGGTCGCCGCCCTCGTGGAAGGTGTCCGGGAAGAAGTAGGGCAGGAAGCGGCCCTCCGTATACTTCACGCCCTCGATGTCCGAGATCAGGCGCAGAGTGGAACCGTTGCCCACACTGCCCACCACGGCATCCAGACCGATGGTCTTGAACTCCGGCATGAACGGCTCGGTGCCGATCCAGTGGTCACCCAGGAACATCATGGCCTCGCAGCCGCACTCGTGGGTGATGTCCACCATCTCCTTGGCAAGCTTTGCCACCTCCCGGCGCTGGAAGGCCTGAAAATCCCGGAATTCCTTGCTGGGCACCCGGTACTGGT
>OOAD01000909.1_pt1 | contig 18613 bp, 18 predicted proteins | sample 1671151 | NCBI WGS metagenome assembly OOAD01 (sample SAMN06348127, study PRJEB24527) | human gut metagenome | biome: human gut; feature: ankylosing spondylitis patient; material: feces | host: Homo sapiens | place: China | collected 2015-10
GCAAAGTAACGGAAGAGTGGATGGCTTTACAATGTGTACTTTATCGGATGCTTACAGAAGAACAGCAATCAAGTAAAGCATGACACATCACAAACATTAACAGGAAAAGAAATAGAAAAAAGAATTTTATGCCACAAGAACACAAACATACTTGAAGGTATAATTTGTGGTGGTTCTTTTGGTAGACCAAGAAATGCAAGACAATTAAAAAATAAGAACGCAAATAAGTATGTAAATAGTGATGATGTAGTAACTGATGATTACTATATATATCTATACCTACCAATGGATTATAATATTGGATATTTACTCCTACAATATTATCCGGATATAACAATTAAAAATGAATTAATAAAGTATCTAAAATCCGTTATAAGAAAAAAGAAAGGAAAATTTAACATACAAACATCATACTATGATGATGAAGAGATAAAACAACAATTTAAAGATAATTGCATTGTTGACCATTTAATTTTTAGTGAAACTTTTATAGAAGGAGATACAATAGATGACAAAGAAGGAATATCTGAAAAACAAGTTGGTGGAATAAAACTAAAGTTAGAGGTATCTTCAACAGATGACAAGCCAATAGAATATTCAGAGTCTAACCACTTTTTCAATAGAATATCTAAACATCTTTTCTTGAACAAGAAGTCTACTAAAAAATTCCAAGAAAAAAAATTAACTTTGAAAAATATAAATACAGGGAAAACCACAACAGTTGAAATTGATGGAGATTTTAAGATTAGACCTGCTATCATATTATGTGAAAAAATAACTGTTGATGATACAGGAATTCCCAATTTTAGCGAACTTAAAGAATTTTGCGAAGCAAAAATGGAAGAAATAAAAGAAAAAACTCTTCCTGGATATAAAAAACAGTAAGCGACTGCTCAACTACATCTTGTGTATTCGATTTTTTATTGAGGTGCACTCCATTGTAAGTGCGTCTCGATTTTTTCATATGCCAACTTATCTCAGGGTTGTTATTGAGTGTCAATCTCGCTTTTTCCCGTTTTTTCCTGCATTTTCCCGGAACTGTCCCGATTATTTTCTCCATACATCCGGTAGCAGTTCCTTCAGGTCTCTGTCTGATTTGGGTGCCAGATAATAGGGGAGTTTACTGATCACATCATTCAGCCACTCTCTGGGGTTGACACCACGTTCCTTACATGAGCCAAGCAAGGAGCAGATTATAGCCGTATTCTCAGCAGCTTCGTGATTTCCGCAGAACAGCATGTTCTTTCTTGATATGACCAGTGGCCTCAGGGCATTCTCACAGCGGTTGTTGTCTATAAAGATTCTTCCGTCATGGAGATACGGTTTCATTCTTGGCAGCAGGGAGTAGGCATAGGCTATGGCTTTCCCTATAAGACTTCGTTTTAGAACTTTAGGGTATGTGTTTTTAAGCCAAAGTTCAAAGCTGTCAAGTATCGGCTCGGATAGACGTTGACGTAATTCAGCACGTTTTTCATACGGGAGTTCCTGTTTATCCGCCATGTATTCCACATTATACATATCCTGGATAAATTTGAGTCCCTGCATGGCATATTCCGGATTTTCTTCCTTGCACAGCTCTATATGCCTGCGGATATGTGCGAGACAGCCACACAGGCACACGTCCTCTCTATCCTCAAAGGCGTCATAAATAGGATGGCCGTCACTTTGGAGATATCCTTTGAAGTTTTTCAAAAGCCTGACCGCAACTTTTTGTGAACGCGATCCGTTGTCGTAATGGAAGAAGAGCAGACGCGGCACAGCCGCTCGGACTATCCAGATGTATTCTTTTGCGGCTTTATGCCTCTCATGGTTTATAACCGGAAGCGTGGTCTCGTCAACCTGGAGGTAATCTGCGGCCAGTACTTTCTTCCTGAGTTCCAGATAAAGTGGTCTGAGAAGTTCGCAGACCGGTCTGAACCAGCCGTCCAATGTGTTTCTGGACAGTTTCACACCCAGATGTTCCAGCTGTTTCACTTGTCGGTAGAACGGGACATGATATTCGTACTTCTGTAAAAGGACCTCAGCGAGCATGGAAGCCCCGGGCATGCCTTTATATATGGGCATCAGTGGCATGGGAGCGGTTATTACAGCCTTTTCTCCGTTGTCAACGGCCTCCATTTCATTTTTCAGGGCATATGTGGGACGTACCGTGTCTTTCACATAGAGGTAGCCGGGTTTCATCTCAAGGGTCCTGGTATGTTCCTCGCCTATCTTGACGTATCTGCTTAAATCGACATTCTCCGGTTCGATGACGACTGTTACAACCGGAAGGTTATTCATGACGACCCGGTTACGGCGTGGCGTTTTATTGGCGGCCCGGGACTTGGGGACGGTAATCTGTTCAGCCGCCCTGCTCCGGGCCTCTTCGATTTCCGCCTCTATCTGTTCCAGGTCGCCATAGTCAAAAGGGAGCTTCGGGTCTCCGTTATCGACAGGCTTGCATTTCTCACTCATCTTTCCGAACACCTTCCTCTTCAGCCATGCCAGGGAGGCGTTCAGCTCAACTATCGTACCCCGGAGCTCTTCTATGGTCCTTGCCTGGGCCGAGATGATCTCACTCTGTTTACGGTTGATATCCAGCAGCTGTTCCATTGAGGATTCCACAGCTTGTCCGGTTGCATCTTCTTTTGCCATTCAATATCCTTTTTTGATGATATAAAGATAGCGAAAAGCTATAAGAAAAACAAGCCTTCAAGCTGTTTGTTTACAACTGTTTACCAATGCTTTTTCAAATTGGAAAGCCGTCTTTGCCTGCCTTTGCTGACATCTTCATTGATGCCTTCCACCATAACGACCAGGTCACTCCAGGTCATGGGGTAAGAACGGGTGGCAGGATCATAGGCGGGTATCTTGAAGGTGCCTTCTTCAAGCAGTTTCTCGTAAAGGACCAGACCGCCCGGTTCGGCATGGAGCAATTTTATCTTGGTCCGGAAACGGTTGTAGAAAATGAATACGTCCCCACTTCTGATGTCGCCTCCCATCCTCTCATGCACAAGGCCGCAAAGAGTGAACATACCTTTCCTCATGTCCGTATAACCGGGGCATAGGAAATATCTCATGCTGTCATTTAGGCAGAACATTGGCATTATATATTTTAGAGATCAGATTCAGGGCAGCTTCACAGCCGGAAGACCCTTTAAACTTCAACTTCAATCCGTTGGGTAATTCCAAGGATATTTCAGAGCTGTCCTTTCCTTTCAAGGGAAAGGGGACGCTAGGCTGGGGAGATGGCAGGGGAGTCTCGTGAGATATACCGGGGGATGGCGTGTCGCCATTGATTACTATGGGGACAAAGCTGTCTTTAACCCCTAAGCGGGAGGCTTCTGCCAATAACTCCCGCTCCGTTATACCGTATTTTTGTTTCCAAAGATAGAATCTACTACAGCTATAACCTTCATTCTCACAAAAATCAGCAATGGACAAACCACTCTGCTGCTGACGGAAAAGAACGGAGATAAATTTTTCTCTGCTCATCATGTGTTTACGTCGCTGCATCATAGGATATTATTTTTTTGTAGCAAAAGTAAGGAGGGAAAATGAACTGTAGAAGATGTACTTACTTAGGCGCTTACAAAAAACAAGAGTTATGAAAAAATCTTTCTTAAAATGGTTCACAGATCAGCTTCCAATAAAATACATTGCAGGAATAATAAAAGATGCCCATTATTGGCAAAAACATAGTTTAGTAGATTTCTTAGAAACGCAACCTAAAGAAAAAAAATATTTTACTCATTTAAAAAGAATATCATTACTCATAGCCATACTGCTAACTGTATTACTAAGCGCTGGACCAAACAAAGATTTTGCCGGATACGCAATTGCGTCATTATCTATTTTCATTGGTTTAAATATTAACCTTATAATAATGATGTTTGACAAATTCAATTCTATTGATTTTAAAACTGAAAATAAAACAATTAAAGAAAAAATAAGCATAGTGAAAAAAAGGGAGTTTTTCAAACAATTCACGTCACTTACCGCTTACTCGATATTATTATCAATTTTTCTTATAGTGCTGTTATCATTCTGCTTTCTAGATAAATATACAGAACATGTTAGTATTATTGAGAAAGTAAAATATGTGTTAAGTATTAAAATTACATATTTGGATTTCTCTTTCAATATTTTAATAAAGTCTATTTTAGAAACCTTTATATTATTATCTAGAGCTATTACGTATTACCTACTTTTTTACTATATAATTATCTTATTTTACAATATAGGTAGTGCTTATGCATTTATATCAAAAGAATATAAAAGCAAAAAGATTAAAGTCTACGATAATCAATCCATATAAATATATGTCATTTTATGATTACATAACTATATAATATATTCCACTTTTATTCCAGTCGCATAAAAGTCAACATTTATAATTAATTGATTTTCAACAGGAAGTATCACATTCACAAGATTAAGTCTAGTTTAGTTTTTGTGTTGTGATACTCCTGCTGAAAGTGTTCAGCAGGAGTATCTTTTTTTCATCTGTTTCAAACAAAAAAATATGTTTATTAACAAAAACGGAGGAGAAGGATGTTAAAAAACAACAACTTCCGCAAAATGCTTATTCTTACAAATTGTATGACAGAATTCAGGGAATATCAATCAGTTTATGGATCTGCAGACTCAGTCGCCACTGAGGATGAGACTTGATATATTCTATGACCTCTGCCGTATTCCGACAAGAACAGGGTTGCAAAAAATAAGAAGAAGCCTTTAATTGAAGATAAGGGGATACATCCTGTCCTAAAAAAACCACTTTCACCTCATCCATACGACGGACACGTAACGAGGCACCTAATTTGGGAGAACAGGTAACCCAGTCAATCGACTCAGGAAGTACACATGTGCCATTTGTTTCAATGCAAACGTATTTTCCAGCCTTATGCAAGGCAGCAACTAAATCTTCATCCACCCACAGTCCCGGCTCACCACCTGTCAAAATTATCGTCTTGCAGGGATATTGACAGACTTTCTCCACTATCTCCTCATCCGACATCATGACTCCTTCTTCATGGCGCGTGTCACAAAACTCACATTTTAAATTACATCCTGAGAAACGGACAAAGACGGCAGGTGTACCCACATGGAAGCCTTCCCCCTGAAGGCTATAGAATATCTCATTAATCTTTTTCATAAATCACCCGATTACCTTCAGACTCACACACTTCCACCTTTACACAATGGGGTACCTGCTCACAAATCCATCGGGCAATATTTTCGGCCGTAGGATTACAAGGAAGCACATCGTTCAGGTTCTTATGGTCAAGCTGCCCTTTTACCACTTCCTTTATATGCGTAAAATCAACTACCATACCATCTTCGTTCAATTGCTCTGCCTGGCAATATACGGTGATAATCCAATTGTGACCATGCAGGTTTTCACACTTGCTCTCATAAGAAAGTTTCAGGCGATGTGAAGCCGAAATTTCCATGCGTTTAATTACTGTATACATAACTTTTTGATTTTTAAAAGATTAAAAAACACTGCATTTAATGTCACCTCAATGCAACGACAAAGGTAAAAAGAATTATCTGATAGAAAAAATCCATTCGCAAAGATTTGACACCCACGAAATCTCACAAATTTTAATAAAATCCACAACAAATATTTTTGATTTTCCAACCAATACAGTATATTTGTATACACATTTTTGATATACGAATGACGGAAGAGGACAAAAAACTGTTACATACTTTCGAAGGCAAACTCAGACAATTGCTGTTTCTTTATGAAGAGTTGAAAAAAGAAAACCTCTCATTAAGAAATGAAATTGACAGAAAAAGTGCAGAAATAGCCCAATTGGAATGTAATAATAAAGAATTGGAAGCCAAGTATATCAACTTGAAAAACGCCCGCATACTCAGTATCAACGACAATGACCTCCGCGATACGAAACAAAGACTGGCGAAACTTGTGCGTGAAGTCGATAAATGCATCGCTTTGCTGAATGAATAACAATGCGGTAAAGTATATACTTTTATGGACGAAAAAAAGAGATTTAATCTACTAATTGACAACGAACGGTATCCTGTGTCCATACTCCCTGCGGAAGAGGAAGCTTACCGGGAAGCTGCCAAACAGATTAACTATAAACTGAATAAATATCGCAGTGCTTTTCCTGAATTCAACAGTATACAACACTGGAAGATGGTGGCACTTGATTTGGCGTATGAAAATATATCCATGAAAGGAAGAAATGACACCCGACCTTATATGGAAAAACTTAAAGAACTGGAAGAGGATATTGAAAGATGTATCCGACCTGACCGGGGCGAAGGTTTATAGAAAGATATTATAACAGGAAATTCACGCATAAGCTTTATTCGAAGGGATTTTCCCAACGGATGAGTTTATGCGTTTTTTATTTATATACTTAAATTAATTATAATGTTGACGACAGTAATACTAACAATTGTGGCCTTCCTGGTGGGAGGGGCATTGTCGTATGGATTCTTTAAGTACGGCTTAAAGACAAAATATGACACAATTATCAAAGAAGCCGAAACTGAAGCTGAAGTAATCAAGAAGAACAAGCTTCTGGAAGTAAAGGAAAAATTCTTGAATAAAAAAGCGGATTTGGAAAAAGAGGTTGCCCAGCGTAATCAGAAAATCCAGCAAGCTGAGAATAAGTTAAAGCAACGCGAAATGGTGCTCAACCAGAAGAACGAAGAACTTCAGCGTAAACGCAATGAAACAGAAGCTATCAAAGAAAATCTGGATGCTCAGTTGGTAATTATTGAAAAGAAGAAAGAGGAATTAGATAACCTTCAGGCACAGGAAAGAGAAAAACTGGAAACAATCTCAGGCCTGTCAGCTGAAGAAGCAAAAGAACGCTTGGTGGAATCACTGAAGGAAGAAGCGAAGACACAAGCGCAGTCTTACATCAATGACATCATGGACGATGCCAAGCTTACCGCAAACCGTGAAGCGAAACGTATCGTAATTCAGTCTATTCAGAGAGTGGCTACTGAAACTGCCATTGAAAACTCTGTCACTGTATTCCACATTGAATCGGATGAGATCAAAGGACGCATCATCGGACGTGAAGGACGTAATATCCGTGCACTGGAAGCCGCTACAGGTGTAGAAATTGTGGTGGATGACACACCGGAAGCAATCGTACTTTCAGCCTTTGACCCGGTACGCCGTGAAATAGCACGTCTGGCCTTGCACCAGTTGGTAACTGACGGACGTATCCACCCGGCACGTATCGAGGAAGTGGTAGCAAAAGTACGTAAGCAAGTGGAAGACGAAATCATCGAAACGGGTAAACGTACCACAATTGACCTGGGTATCCACGGATTGCATCCTGAACTGATCCGTATCATCGGTAAGATGAAATACCGTTCCTCATACGGACAGAATCTTTTGCAGCATGCACGTGAAACAGCTAACTTGTGTGCAGTAATGGCTTCGGAATTAGGTTTGAACCCGAAAAAAGCAAAACGTGCCGGACTGCTGCATGATATTGGTAAGGTGCCCGATGAAGAACCGGAATTGCCACACGCACTGTTGGGTATGAAATTGGCTGAAAAGTACAAAGAAAAAGCAGATATCTGCAATGCCATTGGTGCACACCACGACGAAGTGGAAATGACCAGCCTTCTGGCTCCTATCGTACAAGTATGTGACGCTATCTCTGGTGCACGTCCGGGAGCACGCCGGGAAATTGTAGAGGCTTACATCAAACGTCTGAATGATCTCGAACAACTGGCCATGTCTTATCCGGGTGTAACCAAGACTTATGCTATTCAGGCAGGTCGTGAGTTGCGTGTCATTGTAGGTGCCGACAAGATTGACGACAAACAGACAGAAAGCTTGTCAACTGAAATCGCCAAGAAGATTCAGGACGAAATGACTTATCCGGGACAAGTTAAGATTACGGTTATCCGTGAAACCCGCGCAGTCAGCTTCGCAAAATAAACAATAAAAAAATCCGGAAGTTCATTCCGGATTTTTTTATGTTCTATACTTTCAAATAGGGTGTCAACACTTTCTCCGCACAGGCATACCCTTCTTCATATAATTCAGTCAGCTTCTTGATATCCTTCTCGATACGATTCACCACCACTTTCTTTTCCGGCCGAATCGCTATGATACGTCCTTCATCTTCTAACTTTTCGACCATCTCCAACTGCTCATTGTATACCGCACAGCGTCGGCTAAGCACTAACCTCAACCGTGGATAACGGCGATAAATGAACCGGGGAACCCGAATATCTTTTTCAGTCTTACGATAGCCTCTGTTACGAGTGAGGACTACTACATTCTTTTCATAGCCCTGACTCATGGCCCGCAAGACAGGTATAGAATCGACAATACCTCCATCGAGCATCGGACGCCCGTCTACGTATGTAATCGGACAGACATACGGAAGACTGCTTGAAGCTTTGGCAATATCCACCAGTCTCCAGCCATCCCGGTTTTCTTTCTCTTCCAGATAACAAGCCCTTCCCGTCACGCAATTGGTCGTTACCATCTCAAAACGGGCAGGATTATTAAAATAGGCTTGAAAATCGTAGGGAAGAATCTTGGTGGGAAACAAGTCATAAAGCAAATGCTGATCCAGAATACTATGCTGATACCAGAGGTATTTCAACCCAATATAATGATATTCTGCCAGCATATCAATGTTGCTAAACTTTGCCCGCCCTCGCTGATGGGACATATACGACAATCCATTACAAGCTCCTGCTGACACACCTATCACATAAGGGAACTGCATGTGGTGATCCATCATGAAATCCAAGACTCCACAAGTAAACACCCCTCGCATACCTCCTCCTTCGAGAACCAACCCTGTTTTTTGTAAATCCAGATTCATACGACCTCAGTTTTTAAAGTAATCTTGGCAATTGCAAATATATGTTTTTCCATTACACCGCAGCCATTTTTTCTATTTTATTTACTACATTTGCAACATTATTTTCACAAACATTACATCAAAAAGAAATAACTATGTTTGATTCTCTTACTTATCAAAAACGTCGGAATGCGCTGCGGGAAAAGATGAGCAACGGTATCATTCTTATTTTAGGAAACAATGAAGCACCGGCCAACTACCCCGACAACACATACAAGTTCAGACAAGACAGTTCTTTTGTCTATTTCTTCGGACATTCACACCCGGGTTATGCCGGCATCATCGACATAGATAATGACAAAGATTATTTCTTTGGCAACGACGTCGACATGGACGACATCATCTGGATGGGTCCGCAGCCCAGTGTAAAAGAACTGGCGGCACAGGTGGGAGTCGAGAAAAGCTATCCCTTCGACATGTTGAAGGAATTTGTGGGAAAAGCCATCGCTCAGCGAAGAAAAATCCACTTCCTCCCTCCCTATCGTTATGACAACATGATGCTACTGGAAGATTTGACAGGTATCCGGGCATCCATGACCAAGAAACACGCTTCTCTTGAACTGATTAAGGCAGTCGTATCGTTGCGTTCAGTAAAAGAAGAATGTGAAATCGCGGAAATCGACAAGGCCTGCAACGTAGGATATGAAATGCATACAGCTGCCATGCGTCTGTGCAAACCGGGAGTATCCGAGCAATACATAGCCGGAGTGCTTGACGGTATCGCTTCATCTTACGGACGAATGGTTTCATTTGCCACTATTCTTACGCAAAACGGACAGACCCTGCACAATCACGACCACAGTCACATCTTGCAAGAAGGCAGACTAATGCTGACGGATGCAGGAGCCGAACTGATGAATTATTACTGTTCAGACCATACCCGTACAATCCCTGTAGGAGGAAAATTTACCAGTCGCCAGCGTGACATCTACGGCATCGTACTTGCCTGCCATGACAAGGCACTGGAACTGGCACGACCAGGAGTGACATACAAGTCGGTACACCTGGAAGTATGTAAGGTACTTACAGAAGGGCTGAAAGGACTGGGCTTGATGAAAGGAAATACCGATGAAGCCGTAGCTGCAGGCGCTCATGCCTTATTCCTGCCGCACGGATTGGGACACATGATGGGACTGGACGTACACGATATGGAAGACTTAGGCCAGTGCTACGTGGGTTATGACGAAGAAGTGCAACCATCCACTCAGTTCGGACTGGCTTCGCTCCGTATGGGAAGAAAACTCCAGAAAGGTTTTGTCATTACCGATGAACCGGGATGCTACTTTATTCCAGCCCTGATTGATAAATGGAAGGCAGAAAAACTACACACCAATTTCTTGAATTTCGACGAAATCGAAAAATACAAGGATTTCGGAGGTATCCGCCTGGAAGATGACATTCTGATTACCGAAAACGGCTCCAGATTCCTGGGCGAAAAACGTATCCCCATCACGTTTGATGAGGTAGAAGCCATCATGAATGAATAATTACGTATTTATTAACCCTATAACCATAAAGATCAAAACAATGAACAAACTGATTTTAGTAGCTGTTGCAGGACTTTGCTTTGGTAACATCTATGCAAAAAATCCGAAGAAAGACAAAGCTGAAGAAGGATTCGTATTTACAACCGTAAAAGAAAACCCTATTACTTCCATAAAGAACCAGAATCGTTCAAGTACATGCTGGTCATTCTCCAGCCTTGGATTTCTGGAATCAGAATTGCTGCGTGAAGGAAAAGGAGAATTCGACCTTTCTGAAATGTTTGTAGTGCACAAAACCATGGAAGACCGTGCGGTAAACTATGTACGCTATCACGGAGATGCTTCGTTCTCACCGGGTGGAAGCTTTGAAGACATCGTTTTCTGCTACAAGAACTACGGTATGGTTCCTCAGGACGTAATGCCGGGTATCGAATACGGTGACTCACTGCCTAACCACAATGAGCTGGATGCGGTAGCTGGAGCATACGTACAAGCTATTGGAAAAGGCAATCAGAGCAAACTGAGTCCGGTATGGAAAAAAGGCGTCACAGCCATTTACGATACTTACCTGGGAGAATGTCCGAAAGAATTTACCTACAAAGGAAAGACTTACACTCCGAGAACATTTGCAGATGAAGTGCTTGGACTGAATATGAACGACTATGTATCACTGACTTCTTACACACATCATCCTTTCTACCAGACATTCAGCATCGAGGTACAGGACAACTGGCGCAACGCATTGTCTTACAACTTGCCTATCGATGAGTTGATGGAAGTGATGGACAATGCCATCAACAACGGATATACTTTCGCATGGGGAGCTGATGTCAGCGAAGAAGGATTTACCCGCGACGGTATTGCCGTATGTCCGAATGCAGAAAAAGGAGCCGAACTGACTGGTTCAGATATGGCACACTGGCTGGGCTTGAGCAAAGCAGACAAGCGCAAGGAACTGACCAGCAAACCGCTTCCTGAAATTGAAGTGACTCAGGAAATGCGTCAGGTAGCATTCGACAACTGGGAAACTACCGATGACCACGGAATGCTTATCTACGGTATCGCTAAAGACCAGAACGGCAAAGAATACTACATGGTGAAAAACTCATGGGGATTAAGCGGCAAGTACAAAGGTATCTGGTATGCATCTAAAGCTTTTGCCAAATACAAAACCATGAACATACTGGTGAACAAGAAAGCAATCCCTGCACACATCGCAAAAAAATTAGGATTCTAAGGTCCTATTATATAGACTAATTATAAATAAAAAGCGGCTCGTTCCATAAATTTAAGATGGAATGAGCCGCTTTTTTCTTTCTTTTTACTAATTTTACGGATTGAAGTGGATAAGAAGATTTTATCCAATTACAAGTTTTGCCGATTTGGTTACTGCAACAAAGTCGTACAGGCTTACAACCGACAGACTGGCGAAACCCCACCCGAAAAGAAAAAAAAGAAAAAACATATATAAATGAACTACAAATGGAACTATCAACCTCCAACACTTCAAGAAAGAGAAGCTGCCAGAGCCCTCTCCAGAGAGATTGGCATCAGTCCTATTTTATGTAAGCTACTGCAGGAAAGAGGTATCCATTCTGCCGCAGAGGCCAAACGGTTTTTCCGACCTCAGCTTAATGACCTCCATGACCCGTTCCTAATGAACGACATGGACGTGGCAGTGGAACGCCTAAACCTGGCCATGGGACGAAAAGAGCGTATCCTGGTGTATGGAGATTATGACGTGGACGGCACTACGGCTGTCGCCCTTGTTTTCAAATTTCTTCAACAGTTCTACTCGAACATCGATTATTATATCCCCGACCGATATAATGAAGGGTATGGTGTGTCAAAAAAGGGAGTCGACTATGCTTACTCTACCGGAGTAAAACTGGTCATCGTACTGGACTGTGGTATTAAAGCGGTAGAAGAAATCAGTTACGCCAAAGAAAAAGGCATCGATTTCATTATCTGCGACCATCATGTACCCGATGAGGTACTTCCTCCTGCTGCCGCCATTCTGAATGCCAAGCGTCCGGATTCTACGTATCCATACGAACACCTGTCTGGTTGCGGAGTAGGATTCAAGTTTATGCAAGCTTTTGCCCAGAACAACGGCATTGAGTTTCATCAGCTTACTCCCCTGCTCGATTTGGTAGCAGTCAGCATCGCATCCGACATTGTACCTATTATGGGAGAAAACCGTATTTTGGCCTATCACGGACTGCGTCAGCTCAATGCTAATCCCAGCATCGGCCTGAAAGCCATTATTGATGTATGCGGACTGGCTGAAAAAGAAATTACGATGAGTGACATCGTATTCAAGATAGGTCCCCGCATCAATGCTTCGGGAAGAATACAAAACGGAAAGGAAGCGGTCGACTTGCTGATTGAAAAGGATTTTGCGTCTGCATTGAAAAAGAGCAACCGCATCAACAGCTACAACGAAACGCGTAAGGACCTCGACAAGAACATGACAGAAGAGGCCAATAAAATCGTGGATAACCTGTCCGACTTGTCTGAAAGAAGATCTATCGTGATTTTCAATGAGGACTGGCACAAGGGAGTCATCGGAATTGTCGCTTCGCGTCTGACGGAAATCTACTACCGTCCTGCCGTGGTCTTGACACGTACCGAGAACCTGGCTACGGGATCAGCACGTTCTGTTTCCGGCTTCGATGTATACAAAGCCATAGAACATTGCCGTGACCTACTGGAGAATTTTGGCGGGCATACCTATGCGGCCGGTTTATCCATGAAGGTGGAAAATGTGCCGGAATTTACCAGACGGTTTGAAGAATACGTAACCAACCACATTCTTCCGGAGCAGACCAACGCTACCATCCAGATTGATGCACAACTGGACTTCAGAGACATTACTCCGAAGTTTTTCTTCGACCTGAAGAAGTTCAACCCATTTGGTCCAGAGAACCACAAGCCTGTTTTCGCAACCTTGAATGTGTACGATTATGGTACCAGCAAGGTGGTAGGAAGAGACCAGGAACACATCAAACTGGAACTGGTGGACAACAAGTCGAACAACGTCATGAACGGTATCGCTTTCGGACAAAGTTCACAGGTGCGTTACATCAAGACCAAACAGTCGTTCAATATCTGTTATACCATTGAGGAAAATACCCATAAGCGGGGAGAAATCCAACTACAGATAGAAGACATCAAGCCCAGTCGAAGTTAGCGACTCATGACTGACTACCGAAAAATCCTGAAACAATACTGGGGATATGACAATTTCCGAGGCATACAGGAAGACATTATCCGCAGCATAGGCGAAGGCCGGGACACATTGGGACTCATGCCCACAGGAGGTGGTAAATCCATCACCTTTCAAGTGCCCGCCCTCGCCCAAGAAGGGTTATGCCTGGTCATTACCCCTCTGATTGCCCTGATGAAAGACCAGGTGAGAAACCTGCGCGAACGGGGCATCAAAGCAACCGCCATCTATTCCGGCATGACGCGCGAAGAGATTGTCATCGCATTGGAGAACTGCATCTTCGGCAACTACAAATTCCTTTATGTATCTCCGGAAAGACTGGACACCGAAATCTTTCAAATCAAACTCCGCAGCATGCACGTCAGCCTCATCACCGTGGATGAGTCACACTGCATCTCGCAATGGGGATACGACTTCCGCCCTGCTTACCTGAAAATAGCGGATATACGTCAGCTACTCCCGGAAGTTCCCGTCATCGCACTGACGGCCACTGCCACTCCGGAAGTGGTCAGCGACATCCAGCAACGCCTTCAGTTCCGCCAGGAAAATGTGTTCCGCATGAGCTTTGAACGGAAGAACCTGGCCTACGTGGTACGTCATACGGAAGACAAGGAAAGCGAACTGCTCCACATCCTGCAACGCGTCGACGGGTCGGGAATTGTCTATACCCGCAACCGGAAAAAGACGAAAGAGATTTCCCAGTTCCTGAACCGCAACCACATCACAGCCACTTTTTATCATGCCGGACTCAACGACGAGACCAAAGATTCCCGACAAAAAGCCTGGCTGAAAGGAGAATTCCGTGTAATGGTAGCCACCAATGCCTTTGGTATGGGAATTGACAAACCAGACGTACGCGTGGTTATCCATGCCGATGTGCCCGACTCGCCCGAAGCCTACTTTCAGGAAGCCGGACGAGCTGGAAGAGACGGCATGAAAGCCTATGCCGTACTGCTGTTCTGTGCCCGCGATAAAATCACACTTAAACAGCGGGTAAGCGATACATTTCCCGAAAAAAGTTACATCCGTAAGATTTACGAAGACATCAACTTCTATTACCAAATGGCCATGGGAGACGGAAGAGGCTGCATCTTCGCGTTCAACATCGATGAATTCTGCCGTAACTTCAAGCATTTTCCCGTACAGACCGACAGTGCCTTGAAAATCCTGACTCGCGCAGGCTATCTGGAATATACCGATGAGCAAGATAATGCTTCGCGCATCATGTTCACCATCACCAAGGAAGAACTGTACCGCATCCGCGAACAAAGCGAAGACACAGAGAAACTGCTTCGTATCCTACTGAGAACCTACACCGGGCTTTTCACGGACTATGCTTATTTCAGTGAAGACAATCTGTCGACCCGTTCGGGACTGAGCAAACAACAAATCTATGAAACCCTGCTCTCGCTGAGCCGGCAGCATATCCTGCATTATATCCCCGCAAAAAAGACACCTTACATTATCTATACGCGCGAAAGACAAGAAACGGAACGCGTTTATTTAAGTAAGGAAGTCTACGAAGACAGAAAAGAAAGCTATGTGCAGCGTATCAACGCCATGATAGAATATGCAGAAAGCGAGAACCGCTGCCGAAGCCGGATGCTGTTACGCTATTTCGGTGAAAAGAACGAGCACAATTGCGGGCAATGTGACGTATGCCTGCAGCAACATCAGTCCGGCCTAAAGTCGGGAGAGTTTGAAGCCATCAGTCAGCAATTGCAAGCATTACTGAAAGAAAATCCGCTTTCGTTGCAAGAGATAAAGGACAAAATGCAAGTACCTGAAAACCACCTGATTAAAGTGGTATCCTACTTAGTTTCCGAGGAAATCATCCGGCAAGAGAACGGTTACCTGGAATTCTAACCCACTCATTATAAACCTATTGTTACTTCTCAGTACTTCTTAGGCAGTACTGGAGTACTTCCCCGAAAGTATTCGAGTACTTCCTTGAAAGTACTGGAGTACTCCTTCGGAAGTACTGAGAATTTCTCCCTCCGCTTTCAAATGAAAGCACAGGTTTCTCTCGCACAAAATAGTCAAATATTTTACTACTTCAAAAAAAGGAACTATATTTGTAGCCGGATAACTAAAAAATCACCTCATAAAATGAAAGAAGGAAACGAGTTCCGGGAACTCATGATACAAATTTTCCGCACTCGCATGGCCTTTCGACGTGCCATGCAACGCACCCTAAAAGATAATAATGCCGGCATCACCTTCGAAATGCTTCAAGTTTTAAGCAGTCTCTGGCATGAACAGGGCATTACCCAACAGGCACTGGCTGAGCGTACAGCCAAGGACAAAGCCTGCCTGACCAACCTGATGAACAACCTGGAAAAGAAGGGATATGTCTACCGGAAAGAGGATACGAATGACCGACGCAACAAGCTGGTGTACCTCACTCCTGAGGGGGAAGCACTTAAAGTCCAGATTCGCCCGATTCTTAATCTGGTATACGCCAATGCAGAAGAAATATTGTCTACCGAACGAACGGCAAAGATATTATCTGAATTAAAAACGGTACAAAATGTCCTTGAAGGTTTCTAACATCATCCGAAAACTGATTTTTACAGGTAGTCTGTTGGGGGCTGTCTCTGCACACGCACAGCAGGACTCTTTATTCTTGTCGGTCGAACAACTGTTCGAATCGGGCATAAAAAGCAGCCTGCAATTGCAGAGTGACAGTCTGAAAGAAAGAATGGCCCATGAACGGAAATTGTATGCCAAAACCGGCCTGCTTCCTGACCTGGAAATAGGGCTGAAAGGAGGCATCATCGGTCAGCCCGTGGTCTTTCAGAACGGACTTTCCAACCCCACCTACCCCGATACCCCGGACTGGTCGCAGAATTACACGGTCGACTTTAACCAGCCGCTTTATCAGGGAGGAAAAATCCGCCGTTCCATCCAGAAGGCAGACATTGAAACCGAAATAGCCAGACTGCAACGGATGACGAATCAGGCCGACATCAAATTGGGATTACTCAACCAGTACCTGACGCTTTTTACCTTATTCAAACAGCATCTTGTACTTACCCGTAACATCGAAGAATCCGAACGTCGCCTGCAAGATATACGTCAAATGAAGAAAGAGGGACTTATCACCAACAATGACGTATTGCGCAGCGAAATGCAACTGACCAATGACCGACTGTCTTTGCAGGAAACGGAAAACAGCATTCACATCGTGTCGCAACAACTGAACCTGTTGTTAGGAAACGACCGTAACCCGATTATTACGCCCGACACGACACTGCTTCAGCAAGCTACTCCGCTGGACAGCTACGACGACTACCTCCTGTCAGCCTACGAGCAGGCACCAGACATGCAACTGCTACGCAAGGAAACCGAACTGGCCCAGAACCAGATAGAAATAGACCGTGCCTCACGCAGACCGAACATCAACCTGTATGCGTCGAACACCCTGGCCCGCCCCATCACGCGTACCATGACCGACTTATACAACAATAACTGGAACATCGGACTTTCCGTGTCGTATCCGCTCTCTTCCTTATTCAAGAACGGACACAAAATCAAGGAAAGCCAGCTTCAGGTTGCCGTACAGAAAAAAGAAGAAGAACTGAAAAAACAACAGCTGCAGATGGATATTTACAACGCCATCCTGCGCCACAAGGAAGCCTTGCAGGAAGAAGAAGCCTGGGAATTGTCGGTCTGCCAGGCACAGGAAAACTACCGCATCATGCAAAACCGTTACATGAACCAGCTGGCCATACTCACCGACCTGCTGGATGCCAATTCCGTGTTGCTCAATGCCGAGCTACAGTTGACTTCTTCGCGCACCAGAATCATTTACACCTACTACCAGCTGCAAAAAGCTTGCGGAAGATTATAACTTCACTAAACTATAAAGAATATGACGCTACAAGATACACACAAGAAACTCCGGAAAAGAAGACTGCAGAACATCCCGCTCAACTTTCTATGCATTCTGATTGCCGGCTCCGGACTGATATGGGTGGCCAATTACTTTTGGAAATACATTCATTATGAAATTACGAACGATGCCTTTATTGACCAGTACGTAAGTCCGCTGAACATCCGTGCCTCCGGCTACATCAAGGAAGTACGCTTCAAAGAACATCAGTATGTACATCAGGGAGATACACTGCTGATACTGGACAACCGTGAGTATCAGATAAAGGTGAAAGAGGCGGAAGCTGCCCTGCTGGATGTAAAAGGTTCCAAAGAGGTACTTCATTCCGGCATAGAGACTTCACAAACCAACATCGCCGTGCAAGACGCCAACATTGCCGAAGCGAAAGCCAAATTGTGGCAGCTGGAGCAGGACTACCGCCGTTTTGCCAGACTGCTCAAAGAGGAATCTGTACCCGAACAGCAATATGAGCAGGCCAAAGCGTCTTACAAAGCAGCCCAGGCCCGCTATCAGGCATTGTTAGAACAGCGAAAAGCGGCTCAATCGCAGTTCACGGAAACTACCCGACGAACCACCAGCGCAGAAGCAGCCATCTTGAGCAAGGAAGCCAGCCTGGATTTGGCCCGTCTTAATTTGTCATATACCGTACTGACAGCTCCGTATGACGGTTATATGGGACGCCGAACCCTGGAACCCGGTCAATATGTACAGGCTGGGCAAACCATCTCGTATCTGGTTCGGAATACGGATAAATGGGTGACAGCCAATTACAAGGAAACACAGATTATCCATATTTACATCGGACAAGAAGTGCGCATCAAGGTAGATGCCCTCCCTGGAAAAGTCTTTCACGGCACTGTAACGGCCATTTCGGAAGCCACCGGCTCCAAATATTCGCTGGTTCCTACCGACAATTCTGCCGGAATGGCCATAGCCTACCCCATCGTACCCAAGGTACTTGATGCCCTTTCGTCCAAGTTTCTGCTACTGACCGACCTGAGCATACAGTTCCTGCTCAGCTGGGTATGTGCCCGTTCGCAAAACATTGACTTGGTCATCATCTGCAGTTTCTTTATCGGCTTTCTGAAAGGATTTCTCATGCTTTGGTTCATCCGAAGAGCGACCAAGATTTTCAGTC
>OOAD01000921.1_pt1 | contig 18437 bp, 14 predicted proteins | sample 1671151 | NCBI WGS metagenome assembly OOAD01 (sample SAMN06348127, study PRJEB24527) | human gut metagenome | biome: human gut; feature: ankylosing spondylitis patient; material: feces | host: Homo sapiens | place: China | collected 2015-10
GAGTTGCCTTGTCTATTTCAGGTGTGGCTTTGGAACAGTTGGAAATCCACGCTCCTGCCGTGATAGAATTATTGCATGAACTGAATGCCACAGGTTGCTGTGAATTCCTTTGCGAACCTTATTCACATGGATTGTCTTCTTTGAAAAATGAAACTTGCTTCTGCGAAGAGGTAGAACGCATGCGCGTGAAGATTAAAGACTATTTCGGACAAGATCCTAAGGTATTCCGTAACTCCAGCCTGATTTATGATAATGAAATAGGTGGTATTGTAGCAGGAATGGGATTCAAGGGTATGTTGGCAGAAGGTGCTAAGCATGTGTTGGGATGGAAGAGTCCTCATTACTTGTATCATTGCGCCGAAAATCCGAATCTGAAGTTGTTGCTGCGTGACTTTAAATTGTCTGATGATATCAGCTTGCGCTTCTCTAATACTGAATGGAACGAATATCCGTTGTTTGCTGATAAATACATTGGCTGGATTGCTTCATTGCCCGAAAATGAACAGGTTATCAATATCTTTATGGAGCTGTCTGCATTAGGTATCTTCCAGCCGCTGTCTTCTAATATTCTGGAATTCCTGAAGGCATTGCCTGAATGTGCTAAGCAGAAAGGAATCACTTTCTCTACTCCGTCAGAAATCGTAACGAAACTGAAATCTGTCGATATGATTGATGTGCCTTATCCAATGTCTTGGGTAGATGAAGAACGTGATATCAGTCCATGGTTAGGAAATGTGATGCAGCGTGAAGCATTTGATAAGTTGTATAGCGTAGCAGAACGTGTACACTTGTGCTCTGACCGTAGAATCAAACAGGATTGGGATTATCTGCAGGCAAGCAATAACTTCCGTTTCATGACTACCAAGCAAATGGGCGTATCGTTGGATCGTGGTATTTATGATTCACCGTATGATGCTTTCACAAATTACATGAATATCCTTGGTGACTTTATTGCTCGTGTAAATTCATTGTATCCGGTAGATATGGAAGATGAAGAATTGAATTCTTTGTTGACAACCATACGTAATCAGGAAGAAGAGCTGGTACAATTGAATGATCAGGTAAAGCATTTACAGGCCTTGGTTAAGGAACAATCAGAGAAAGAAAAGGCTCCTGCTAAAAAAGCTCCTGCCAAGAAAACAACTGCTGCCAAGAAGACTACTACAGCTAAGAAGTAAAGCTTGAGATAGAGGCATAAAAAAATCCGGAAGTTTTTACTTCCGGATTTTTTTATATTCTTATTTCTTTATTTATTGAATTTCGGTTTGGTATAGATAACTTCCATCTTGATTTTTTCTCCTTCTTCGCCACCTATGAGTTTGGCTGAGTTCACTTCCAGGTCGTGCGACAAACCGATGGTGTTTCCTTGAGAGTCTGTTTCGGTTTTTACCGGAATCAATACCATGGTATTGTATTTATCCCATCCTTCAGCCGGTTCTTCTTTGGTTCTCATATCGCTGAAAATCTGGCTGATCAAGCGGTTCACCTGTGAGAATGAATAGGAATTAGTTGTGCTGCTGTAAGAGCCTAAGAAGGTTGTTTTGCTATCGTAATTCTTTCTTTGCTCAAAGAAATCGTTTACTTCATTCTTACGAATAAGCAGCAGATACTGTGGCGTTCCCATTTTGTAAGGATTATTCTCTGAGTTTTCGCTCACATTCTTGTACTTAGTAAATGACATAGAAACGGAGTTCAAAGTATCATTACCCAGTGCCTCATACATTTCCTGTAAGGGTAGTTCTACCTCCGTGCAAAGTCCGGCAGGAGTTTTCAAATAGGTATGAGCTTTTTCTTCAGCAAGTCTGTTTAACGCATCTTCAGAATTGTCCAGACGCGTAGACATAAATACTTCGTTAGTTGCCGCAAAAGGAATTGAAGTATAAACGGTGGAGTCAACAACACCAGTAGAAGGTCTTTCAACCAAATATTCAACCTTCATGCGCAACCAGATATCTCCAATGTATAGAATTGAACCTTCTCCTCCTGTGTTGTGTACATAAAATCCGTGCAATACATTATGGATAAAAGCATTGGCATCTTTGAAGTTGTTCTTGTCTTCTTTATATTTTGCTAACAAGTATTCACTGAATGTACCAGTCTTTTGCTCGTCTCCAATATTCCATGTACTCTTTTTATCCAAGTCGATAACCAGAGGGGGATAATATCCGTTGGCACTTTTGATGGAGTCTATTTCAGCATCTGTCCATGAGTTATCACGAACGGCATATTCTTGCTCAGCCAAAGGTAATCCGTTGGCATTGTAGAAATCTTCAGGCTTATAGGACGTATAATATAAATCTAAATCTTCTCCATTGTCATCAATTGCTTTTTTCAATACGTCCACTCTCACTTTCATCGGAGCTAAAGAATCACCAAAGAAACTGGCATACGATAATTCCAATGTAGTTGCCACAATTTTTTGAGTGGTTTCCGGAAATTCAAAATCTTCCGTGCAATTGATTTGTGTGATAAAATCGGTGGTATACGTTCCGAAATCCGGATCGGTGAATTTGCCCAAGTATGCGCTACTTGTACGGGAGAATACTCCATTTGGGTTCAGGTCTGTATATTTCAGGGTTTTGGTAGTGGCCTCAAAAGTTTGAGCCGATGCAGTAATTTCATCTGCATCTGCCACGAATTCACCGACACCTGTAGTGGTATCATCACAACTGTAGAGTGTGGCTGCAAGTCCGATTGCTGCCAAGAACTTAAGTTTCATTTTCGTCCTTTTTTATGTATTCATATTTATTCGGAAACGAATACCTTGTCATAGAATGCGTCACACGCATCTGCATAGGCATCGCCCGAAGCGTATTCAAGTACCGGAATGTTCAGGCTTCGTGCGTAGTCGAGTACATTCTGGTTTACAGTTTCGTCATTTTGGATTACTCCGTCAGAGTAGGCTACTGCCAGCTTGCAGAGTTCTTCGTAGTTTGCCGGCGACTTCATCATGCTGACATCTTCCGGGGTCACTTCCTTGAACAGCACTTGTTCAGCGAAGTTAGGAGCCAGATTTGAATTAAATCCTTCCTGATAGAGAGAGAATATCACTTTTGAGTCGCGGAAAGAAGGTTCATCGTAATAAGCCTTCTTAATATAAAGAGGAACCATCGCACTCATCCAGCCATGACAGTGAATCACATCCGGACACCAGCGCAGTTTCTTGACAGTTTCCAGTACACCGCGGGCATAGAAGATGGCACGTTCGCCATTGTCTTCGTATTCCTTTCCGTTTTCATCGCATGTCATCTGGCGATGCTGGAAATAATCATCATTATCAATAAAGTACACTTGTCTGCGTGCAGCCTGAATAGATGCCACCTTGATAATCAGCGGATGATCCGTGTCGTCGATAATCAGATTCATTCCAGACAGACGGATTACCTCATGCAATTGGTTTCTGCGTTCGTTCACGATGCCCCATTTCGGCATGAATGTTCTGATTTCGCGGCCTTTGTCTTGTATGGCTTGCGGTAAATTCTGGCCGATTAATGCCAGGTTACTTTCGGGTACGTAGGGAGTAATTTCTTGTGTAATGAATAAAACTTTTTTCGCGCTCATTGTATTATAGTTGCTCTTAACGACTGGCAAAGATACAAAAAATACACCAATGAAGCGAACCGACAGCCGTTTATAAATCCTTATAGTATGTTAATGTATTGATAAACAGTAGGCTATAATAGTGTTTGTTGTACGTTCTAAATAGGATAAATTCGCTAAATATCAAAAGAATTTTCCGTTTCCGTTTCTTTATGTGCTAAATAAATAGTTACTTTGCAGCCGTTTTCTGAATTTATGATTAAAAACAGGAATAAGAGATGAAGTTAATTCAAACTATCAGTGAGCTTCGCGCCGAACTCGATGCTTTCCGTAAAGAAGGAAAGACTATCGGTCTGGTTCCGACGATGGGAGCTTTGCATGCGGGACACGCTTCGTTGGTGAATCGTGCCGTAGCTGAGAATGATGTAGTGGTAGTCAGTGACTTTGTGAACCCTACACAGTTTAACGACCAGAATGACCTTTTAAAATATCCGCGCACACGGGAGGCGGATTGTGCTTTATTGGAGAAATGTGGAGCAACGTTGGTTTTTGCTCCTTCTGTAGAAGAAGTTTATCCTGAACCCGATACCCGCCAGTTCAGCTATGCGCCGCTGGATACGGTGATGGAAGGAAAATACCGTCCGGGACATTTCAACGGGGTTTGTCAGATTGTCAGCAAATTATTCTTGATGGTGGAACCGCACCGTGCCTACTTTGGCGAGAAGGACTTCCAGCAGCTGGCCATTATCCGTGAAATGGTACGCAAGTATCCTTTCAATATTCAGATTGTGGGATGCCCGATTGTGCGTGAAGAAGACGGCCTGGCGCTGAGCAGCCGCAACGCACGTCTTACGGCAGAACAACGGAAGGAAGCTTTGCAGATTTCCAAGGCATTGTTTGCCAGTGTAGATTTCAGCAAGTCACGTGTTTTGCTTGAAACCAAGCAGTTTGTAGAAGACTGTATCCGTCGCGCACCGGGACTGGAACTGGAATATTTTGAGATTGTGGATGGCAATACGCTTCAGCCCGTAAAGGCATGGGACGAAAGCAATTACATTGTAGGTTGTATCACAGTGTATTGCGGTGAAGTACGTCTGATTGATAACATTAAATATAAAGGATAACGGATGATGATGATTGAAGTGTTGAAGTCGAAGCTTCATTGCGTAACGGTGACAGAAGCGAACCTGAACTACATGGGCAGCATTACGATTGATGAAGATTTGATGGATGCGGCCAACATGATTGCCGGTGAGAAGGTACAGATTGTGGACAATAACAACGGTGAACGTTTTGAAACCTATATCATTAAGGGTGAACGTGGCTCAGGTTGTATTTGTCTGAACGGAGCGGCAGCCCGCAAGGTGCAGGTGGGCGATGTGGTGATTATCATGTCGTATGCCTTGATGGATTTTGAGGAGGCGAAAACATTTAAGCCGTCGGTTGTGTTCCCTGATACGGCAACCAATAAACTGATATGAAGCATCGGTAGCTGAAAAGTAAATGCAATAGCATATAAAGAAGAAGCTCGCCTGATGTGGCGGGCTTTTTTTATGAGTATGAATTTCCTTCGTAAATAGATAGTATATGTACACAAACAAGCAAATTTGGAATGTTAGTTATCCAATCTTTTTGAGTCTTCTGGCACAGAATGTCATTAATGTGACGGACACTGCGTTTTTGGGCCGGGTCGGTGAAGTTGAGTTGGGAGCTTCGGCAATGGGCGGCTTGTATTATATATGTGCCTTTACGATCGCTTTTGGTTTTAGCACCGGATCGCAGATCATCATGGCCCGCCGTAACGGGGAGCGAAATTATAAGGAAGTCGGACCGGTGATGATACAGGGTGTCTTTTTCCTGTTTATGCTGGCTGCCGTCATGTTCACTTTATCACGCCTGTTTGCTGGAGATATTATGCGGATACTGATATCTTCCGATACGATTCTGAACGCAACGGAAGAGTTCCTGGACTGGCGTGTGTTCGGGTTCTTTTTCTCTTTTGTGAATGTGATGTTTCGTGCATTATTTATCGGTATTACCCGGACGAAAGTGTTGACATTGAATGCGATTGTGATGGCGTTGACGAATGTGCTGCTGGACTATCTGCTGATATTCGGTAACTGCGGTTTCCCGGAATTGGGAGTGAAAGGGGCAGCTATCGCTTCGGTGATGGCGGAGGCGGTGTCTATCGTGTTTTATATGGTCTATACCCGGATGACGGTGGATATTAAGAAGTATGCACTGAATCAGTTCCGATCGTTTGATGTTAAATTGCTGGGGCGTGTGTTAGACATCTCTATATTTACGATGTTGCAATATTTTATTTCGCTCAGCACTTATTTTATGTTGTTTGTGGCTGTGGAACATTTAGGGCAGCGGGAACTGGCAGTTGCGAATATCGTCCGGAGTGTTTACATCGTCTTATTGATCCCTGTCAATTCTTTATCGACAGCAACGAATACGTTTGTGAGTAACAGTATCGGGGCGGGGCATAAGGATCAGGTCATTCCGATCATCCGCCATATAACCTGGATATCGTTGGGGATCATGGCTGTTTTTGTGTCTGTCACTTGTCTGATTCCTTCTACAATATTGTCGGTTTATACCAATGATGTGACTTTGATACAAGCTTCTATCCCTTCCCTTTATGTGATTTCAGGTGCTTTGTTGATCGGAGCGGTTGCCAATATCGTGTTCAATGGAGTGACGGGTACAGGAAATACTCGTTCTGCTTTTGTGATGGAGCTGGCTACCCTGGTTTTCTATACATTATTTATATATGTGGCCGGAATGCGCTTACATTTGCCGGTTGCTATCTGTTTCATGACCGAGGTGGTGTATTATACCGGTTTATTGGTCGCAAGTGTCATTTATTTGAAGAAAGCGTCTTGGCAAAATAAGAAAATCTGACTCGGAATTTGTGATCTTTTCTTTATTCGTCAGTTTTTCGTACCTTTGCCCTTTATTCAAAGAAAATAAAATAAATATACATACGAATTATGTTTGAGAATTTAAGCGAAAGGTTAGACAGATCGTTTAAACTGTTGAAAGGTGAAGGTAAGATCACGGAAATCAATGTGGCTGAAACATTGAAAGATGTGCGTAAAGCATTACTTGACGCCGACGTAAACTATAAAGTGGCCAAAGGTTTTACCGATACGGTAAAGGCGAAAGCATTAGGACAGAATGTGCTTACATCCGTTAAGCCCAGTCAGTTAATGGTCAAGATCGTGCATGATGAGTTGGCAGACCTGATGGGAGGGACGGCAACCGATCTGGATCTGAAGGGTAGTCCGGCAATCATCCTGATGTCCGGTTTGCAAGGTTCCGGTAAAACGACTTTTTCAGGTAAGTTGGCAAATTTGCTGAAGACTAAGAAAAATAAAAAGCCGCTGTTGGCAGCTTGTGACGTGTATCGTCCGGCCGCTATCGAGCAGTTGCGTGTGGTCGGCGAACAGGTTGGAGTACCTGTTTATATGGAACTGGAAAACAAGAATCCGGTGGAGATTGCGATGAACGCGATTCGCGAAGCACGTGCGAAAGGCAACGATGTCGTGATTGTCGATACCGCTGGTCGTTTGGCTATTGACGAGCAGATGATGAAAGAGATCGCTGCGATCAAGAGTGCTATTCAGCCGGATGAAACCTTGTTCGTGGTCGATTCCATGACTGGGCAGGATGCTGTCAACACGGCGAAAGAATTCAACGAGCGCCTCGATTTTGACGGTGTTGTCCTGACGAAGCTCGACGGTGATACTCGCGGTGGTGCCGCTCTTTCTATCCGAACGGTGGTCGACAAACCGATCAAGTTCGTCGGAACGGGCGAAAAGATGGATGCTTTGGATATCTTCCATCCTGAACGTATGGCAGACCGTATCCTCGGTATGGGTGATATCGTTTCTTTGGTGGAACGTGCGCAAGAACAGTATGACGAAGAAGAAGCCAAACGCTTGCAGAAGAAGATAGCCAAGAACCAGTTCGACTTCAACGACTTCATCTCTCAGATCCAGCAGATTAAGAAGATGGGTAATCTGAAAGAACTGGCCTCCATGATTCCGGGCGTAGGTAAGGCATTGAAAGATGTGGATATCGACGACAATGCTTTCAAGAGCATCGAAGCAATCATCTACTCCATGACGCCCGAAGAACGTACGAATCCGGCAATTTTAAACGGTTCACGTCGCCAGCGCATCGCCAAAGGTAGCGGTACGACGATCCAGGAAGTGAATAAGCTGATCAAGCAATTCGACGAAACTCGCAAGATGATGCGTATGTTGACGGCTGCCAAGCCGGGAAGTAAGAAATTCCCTTCATTCAGAAGATAAACCCGAAAAGATAATAGAGTATGGAAGAACAGCAGTACAAGCTATTGGACGGAAAAGCCGTTTCAGCTCAGATGAAGCAGGAGATGGCGGAAGAAGTGGCCCGCATCAAGGCTGCCGGTGGAAAAATCCCTCATTTGGCTGCCATATTGGTCGGTCATGATGGTGGAAGTGAAACGTATGTCGCAAGTAAAGTGAAGACATGTAATGAGATCGGTTTCAAATCGTCTCTGATCCGTTATGAAGCTGATGTTACTGAAGAAGAGCTTCTTCATAAAGTGGACGAGCTGAACAACGATCCGGATGTGGATGGTTTCATCGTACAGCTCCCGCTTCCGAAACATATCTCAGAACAGAAGATTATCGAAGCGATCGACTATCGTAAGGATGTAGATGGTTTCCATCCGATCAATGTGGGTCGTATGTCTATCGGTCTCCCTTGTTTCGTGTCGGCAACTCCGGCTGGCATCTTGGAGCTGTTGAGGCGTTACGAGATTCCTACTCGCGGTAAACATTGCGTGGTGCTGGGTCGTAGTAATATCGTGGGCAAACCGATGGCTACTTTGATGATGCAGAAAGCCTATCCGGGCGATTGTACGGTTACTGTTTGCCACAGTCGTTCCGAGAACCTGAAGGAAATGTGCTTGAGTGCCGACATTATTATTGTGGCATTGGGTGTCCCCGAATTCCTGAAAGGCGATATGGTAAAAGAAGGGGCTGTGATCGTGGATGTGGGAACGACACGTGTGCCGGATGCGACTCGCAAAAGCGGCTTTAAGTTGACTGGCGATGTTAAGTTTGACGAGGTCGCTCCTAAGTGTTCTTATATCACGCCGGTTCCGGGTGGTGTAGGTCCGATGACGATTATTTCTTTGATGCGCAATACGCTTTTAGCCGGAAAGAAAGAGATTTATAAATGAAAATCCTCCTCTCCGGGTTTTGTCTTTTGAGCTTTCTGTCTTTATCTGCTCAGGACTCGCTGACAATTTTGTTTGCCGGTGATGCCATGATGCACCAGAAACAACTTGACAATACTCGGAGGGGAGATTTTTTTGATTTGGATAGCTTTTTGCCAATATCGAGAGAGAGGTGAAAGCTGTCGATATTGCAGTTGTGAACTTCGAAGTCCCGTTAGGAGGGGAGCCATATAGTGGTTATCCGGCTTTCAGCGCTCCGGAAAACTTCGCTTTGGCTTTGCAAAAAGCAGGCTTCGACTTTTTCTTGTTAGCCAATAATCATTGTTTAGATAGGCGGACTCGCGGACTTGTCCGTACCATCCAAGCACTGGATTCTCTCGGAATCCGTCATACCGGAACCTTTCTTGACTGTGATCACCGTCACCGCACATATCCGATGTTGCTTCGTAAGAAGGATTTTCGTATCATCATGCTCAACTATACCTATGGTACCAACGGTTTGAAAGTCGATATACCCCGAATCGTCAATTATATCGATAAGGAGATAATGAAGGGTGATATTGCCGAAGCCAAGCTCTTTAATCCGGATTTTATTATAGCTAATATGCATTGGGGATTGGAATACGAACGGATACCTTCCCGTGAACAACGTGAATTGGCCGATTGGCTGATGCGGCAGGGTGTCGATCTGGTCATAGGCAGTCACCCTCATGTTGTTCAGCCAATGGAGCTTCGCAGGGGAAAGGAGGGAGTTCCCGACCGTCTGGTTGTTTATTCATTGGGTAATTTTATATCGAACATGGGCCGGGAACATACCGATGGGGGTGTCATGGTGAAAGTCGTTTTAGGCCGGAAGGGTTTGCGCCGATATATTGTTTCCGCACAATATTCGTTGATTTATTCTTCCCGTTATAAGAATGAACAAGGAAAAGAAGATATTCGGGTGGTTCCGGCGGCCTCTTGGTCGGGAAAGAATCAAAATTCCTCTTTTTCAGTCGATTCAGCATTAATTAAGTATGTAAATAATACGCGTTTGTTTTTAAAAAGTAACAATAAGGAGGTCGAAGAGTATATTTTTGAATAAAAAAATGCCCGAATTATTTGCAGTTTAAAATAAAACCTCTATCTTTGCACCGTCTTAAAGAGATAAACACTTGATAAGATAAACATGGTGAGAATAGCTCAGTTGGTTAGAGCATCGGATTGTGGTTCCGAGGGTCGTGGGTTCGAGTCCCATTTTTCACCCATAAGGCTGTCTGTAAAGGCGGCCTTTTTTGTTTCTTATTCTCTGAGAGATGGCTATCGCTTTGTTTGATAATAAAAAATACTACCGGAATCCATCTTTATTACAGATAATATTTTTATCGTTGTTGTAGAGTTAAAATCTTCTGATTGCCAACTGTATGCAAGAAGAAGCCTTTTTTTCTTAAAAATAATACGCCAAATACTTTGTATATTTAAAAACTTAAGCGTATCTTTGCAACGCAATTAAAGGAAATGAGGCGTGAAACTCATGGAAGTGTGGGTGAGTGGCTGAAACCACCAGTTTGCTAAACTGACGTACGGGTTACCGTACCGGGGGTTCGAATCCCCCCGCTTCCGCAGGGGCTACTGATTATCAGTAGCCTTTTTTTATTTAAGGACTAAATCGGAGACTATGATGCGGAACCGCATCATTCTTGTAATACAAAAGTGATATTTTTGTGGCCGGTTCTGAGATACAGCAGACTATATATAATATGGAGAAAGAAAAGATGCGAAAGCGTACTCTCATAATTGGAATCCTCTCATTTATCATCCTCCTCTTGGCAGGTGTGGGATTCTGGGCATACTGTTTGATACTTGCACCTGATTTCGAGCCGCGCAAGACCGTATATGTTTATATTGACGAGAAGAAAGATTTTGACGATCTCTGTCGTCAGTTGGTCGACTCTGCCGGTTGCCAGCGTATCGGGAGTTTCAAGCAGCTTGCCGGAATGCTGAAATATCCCACCAATATGCGTACCGGACGTTATGCTGTGGAGCCGGGTATGAATAACCTGGCATTGCTTAACAACCTGCGTCGGGGGCATCAGGAAGCTACTCGAATCACCTTTAATAATATACGCTTCAAACTGGATCTGGCCGAAAGACTTGCCGGGCAGTTAATGATCGAGGAGGATGACCTGCTACCTTTGCTTGTTGATTCCGTCTACTGTGCATCATTAGGTTTTACGACTGAGACGATCCTTGCTCTGTTTATTCCAAATACTTATGAGGTATACTGGAATATTTCCGCTGAGAAGTTGATGCAGCGTATGCAGCGTGAATATAAGATTTTCTGGAATGACGCTCGCTTGGCAAAAGCGAAAGAAATTAGGATGACACCGGTCGAAGTTGCCATTCTTGCCTCTATTGTGGAAGAAGAGACGGCTGCCGTAGACGAATATCCTATTGTAGCAGGTCTATATATTAATCGCTTGCAGCGTGGCATTCCTCTTCAGGCGGATCCGACCGTGAAGTTTGCCGTGGGAGATTTCTCTCTCCAGCGCATTCTGTTCGAGCATCTGGAGATCGATTCTCCCTACAATACCTACAAACATGCCGGACTTCCTCCCGGACCACTCCGTATCCCGACTATTAGGGGATTGGATGCCGTGTTGAACCACATGAAGCATAACTATCTATATATGTGTGCGAAGGAAGATTTTTCCGGACGGCATAATTTTGCGGTCACTCTTGCCGAGCATAATCGTAATGCTAACCGCTACCGGGCGGAATTGAACAGACGGAAAATCCGGTAGGCAATATGGAAACATTTTCCCGGTATGCCACGATCGTTTCATTATAGGGAAACGGCAGTGCCATTATAAGGAAACGAGAGTTCCACCATAGGGAAACAACAGTATCATGCCTATGAAACTAAAAATCCAATATAGCTTGGTTGTTGCGGGTATGGGTAAAAGTCTTATCTTTGTGGGAAGATAACAGAAGCAAAATCAAGTAAAACAAAATAAACGTTACATGGAAAAACATCTATTTTTAGGGGATGAGGCCGTGGCACAAGCTGCTATCGATGCCGGTCTGTCCGGTGTTTACGCCTATCCGGGGACCCCTTCGACCGAGATAACCGAATTCATACAGGGTTCGGCCGTCGCAAAGGAAAGGGGGATTCACTGCCGTTGGAGCACGAATGAAAAAACTGCAATGGAAGCTGCGTTGGGTATGAGCTACGCAGGCAAGCGGGCTCTTTGCTGTATGAAGCATGTGGGGCTGAACGTTGCCGCCGACTGTTTTATGAATGCTGCTATGAGCGGTGTCAATGGTGGTATGATTATCATTACAGCCGATGATCCTTCGATGCACTCTTCACAGAATGAACAAGACAACCGTATGTATGGCAACTTTGCCATGATCCCGATGCTTGAGCCGGCCAGCCAGCAGGAAGCATACGACATGGTATATGACGGGTTTGAATTATCCGAAAAACTGGGCTATCCCGTTTTGGTGCGTATCACTACCCGTATGGCCCACTCCCGTGCAGGTGTGGTCAGACGTGAACAAAAGGTGGAAAACAAAATGCATACGCCCGAAGATGGACGTCAGCGTTTCATCCTTCTTCCTGCACTAGCTCGTAAGCGCTTTAAGACGTTGATTGCGGCGCAGGATACGTTTACCGCTTCTTCTGAAGCCTCACCTTATAATGCCTATTTCGACGGTCCGAATAAGGAGCTCGGCATCATCACGACCGGTATTTCGTTCAACTATCTTTCGGAGAACTATCCTGACGGTTTTGAACATCCGGTATTGAAGATCAGCCAGTATCCGTTACCTCGCAAAATGGTCGAAAAGATCGTCCGTGAATGCAAGGAAATCCTTGTACTCGAAGAGGGATATCCGGTAGTCGAGGAGCAACTGAAAGGTTTCCTTGGGATTGGTATCCAGGTGCATGGCCGTCTTGACGGAACATTGCAACGCGACGGTGAGCTGACTCCCGATGCTGTCGGTAAGGCGCTGGGTAAGCGGATCGAGAGCTACTATGCCACTCCGGAGGTTGTTGAACAACGTCCGCCTGCATTGTGCCAGGGATGCGGACATCGCGATATGTATGAAGCGCTGAACGAGGTTCTGGCCGGGTACAAAGGAGCCAAAGTGTTCGGTGATATCGGCTGTTATACGTTAGGGGCTTTGCCTCCTTTCCGGGCGATCGATACTTGTATCGACATGGGAGCCTCCATCACGATGGCTAAAGGAGCTTCCGATGCGGGCGTTTATCCCGCAGTGTCGGTGATAGGCGACTCGACATTCACGCATTCCGGTATGACTGGCTTGCTTGATTGCGTCAATGAAAACACGAATATCACGATCGTTATTTCCGATAACGAGACAACGGCTATGACTGGCGGACAGGATTCAGCAGGAACAGGCCGTATCGAATCGATTTGTGCCGGTATCGGTGTTGATCCGGCCCATATCCGCGTCATGGTTCCTTTGAAGAAGAACTACGACGAGATGAAAGCGATCATTCGTGAAGAGATCGAATATAAAGGCGTATCCGTCTTGATTCCGCGTCGTGAATGTATCCAGACATTAACAAGAAAGAAAAAAGCAAGCAGGAAATGAAAGCAGACATCATATTATCCGGTGTGGGAGGACAGGGCATCCTCTCCATCGCTGCCGTTATCGGAGAAGCCGCGTTAAAAGAAGGTTTGTATATGAAGCAAGCCGAAGTTCATGGAATGAGCCAGCGTGGGGGGGATGTGCAGTCAAACCTCCGCCTGTCCGACCAGCCGATTGCGTCTGACCTGATCCCACTAGGGCAGGCTGATCTGATCATCTCGCTCGAACCTATGGAAGCGCTTCGCTATCTGCCTTATCTGAAGAAGGACGGGTGGCTGGTGACCAATTCGCAGCCGTTCATCAACATCCCCAACTATCCGGAGATGGGAAAAGTGAATGAAGAACTGGAGAAACTGCCGCATAAGGTCGTGCTGGATGTGGAAGCTATCGCCAAGGAGGTGGGTTCTGTTCGTGCGGCCAATATCGTGATGCTGGGAGCCGCTGCCCCCTTTATTGGCATCGAATATGATAAGATTGCTGATGGTATCCGCCGCATCTTCGGACGCAAAGGCGAAGAAATCGTAGAAATGAACCTTAAGGCTCTGAAAGCAGGCTACGATGTAGCACAGAGCATGCAAAAGTAATAAAATGAAAAAGTATGTATTCCTTGCCTTTTTTGCTCTCATTGCCTTTGTTGTAAAGGCGCAGGATGAGAGTGGTGATCTTGTAAAAGAAGGACAACAGATGCCGGCTTTTACGATTATGAACGACAATGGTACGCAGGTACCTTCTTCTTCTTTGAAGGGAAAAGTGATCTTGGTAAATTTTTTTGCAACCTGGTGTCCTCCTTGTCAGAAGGAGCTTGCAGAGGTGCAAAAGATACTCTGGCCGAAGTATAAGGACAACAAAGATTTCGTCCTGTTGGTGATCGGACGTGAGCATACAGACGTTGAATTGCAGAAGTATAACGAAAAGAAAGGTTTTACCTTTCCCCTATATCCTGATAAGAACCGAGCTATCTATGGCGCATTTGCCAAAAATCTGATCCCGCGTAGCTATCTGGTTGACAAGACTGGTAAAGTGGTATATGCGACCAAAGGCTATAGCGACGAGGAATTTGCTGAACTGATGAAAAGGATTGAAGCAGCTTTAAAATAAGGAATATGGAATATAAGAATGTACATATCATTTATTTCTCTCCGACGCATACTTCGGCTAAGACCGCTTATGCGATTGCGGAAGGACTGAGTGGTGACGTATTGCTGGAGTCGGACATTACTTATGATGCTCCGGCGGAAGAACTTGAGATCCATGACGATGAACTGACTATCGTGGCCGCTCCCGTCTATGGTGGGCGTGTAGCCGAAACGGCGATGGAGCGCCTCCGGGCTTTCCATGCTCATCAGGCTCCGGTCGTTCCGGTCGTGGTTTACGGTAACCGTGATTACGAGGATGCGTTGAAGGAATTGTCCGACACGTTAGTCGATGCTGGTTTTGTCCCTGTTTCGGCAGGTGCTTTTGTGGGAGAGCATTCTTTCAGCCGTAAGGATATGCCCATCGCCGCCGGGCGTCCCGATGAGGCCGATCATGAAGCTGCCGTCAGGTTCGGACGTGCCATCAAGGAGAAGCTCGAAAAGGTGGACGAACTTTCCTGTCTGAAGCCGTTGGAGATGAAAGGTAATTTTCCCTACAAGGTGAAAGGTCCTTCCACGCCGCAGGCTCCAGTGACGGATGAGAACTTGTGTACGCAATGCGAATATTGTATCGATGTATGCCCCGTATCGGCTATTTCGATTGTTGATGACCGTATGTTCAGTGACCCAGCGACTTGTATCAAGTGTTGTGCTTGTGTGAAGGAATGTCCCGAAGGTGCCCGTACGTTTGATACTCCGTATACAGCGATGCTGCATAAGAACTTTAGTGCTCGCCGCGAACCGGAGTTGTTTATTTGATTTTCTAAAATATCAGTTAATAGCCGATTCCACGGAGATTCAGTCTCTGAACCGAGGGATCGGCTTTTGCCTCTATCCTTATTTGTTTAATATCTAATACCAATGTATCGAATGAAGACACGTGTACTGATTTTTCTTTTTATGCTTTGTAGTCTGTCGCTTGGCGCCCAGATCCGTTTGGAAGGTTACCGACAAGCCGACATCAATCCCGAACTTTTTACCGGACGCTGGAAAGCACGCTGGATTTCCATGCCAGGAGAACCTGCCAATGTGTATGGCGTCTACCACATGCGCAAGACGTTCGAACTGGGTGAAGTCCCATCCCGTTTTATTGTTCATGTGACGGCTGACAACCGTTACAAGCTCTATCTGAACGGCCGTTTTGTCTCACTTGGACCTGCACGTGGGGATATCTATAACTGGAATTTTGAAACGGTCGATCTGGCTCCTTACCTGATAAAGGGAAAAAACGTGTTGGCAGCTGTGATCTGGAATTATGCCGAGCAGAAGCCGGTTGCACAGATCAGCTTTAATCAGACCGGATTCCTTCTACAAGGAAATACGGAGGTTGAGACTGTGGTCAATACGGATGCTTCCTGGCTGTGCATGAAGAACGAAGCCTATGCTCCTTGGCACAAGCCAGTCTTAGGCTATTATGTGGCGGGGCCTGGCGAATTTCTTTCTGCGTCGAAGTATCCTTGGGGATGGGAACAGTCTGCTTACGATGATAGTAAGTGGTTACCTGCCCACACGGGAATCGAGGGAGGAGTGAAGGGATCGCGCGACTATCCTGGACGCCTGCTTGTTCCTTGTCCAATTCCCCCGATGGACTTGCTGTCTGAGCGTTTTGAGGCTGTGCGTATATCCGAGGGGGTGAAGATTCCTGCCGGATTCCTGAAAACAAAAACTTCACTGACGGTTCCTGCAAATAGCAAGGTGCATCTCCTGCTTGACAATGGCAAGCTGACAACGGGCTATCTTTCCCTTTTGTTTAGTCGCGGCAAGAATGCTGAAATTACGATTGCCTATGCCGAAGCTCTGTATGAAGGCAAGGAGCAGGGTACGACTAAATCTTATTCGCTTCCGGCAAAGGGAAACCGTGATGAGGTAGAAGGTAAAAGATTCATAGGGTATGAAGATAAAGTGATTGCCGACGGGGGCGAGGGGCGCGATTTTACCACTCTTTGGTGGCGTACGTGGCGATATGTGGATCTGACGATCTCGACCGCTGACGAACCGCTTGTACTGGAAGATGTCTATGGTACGTTCTCTGCTTATCCTTTCCGATGCGAGATCGCTTTTTCTGCACCCGGACATGACGAGTTGAACAAGATGCTAGAGATAGGCTGGCGTACTGCACGTCTTTGTGCGAACGAGACTTATATGGATTGCCCTTATTACGAGCAGTTACAGTATTTCGGCGATACTCGTATCCAGGCGATGATTACCTTATATAATACGCATGATGCTTATATGGTGAAGAATGCAATCGAGCAGGGGAGGCAGTCGGTCGTAGCAGATGGAATTACGATGAGTCGCTACCCGTCGAGTTTACATCAGTTCATTTCTTCCTTCTCGCTTTGGTGGATTTGTATGGGGCATGACTACTGGATGTACCGTGGGGATGAGGCTTATATGAAGACTTTGCTGCCTGCTTATCGTGGGGTACTTTCTTGGTACGAGCAGTGGTTGAAGCGAGATCATAGCCTAGGGTATGTACCGCATTGGTTCTTTGCCGACTGGGCTGCCGGTTTCCAGTCGGGTGAGCCTGTACGTGAAAAGGATGGGAATTCTGCTTTTCAGGACTTGGTGTATATCTTGACGCTCGAATCGGCTGCTGAAATGGAGCGGGCTTTCGGCATCCCGTCGATAGCGGATCATTATACACAGATCGCTTCTGCGATTCGGGGAACGATCCGGGAGAAATACTGGGATGCTACCCGGGGATTGTTTGCCGATACTTATGATCACCGAAGTTTCTCGCAACATGTCAACTCGTTGGCTATACTGGCTGGTATCGTGACAGGCGAGGAGGCTACGAGGGTGATGGAGCGTACATTGAACGATTCGTCATTGATACAGGCGACAATCTACTTCCGTTATTATGTGCATCAGGCATTGAAGGTTGCCAGTATGGGAGATCACCTGCTCGACAATCTGCAGATTTGGCGAGACCAGATGGCATTGGGGCTGACAACTTGGGCGGAGATGCCCGAACCGACCCGTTCCGATTGCCATGCTTGGGGAGCCAGCCCTAACATTGAGTTTTTCCGTATCTTGTTGGGTATAGACAGCAATGCACCGGGCTTCAAGTCTATCCGTATCGCTCCGTCATTGGGTGACCTGAAAGAAGTGTCAGGTACGATGCCGCATCCAGTGGGTAGTGTGACTGCTTCCTACAAACTCGATAAGAAGGGTAAACTGACGGCACGTCTTATATTGCCGACGGGTACGGATGGTGTTTTCGTTTGGAAAGGAAAAGAATATCAACTCAAATCCGGTGAACAGGTCTTAACGGTAGAATAGGTTATCAGGCTTCCCCTTATTGTATAAAATGATCCTGAAAACAGAAAAAAAGCTCGAATCAAGTTGCATTTGACATACTTTTTTTCGGGCTTAAAAGAGATTGAAAAACGATTTATTCCGTAAGGTGCGCAGATAATTACCATGACGACCGTCTTCATCGCTATGAAGTCCGACTTCGTGTATGACGAGTTCGGCACTTCACGGCGATGAAGACGGTCGTCGTATTGATGAGGACGGTCGTCATGGAAATGAGGTGTCTGGTCCCTCAAAAATAGCCCTTATTTTTTAACCTGTTTCCGTACGGTCTCCCTGTCCGGATCCAAATATTCGATTCTCCGAAAGTTAAGGTTTATCGGAATGTGTAGGATAAGGGAGGCTTGCTTGACAAAATATATGGTTTTGAGATGATGTAGGCAGGTCTTTTATGCGTATGTCACAAAAAGCAGGATTTTAGCAGAGAAAAGTCAATTTGAAATCATCCGTTTTGAGGATCGAAATAGAAAAACAGTAGGTTATTGTAAAAAATGCTGTATCATTTCTCTCACATGCGTACCATATAATAACATCTCATTTCAGATAAAGAACGAACGAAAAAAAGTTTTCAAAACATTTGGAAGTTAGTATTAGAAGGATTACTTTTG
>OOAD01000924.1_pt1 | contig 18409 bp, 20 predicted proteins | sample 1671151 | NCBI WGS metagenome assembly OOAD01 (sample SAMN06348127, study PRJEB24527) | human gut metagenome | biome: human gut; feature: ankylosing spondylitis patient; material: feces | host: Homo sapiens | place: China | collected 2015-10
TAAGGCTCGGCAACTTTACAGAATTCCTCGGGCGGGAGATTGCGCAGATAATTCGCGTTGAAATACGTCAGCTTTTCGATATCGAAAATGGCAGGGGACTTGGAGATGCCGCCGATGTCGAATGCCCCCACCAGCTCGTCGAGCGTGAAGAACTCCTGCTCGCTCTGCTCGCCGCGCGGCGACCAGCCGAGGAGGGCGACGTAGTTGAGGATGGCGGGCGTCAGGTAGCCCTGCGCCTTGAGGTCTTCATAGCTCGGGTCGCCGTTGCGTTTACTCATCTTATGCTGCGTGTCGCGCATGACGGGGGAGCAGTGCACGTAGGTCGGCACCTCCCAGCCGAAGCCCTCGTAGAGGAGGTTGTACTTCGGGGCGGAGGAGAGATATTCGCTGCCGCGCACGACATGGGTGATGCCCATGAGGTGGTCGTCGATGACGTTGGCAAAGTTGTAGGTCGGCAGACCGTCGCGCTTCAAGAGCACCTGATCGTCGAGCGTCTTATTCTCCACCGTGATGTCGCCAAAGCTTGCATCGTGGAAGGTCGTGGTGCCGTCCTTCGGGATACGCTGGCGAATGACGTAGGGCTCGCCCGCGGCGACGCGCGCCTTGGCCTCTTCGAGCGGCAGGTCGCGGCAGGGATCGTCCGCGCGGTCAAATTCGCCGCTATCCTCCTCGCTCTCGGCCTTTTCGCAGAAGCAGTAGTAGGCGTGGCCGCGCTCGACTAAAAGCTCGGCGTACCTGCCGTAGGTGTCGCGGCGCTCGCTCTGGATATACGGGGCGACGGGGCCGCCGACGTCGGGGCCTTCGTCGTGGGAAAGGCCGCATTCCGCCATCGTGCGGTAGATGACGTCCGTTGCGCCCTCGACGAGACGCCCCTGGTCGGTATCCTCGATGCGCAGGATGAAGGTGCCATCCTCGTGCTTGGCCATCAGGTAGGTGTACAGGGCAGTACGCAGGTTGCCAACGTGCATATAACCCGTGGGCGAGGGTGCAAAACGGGTGCGGACTTTATTGCTCGGCATAGAAAAACGCTCCTTTATTCTCATGCAAAAAATTTGCGGATAGCTATGTTTTATTGTACTTATTCTGCGCAGATTTGTCAATGCGGGATAATACCATGCACCCATGCAAAAAGGGGCTGCTGCATCAAACGATGTGCAGCAGCCCCTTTTTATAATATTATTCTCCGTCCTTCGGGTCATCCAGATGCTCGCGCCGTTTGCGTGTCAATGCGGCGCACAGTTGCAGCAATGCAAAGCACAGGATGCCGGTAAAAACACCGGCAAAAACAGCACCGACCCAGTATCCATAGGAAAAACCGCAGATCAGCGTAACCGCCACCGCAGCCACCAGAGAATACACGGCATTGGCCGGGGCCTTATCCGAAAGGTGGCGATCCCACAGACCATTGCGCAGACACGCGACAACCATATAGATACAGCCGATCATGAATACGACTCACTCTCCGGCAGCCTTGTCCGCAGCCCCGAACACCGTCTGCACGATCCACGCCGCCAGAAGGCTGCCCCACAGCAGCCAGAAGCCATGGCTTTCAATTTTGCGCATGGTCTGCTCCTGCATCTCGTCCAACCGGTTTTTCTTGCTGTATAGTGAAAATTTCATAGTTCATTCCTCCCAGAACAGTTCATCCAGTGTCTTATCCAGAATTTTACAGATACTGCGGCAAAGGTTGATGGTGGGGTTGTACTCCCCTTTTTCAATGGCGTTGATGGTCTGGCGCGAAACCCCTGCCGCCTCGGCAAGCGCGCCTTGCGTCATGTCCTTTTCCGCACGGGCGGCCTTTAATTTCAGGTTCTTCGGCATTGATATGCTCCTTTCCTGCCGGGTCGGCATTTGTTTTATCCTCTGGACATATAGTATCATTTACCATTCTAAATGTCAAGTATATATTACAAAAAGTTTTTTCACGCAGACAAAAAGCACCCCGGCTGTTTTCAGCCGGGGTGCTTTGCGGTTATAATTATTTCAGCACGACTTCGCCGTTTTCATCGGCATCCACCACAAGGGTGCCGCCGGATGCCAGCGTGCCGTCGATCAGGCGCTCTGCGGCGGGGTCCTCCACCGCCTTGCGGATGGTGCGGCGCAGGTCGCGCGCACCAAAGCGCCCGCCCTGACTCTTTTGCACCAGTGCCTTGAGCGCTGCCGGGGTGTAGCTGTAAGCGATGCCCTTGGCTTCCATGCCGGGCTTGTACTCGTCCAGCATCAGGGCGGCGATGCCCTGCAAGGTCTCCTCGGTCAGGGGCTTGAAGGCGATCACCTCATCCACGCGGCCAAGGAACTCCGGGCGCAGGAACTGCGCCAGCGCCTTGCGGGTCTTTTCCTCGCTGCGCTGGGCGTCGCTCTTGTTAAAGCCAAGGCTGCCCGCGCTCTGGTCGCTGCTGCCCGCGTTGGAGGTCATGCAGATGACTGTGTTGGAAAAATCCACCGTGCGTCCCTGCGCATCGTTGATCTTGCCCTCGTCCAGGATCTGCAGCAGGATGTTCATTACATCCGGGTGCGCCTTTTCGATCTCGTCAAACAGCACCACGCTGTACGGACGGCGGCGCACCTTCTCGGTCAGTTGACCGGCCTCCTCGTAGCCCACATAGCCCGGAGGCGAACCGATCATGCGGGACACCGCGTATTTTTCCATATACTCGCTCATGTCCAGACGGATGAGCGGGTCCGGGCCGTCGAACAGCTGATTTGCCAGCTGCTTGACCAGCTCGGTCTTGCCCACGCCGGTGGGGCCCACAAAGATGAAGCTTGCGGGACGGCGGCGGCCGGAAAGGTCGGCGCGGCTGCGCTTGATGGCCTGCGCCACCAGATGCACGGCCTCGTCCTGCCCGATGATCTTCTTTTTCAGCTCGCCCTCAAGGTTTGCCAGCTTTGCGAACTCGGTCTCCCGAATTTTGACCGCCGGAATGCCGGTCCACAGCTCGATGACCTTGGCCACATCGTCCATGGTCACCTGGATCTCGCTGGCAGCAGCCTGCTTTGCGGGCAGGTCGGCTTCGAGCTTTGCAATGCGGGTCTTGCGCTCGGCCACGCGCTCGTAGTCGATGGGCTCGTTCACATCCGCATTCTCCATCTCGGCTTCTTCCTGCTTGAGGGCATCCAGCTCCTTCTGCATCCCAAGATACTCGGAAATGACCGGGTGGGCCAGATTGCAGCAGGCGCAGGCTTCGTCCAGCAGGTCGATGGCCTTATCGGGCAGGAAGCGGTCGGTGATATAGCGCTCACTCAGGGTGACAGTGGCAGAAAGCACATCGGCAGGCACCTGCACATGATGGTGCTGCTCGTAGTAGTGCTTGATGCCGTTCATCACAGCAAGGGTATCGGCCACGCTGGGTTCTTCCACCCGCACGGGCTGGAAACGGCGTTCCAGCGCCTGATCCTTCTCGATATACTTGCGGTACTCGTTGAAGGTGGTGGCACCGATGACCTGAATTTCACCACGGGAGAGGGCGGGCTTCAGGATATTGCCCGCGTTCATGGCACCCTCGCTCTCACCGGCAGAGGTGATGGTGTGGATCTCATCGATGAACAGGATCACGTTGCCTGCGGCCTTCACCTCGCTCAGCAGGCCCTTGACCCGCTGCTCGAACTGGCCGCGGAACTGGGTGCCTGCCACAAGGCTGGTCAGGTCGAGCAGGAAGATCTCCTTATCCTGCAGCCCTGCCGGCACCTGCCCCTTGGCGATGCGCTCGGCAATGCCCTCGGCAATGGCGGTCTTGCCAACGCCCGCCTCACCAATGAGGCAGGGGTTGTTCTTCTGGCGGCGGCTCAGGATCTGGATGGTGCGGTAGATCTCCCGGTCGCGGCCGATGATATCATCCAGCTTCCCCTCCCGGGCTTTGCGGGTCAGGTTCTCGCAGTAGGTATCCAAAAACTTGCGGCGGGGCGGCTTTTTGTCGTTTTTGCCCGCCTTCTTTTCATTTTTGCCGTTCTGGGCACCGCCGTTCACCCCCAGCGGGAAGGTGGCGCTGGAACCGGGCACAAGGTCGCCGTCCTCCTCGCTCTGGTCCGGCTGGCCCATGCCCATCATCATGGAGAAGGGGTTCATGCTGCTCATGTCCCCCATCTCCTGCATCATGTTTTCCATCCGGTCTTCCATGGCATCCATGTCCTCATCAGACATGCCAAACTGCTTCATCAGATCATCGACCGGCTTGATGTGCATCTCCCGGGCACAGTGCAGGCAGTACCCCTCGTTTTTCATCTGGCCATTTTCCATCCGCTGGACAAAAATAATGGCAGGCCGCTTCTGGCATCGAATGCAGACCATTGTTCCTCCTTTTCCCTCCCCGCTCAGACAAACGGGTTGAACACATTGAATACTTTATAGTAAAGGCTGCCGCTCATCACCGTGTCGTTGAGCATGGTGAGGTTGCCGCCGGTGATCACAATGAGCGCCCAGACCACGCAGAGCACCAGATAGATGTCCACAAGGCTGGCAATGCCGCCCACGCCCCAGCCCAGCCAGTGGTTCACTGCACCGATTACGGGCAGCTTGTTCACCAGCCCCAGCACTGTGACCAGCAGGCTGACCAGCATCCGCAGCAGGGCGAACGCCACAAAGAACAGCACCAGCGAGATCACCGGGGTCAGCAGCGGAGCCAGCACCTTCTGGACGATGGTATCCGCCAGCACAACGGCATTGTCATTGAGGACGGCAGAGATGGAGCGCTCGCAGGCATCCACGATGGATGCCCGGAACGCCTCGGGCAGAAAGCCCGCGTACCGCTGGGCAATGCCATCCAGACTGACAGCTCCCCCGGCGGCGATATTGGCAGCGATCTGGTCCCGGAAGCTTCCGGCGAGGAAGCGCTCGAACACCTGCCCGGCTGCCCAGCCTGAAAAGGCTCTGGCACCGAACAGGCTGATGAGGCTGCCCGTCAGCTGCACCACCGAGGCCAGAAAGCCTTTGCGGGCATACCGGACGGCCAGCACCAGCCAGACCACCGTACATAGGATATCAAAAATAAATGACGGATTCTTGAACATACGTTTAACCTTATTCCGAACTGGCTCACCCTCTCAGTCACGACTGCCGTCGTGCCAGCTCCCCCAAAGGGGGAGCCAACGCTTCTGACAGGGGAAGCCACAAAATAAATTGCACTCTTTTTCCTCAAAGCCGCAATCGCCTCTCCCTTTGGGAGAGGTGGCAATGCGCAAGCATTGACGGAGAGGGCTATTCAGCGGGTGCGGCCAACTTCTGCACCGTGTTGCCGCTGAACAGCAGCAGATCCCTGCTGTTGGCCAGAAGGGCCTGCGGGCTGGTGTCGAGGTTCTGGCTCCACTGCTGGGCACCGGACGCATCAAAGCACTCCACGGCGTTATCGGCCAGCAGATAGAACAGATTCCCCGCCCGGACAATGGAATTTGCCGCCGAGACAGCAGCGCTGAACTGGACGTTCAGGTTTTTGTCCAGCGTCACAGCCTGAGAGACCTGCCCCGATGCCAGCAGCAGGGCCACATTGCCTGCCGCGTCCACCGAAACATCCTTCAGCTCCGTGCCCGCAAAATCATAGACCGCACGCTCGCCGCCGCCCGCATTGTAGAGCACAGCCCTGGTATCGTAGACAGCCAGGATCGTGGAAGCAGAGGTCCACCCCAGCCACTGGGGCACACCGCCCTGATTCACCAGACTGACGGGATCGCCCGATGCCAGATTGATGAGGTAGAGGTTGGTCATCACCTGTCCCCCGCTGACGGTGACGGCTGCCGCCGCCAGCTTCCGGCTGTCGGGGGAAAAGGCCATCCGCAGGGGGGTGCCGTCGTTGGAGGTCATGCTCCAGCTGAGCTGCTGCTCCATGGAGGGGCTGTATACCAGCAGCTTTGCCATGCTGGTCTGGTCCTCCGTGACCACAGCCAGCGTGCCGTTGTCCGACATGGCGCAGAGGAAAATGCTGTTTTCCAGCTGCTTGGTGTAGAGGTTCTGGGTACGGCTCTCCACCCGCAGCTCGTTTCCGGAGCGGTTGTAGAGGACAAAGCGGGTCTTGCCCGCGGCCAGCGCCGGGCGGGCATAGCCGCTCTGGATGCTGTTCAGCTTTTTGCCGGTGCGCGACCAGACCACACAGCCCTCGTCCCCCAGCTCCACAAAGCTGCCGGTCAGGGGGGCCATCTGCTCCAGCTCGGCCACACCGGTCTGCTGGGGCCAGCCGGAGCCGGGCAGCAGGGCAATGCGGGCCGTATCGGTCAGGTCCTTCAGGGCCGCCACCGAGCTGCCCGCGATGCCGGTGGCAAACAGCACCACCGCCGTCAGCAGCACCAGCAGCACCGCCGTGCGGCGGATGCGCCGGTTCCGCACACGCTGGCGGGCAGCTTCCAGATATTCGACCCGCCCTTCCGAAAGCGGCTCGTCACTCTCCGGACGGTTGCGATTTTTTCTCATAGGTCGTAGTCCACCTTCTTCAAAAATAGCCCCTTTGCGGGCAGCGTCGGCCCGGCCTGGCTGCGGTCCCGGCTGGCAAGGATGCCGGGGATGGCATCGGGCTGCATCCGGCCCGCCCCCACCTCACACAGGGTGCCTGCCAGAATGCGCACCATGTTATAGAGGTAGCCGTCCGCCGTCACCTCAATGTCCACCTCGTCGCCCTTCCGGGTCACATGGCAGTCGGTGATGGTGCGCACGGTATCTCCGTGGGCAGCAGCGGAGGAACCCGCCGCGCACAGGGCCAGAAAATCGTGCTTTCCCACAAACTGTTCCGCTGCCCTCTGCATGGCATCCACATCCAGCCGCCGGGGCACCCGGGTGTAATATTTTTCATCAAAAGGCGAATCGATGGGGTGGTTGTGGATGCGGTACAGGTAGGTCTTGGTATGGGCGGCATAGCGGGCGTGGAACTCCTCCGGCACCACCCGGGCGCACAGTACCCGGATATCCGGGGGCAGGTGCTGGTTGATGGCCAACGGCAGCTTTTCGGGGGGGATGCGGGTCTCCGCGTGGAAGTTCAGCGCAAAGCCCAGCGCGTGGACCCCGGCATCGGTGCGGCTGCACCCCTTGATATCGGGGCGGCTGTGGAGCACCGCTTCCAGCCCATCCTGAAAGGTCTGGGCCACGCTCCGCCCGTTGGGCTGCACCTGAAAGCCGCAGTAGTTGGTGCCGTCGTAGGCAAGGGTAAGTAGATAGTTCTGCATGGAACTCCTTCCGTCACGGCTTTGCCGTGCCACCTCCCTCAAAGAGGGAGGCTATAAGGCCCCCTCCTCGAGGGGGCTGTCGCCGAAGGCGACTGGGGGAGTTTTAAAAATTCGGGAACACCAGCCGGGAGGCAAGGATCACTGCAAAGCAGGCGATGCACACGGCAAGGTCGATATAATCCTGCTTTTCGCAGCGCAGCACCTTCAGGCGGGTGCGGCCGTCGCCGCCCCGGTAGCAGCGGCATTCCATGGCCATGGCCAGCTCGTCCGCGCGGCGGAAGGCCGAAATGAACAGCGGGATGAGCACCGGCACCAAGGCTTTTACCCGGTCGGTCATCTTGCCGGTATCCAGCTGGGCACCGCGGGCTTTCTGGGCGTTCATAATTTTGTCCGTCTCCTCAATGAGGGTGGGGATGAACCGCAGGGCAATGCTCATCATCATCGCCAGCTCGTGCACCGGGAAGTGCAGTTTGCCCAAGGGCTTCAGCAGCTGCTCGATGGCATCCGTGAGCACGATGGGGCTGGTGGTGTAGGTGAGCAGGCTGGTGCCCGCGATGAGCGCCATGACGCGCACTGCCATCAGCACAGCATAGCGCACACCCTCGGCATAAATGGTCAAAAACCAGATGTGCACCAGCGGTTCGCCCTCGCCTGACACAAAGAACAGGTTCAGCACCGCTGTGAAGATCACGATGGGCAGGATGGGCTTTAAGCTCTTGAGGATCATTTTACCGGGAATTTTTGCCACCTTGTACATTGCTGCAAGGAACAGAATGGAAAGGGCAAGGCCCAGCGGATTGGAAGCTGCAAACAGCAGCACGATATAGGCGATGGTCAGCACCAGTTTCAGGCGCGGGTCGAACCGGTGCACCAGACTGTTGCCCGGGAAGTGCTGGCCAATGGTGATATCTCTCAGCATCCGGCAGCGCCTCCTTCCTTCTTTGCTTCCCGCGGGAGCACAAGGCTCTCGCCTGCCTCCCGGCGGCGCTTGGCCTCCAGGATCATCTTGACCGCATAGGGGATGGTGTACACATCAGCGGGCACATCCACACCCATCTCCCGCAGCTTGAGGAAGATCTTCGTCACCTGCGGCACGGAAAGCCCCAGCTCCAGCAGCTCCGGAGCGCGGGCAAAGACTTTTTCCACGGTGTCGTACATGGCAATTTTCTTGTTGCTCATCACCAGAACGCGGTTGGCGTACTTGGCAATGTCCTCCATGCTATGAGACACCAGCAGCACAGTGGTGCCGGTCTTTTTGTGGTACTCCTTCACCTCGCTGAGGATGTCGTCCCGTCCCTCCGGGTCAAGGCCCGCAGCAGGCTCGTCCAGCACCAGAATGCGGGGCTTCATGGCCATAACGCCCGCCACGGCCACCCGGCGCTTCTGGCCGCCGGAAAGCTCAAAGGGACTGCGCTCCAGCAGGGCCGGGTCAAGGCCGACAAAATCGGCGGCTTCATGCACGCGGCGGTCGATCTCGGCTTCGTCCAGACCCATGTTCTTGGGGCCGAACGCGATATCTTTATAACAGGTCTCCTCGAACAGCTGGTACTCCGGGTACTGGAACACCAGACCGGTGAGGAAGCGGAAGTCCCGGATCTTCTCCGGGTCTTCCCACAGGTCGCGGCCATCGATATAAATTTTGCCGCTGGTAGGCTTGTTCAGGCCGTTCATGTGGGTGATGAGGGTGCTCTTGCCGGAGCCGGTGGCCCCGATGATGCCCACAAAGTCGCCCTCTTCCACCGTAAAGCTCACATCGTCCAGCGCAGTGACCGCATTGGGCATGCCGGGGTTGTAGACGTAGCTCAGATGTTCTACTTTGATGATATCTGCCATTTGCGTCTGCCCCCCCTTACTGCAAAAGCTCGTACAGAGCCTGTGCGCATTCGCCGGTGTCGATGATGCCCTCCGGCATCGGGATGCCGGCCTTCACCAGCTCGTCCCGCAGCTCAGCGGCCTGCGGCACGTCCAGATGCAGACTGCGCACCTTTTCGGTCTGGCTGAACACCTCTTTCGGGGTGCCCTCCATCACCACATGACCCTTGCTCATCACCAGCACACGGTCGGCCTGTGCGGCTTCTTCCATATAGTGGGTGATGGACACCACCGTAATGCCCATGTTCCTGTTCAGGTAGTGGATGGTCTGCATCACCTGCTCGCGGCCGCGCGGGTCCAGCATGGCGGTGGCTTCGTCCAAGATCAGGCAGTCCGGGCGCATGGCAACCACACCGGCGATGGCCACCCGCTGCTTCTGACCGCCGGAAAGGTTGTGGGGTGCGCGCTCACGGTATTCGTAGATGCCGGCCATCTTCATGGAGTCGTCCACCCGGCGGCGCATCTCGTCCTGCGGCACGCCGAGGTTTTCCAGCGCAAAGGCCACGTCCTCTTCCACCACAGTCGCCACGATCTGGTTGTCCGGGTTCTGGAACACCATGCCCACGGTCTGGCGGATATCGTAGAGCATTTCTTCGTCTGCGGTATCCATGCCCTCCACATACACCTTGCCGCTCTCCGGCAGCAAAATGGCGTTGAAGTGCTTGGCAAGGGTAGATTTACCACAGCCGTTTGCACCCAGTACCGCCACGAACTCCCCGCACTTTACCTGCGCGGATACGCCGTCCAGCGCATAGACCGGCTGCTCGGCATCGTAGCGGAACTTCAAATTTTCAGCAGTTAAAATCGTTTCACTCATGCTTTGTTTCTCTTTCTGGTGGTGCGCCCCTCCGAAAGGGGCTGTACCCCATTCTTAGCATATATTTATCTCAGTCACGGCTGTCGCCGTGACTGAGATAATATTTTACTTTCATTCTTCCCAAATCGCGGTGGCGCCGCAGGGCACCACGCCGCCGGTGGCAGACACCGGCAGACCGATCTCGTCGCAGCTGGTTTTTCCGCCAAAGCGGGGCACCAGTGTGGTCTTGAGCATATACTCCATGACTGCCGGGGACAGACCGGTGGTGTAGCTGTTGACCGCAAAGAACAGCGGGGTATCGCTGAGCACTTCTTCGCACTGGCTGATGAGGTCGTAGATGCAATCCTCCAGCTTCCAGATCTCGCCGCCGGGGCCGCGCCCGTAGCTGGGCGGGTCCATGATGATGCCGTCGTAGGTGTTACCGCGGCGCTTTTCCCGCGCCACGAATTTGGCGCAGTCGTCCACCAGCCAGCGGATGGGCTTGTCGGTCAGGCCGCTTGCCACGGCGTTGTCCTTGCCCCATGCCACGATGCCCTTGGAGGCATCCACATGGCAGACGGTAGCACCGGCAGCGGCGCAAGCCAGCGTAGCGCCGCCGGTGTAGCCGAAGAGGTTCAGCACCTTTACCGGGCGGTTCGCGGCGCGGATCTTCTGCTGGTACCACGCCCAGTTGACCGCCTGCTCCGGGAACACGCCGGTGTGCTTGAAGCCGGTGGGGCTGACGATAAGGGTGAGCTTATCCTCCCCCTCGCCGCAGCTGATCTTCCACTTTTCCGGCAGACGGCGGCGGTACTCCCACTCGCCGCCGCCCTGATTGGAGCGGTGGTAGACGGCATCGGCCTTGGCCCAGAGCGGGCTCTGTTTCTCGGTTTTCCACACCACCTGCGGGTCGGGCCGGATGAGGATAGTCTCTCCCCAGCGCTCCAGGCGGTTGCCGCCGGTGGCATCCAGCAGCTCGTAATCTTTCCAACTATCTGCAGGGCGCATAAGCGTCCTCCTTTCTCTCTTCAAACGGCTCAGAACAGGCTCTGCTGGCCGTTGTCCTCCGGGCTTCCGGTCTCGGGAGCTTTCAGGCCCAGGTGCTCATAGGCAAGGCGGGTGGCACAGCGGCCCCGGGGGGTGCGGGTCAGAAAGCCCATCTGCATCAGATAGGGCTCACACAGATCCTCCAGCGTCACGGCCTCCTCGCCCAGCGCCGCCGCCAGCGTTTCCAGGCCCACAGGGCCGCCGTTGTACATCTCAATGATGGCGCGGAGCAGGCTGCGGTCCAGCTCGTCCAGACCCAGCGCGTCCACGTCCATCCGCTTCAGGCTCATCAGGGAAACATCCCGGTCGATGATGCCATCCCCCAGCACGGTGGCAAAGTCGCGGACACGCTTCAAGAAGCGGTTTGCCACGCGGGGGGTGCCCCGGCTGCATTTGGCCAGCTCGTAAGCGCCCTCCGGGGTGATGGGCTGGTCGAGGATGCCCGCCGAACGCTGGATGATCCGGCTCAGCTCATCGGGGCTGTACAGCTCCAGCTTGAGCAGCACACCAAAGCGGTCCCGCAGGGGGCCGGTGATCTGGCCCGCACGGGTGGTAGCGCCCACCAGCGTGAAGCGGGGGAGGTTGATCCGGATGCTCTGGGCGCTGGGGCCTTTGCCGATCATAATATCCAGCGCGTAATCCTCCAGCGCCGGGTAGAGCACCTCCTCCACCTGCCGGGACAGGCGGTGGATCTCATCAATGAAGAGCACATCGCCCTCCTGCAGATTGGTCAGCAGGGCGGCAAGGTCGCCGGGCTTCTCAATGGCCGGGCCGCTGGTGATGCGGATCTGCACCCCCATCTCGTTGGCGATGATGCCCGCCAGCGTGGTCTTGCCCAGGCCCGGGGGGCCATAGAGCAGGATGTGATCCATGGGCTCGCCGCGCCGCTTGGCGGCTTCCAGATAGATTTTCAGGTTCTGCTTGACCTTGTCCTGTCCGATGTAGTCCTCCAGATGCTGCGGGCGAAGGCTGTTTTCCTCGTTGTCCGCCGTCGTTAAGCCGGGCTGCATCATTTTTGCGCCATAGAGCGCGGTTTCGTCCTGCATGGATTACCTCCTGCCTGCCATGCCCCGCAGGGCCAGCTTGATGATCTCTTCCACGGGAAGGCTTGCGTCGATCTTGGAAACGGCCAGGGCTGCTTCGCTCTGGCTGTACCCCAGCGACACCAGCGCCGCAATGGCCTGCCCGGCTCCCTGTGCGGCGGGGGCGGCAGTGGCCGCGCCCACATCCTCGAGGTTGATGCCATCCACAAAGCCCTTTGCCACCTTATCCTTCAGTTCCAGCACGATGCGCTGGGCCAGCTTGGGGCCCACGCCGGATGCCGCCTTGAAGGCCTTGTGGTCGCCTGCCGAGATCGCCAGCGCCACCCGGTCAGGCTCCATGACGCTGAGAATAGCAAGGCCCACCTTGGGGCCCACACCGGAAACGGCGGTCAGCAGCTCAAAGCAGCTCTGCTGCTCCTCGGTGGCAAAGCCGTACAGGCTGATGTCATTTTCGGTCACGCTCATCACGGTGTAAAGGGTGGCTTCCCGGCCCACCCCGGGCAGTGCGCCCGCAACGCTGGTCGGGCACTGCACATAGTAGCCCACCCCGCCGCAGCTCACCACCACAGCGTTCAGGGTCTTTTTGATGATTTTTCCGGATAGACTGTAAATCATAGTTTTCCTCCAGCAGCCTTCCCCTCTCAGTCTCGCATTCGCTCGCCAGCTCCCCCAAAGGGGGAGCCAAAGCATCGAATCAGGCAGCTGCTACTGTACTCATCCACTGATACCAAAAGCCGCGATTGCCTCTCCCTTCGGGAGAGGTGGCAATGCGCAGCATTGACGGAGAGGGCTCAAATCGGCCCAACGCCCCTTCTTGCAAAGCGGTTCAGCTGGTTGCCGTTGGTATGGCAAAAGGTAATGGCCATGGCCAGTGCATCGGCGGTATCATCGGGCTTGGGCACAGCAGGCAGATGCAGCAGGATGCGGGTCATCTCCTGCACCTGCTTTTTCACGGCCTTGCCGTAGCCGGTAACGGCCTGTTTCACCTGCATGGGGGTGTACTCGTAGATGGGGATGCCCGCCTGCGCCGCCGCCAGCAGGATGACCCCGCGGGCCTCGGCCACGCCGATCACAGTGGTCTGGTTGTGCTGGTAGAACAGCTTTTCGATGGCAAGCACCTCGGGCTGTGTCCGCTCGATAACCTCCCGGATGCCGGTGTAGACCTCGTCCAGCCGCTGCTCAAACGGCACCCCGGCATCGGTGCACACAGCCCCGAAATCCACCGGTGCAAACCGGTTGCCCGCATAGTCCAAAACGCCCCAGCCCACAATGGCGTAACCCGGGTCGATGCCCAAAACTCTCATTCTGCGATACCTTTCCTATTATAATCAATGTATTATACCACAAACCGGCGTTCAGGGCAACGGAAACGCCTTGAGTCGGTTTACAAAATGTGCGCTGGGCGGCTGATTTTCCATTCCCGGCAAACCAGACTTCAAAAAGTTTGCAGAATTTTCAAAAAAGGGCTTGCTTTTTGCCCGGCGGTATGATATCATAATCAAGCTGATTGCGGCACAAACAGAATATGGACGGTTAGCTCAGCTGGTAGAGCATCTGCTTGACGTGCAGGAGGTCACAGGTTCGAGTCCTGTACCGTCCACCATACAGTTCGTACTCGAACCCGATTCTTTACGAGAAAGGGTTCGGGTACGTTTTTTGTTTACAGGAAGTTCTGCGGAGGGAGTACGCAGAGCGGTAAGCGAGAACGAGTAAAGGCAGGGTATCATCATGGGCGATGGTATCCTGCCTTTTGCTTTGCGGGATCAAGTTCGCTTTGTGCGAACTTGGTCGTCCACCCTATATGGCGCATTGAGGGCTAATCGCTGCGTACGTCCGTACATGGCCGGTACGCACGTACGCAGAAAAAAGGGAAAGTTCTGACATATAGGGGTGTTCTTTCAGCTGGTAGTATGGTATACTCGGCTCAACAAATCGGAAGTTAACGGTATGTAAAAGACCTTTGACACACGGAAAACACAGATGTCAATGTCCTTTGATTGCGAAAATACAATCTTTTGATTAGTATGAGTATGCAAGGAGGTGAAGAGATGGAACTCGGAAAGCAAATAAAAAAATATCGCCAAGAGTTACAACTGTCTCAAGAGGAGTTAGCCGATCATGTTTATGTTTCAAGGCAAACAATCTCAAATTGGGAAAATGACAAAAGCTATCCAGATGTAACCAGCTTGGTATTACTGAGTGAAATCTTTCAAATCTCACTTGATAAACTAATCAAAGGAGATATTGATACTATGAAAGAAGTAATCAAACAAGAGGAAATCAAAAAACTCAATCACTATGGCGCAATCTATACGGTTTTTCTCGTTATTGCTGTTATTTCGGCAGCTCCGTTATTTTACATTGGTAATAAATGGGCATTGATCCTTTGGTGTGTCATTGCTTTAGCTGCCATGTATTTTGCAGCAAAGGTTGAACGAATAAAAAAGGACAATGATGTTCAAACATATAAAGAAATCGTAGCATTTTGTGAAGGTAAAAGGCTGGATGAAATCCAGAGCGCCAGAGAATACGGCAAACGTCCTTATCAAAAGGTTTTATGGTTTATCGGAAGTGCTGCAGTAGGAGCAATCGTTAGTTATGTATTGAGTCTTTTGCTGCAATCATTTTGATAACGACACTCAATAAATCTTATAATTTGGAAAGGAATGTATAGCTATATGAAAAATAAAAAAGATGATAAGCCTCACTATTTACCGACTTTTATGAGCATAGGAATTTCTATCGGTGCGGCTATTGGTGTAGTAACCAACAATATTCCACTCTATATGCTTGTCGGTTTAGCGCTTGGTGTAGGCATAGGGTCTGCTCTCGATGGTCAAAATCGAAATAGGGAAAGTGATGAATCTCAAAAGGATAACGAAGAATAATCAACCAACTAAATTCCCGTTTGTCGTAACCTCAGAAGCAGGGTTTGGGGCAGGCACGCCCCAACAAGAGCACTTCAAAAACGCGGGAGCGTTGCAGAAGTGCAGTCCCGGATGGGCAAGAAATTTTCAAGAATTGAAAATTTGTGGCCACGGGACGATTCTTGCTCTCACACTTTCACTCTCTTTGCGATTTTCTTTCTTGAAAGTCTATCGTTCTTTCGTTATAATAAAACTGAAAGAAGGTGGGCATTATGACTTTGCAATATTTTGTCACAGCATCCGATACGGGCAATAGGATTCCGATTGAGGTTGACAAGTCAACTCCCGCTGACCTTGCTGCAACCAAAGAAAGCTGGCAGACCGACTGGACAAGTGAGTTCATCGGTGACCCCGCACTGGAAAAGTACACGGCTAAAACCGAAAACGGCGAAATCGTAGCATTGGGTGCTTACCGCGAAACAGAATCCAGCATGTTCGTTTATATTGAGTACATCGAAAGCCACCCGGAGAGCAACCCGACGCTGACCATTCAGAAAAAATATCTGGGCATCGGGCGTATGATGATCGCGTTCGGCATCCAGCTTTCCATTGATTCCGGTAAAAACGGCGTCGTCACTTTTGAAGCTAAGACGGATGAACTTGCAAAACATTATATCCGGGATTTTGGCGCGATCCGGGTCTTTGCCAAACAGTCCGGCGGGCCAATCATGCTGATGCTTGCCGACAATGCGGCGCTTTCGCTCTTCAATACGTATCTTTCCTGAAAGGTGGTGCTCCCATGGATATTGAAGTCAAACGAATGTCCCCTACTGCTATTGAAATGCTTGACCAACTCAGCGCAGTCTGCAAACGGTTCGGCGTTGATTACTATGCAGCTTCCCAAAATCAGCGTGATCTGCTGGACAGCATTGCCCTGCACGAATATCAACTGAAAAAAGCACACGAGCAAGGGCTGAAGCGTTCCGAAGTGCCTCCGTTTCTCGGTTTGAAGCGCTCTGACCGCAGCAACGATATGCCTGCCTAAAGGTTCGACTGCTGCTGACAATGCTCCACCAAACAGTTCGTACCCGAACCCGATTCTTTGTGAGAAAGGGTTCGGGTATGTTTTTTGTTTACAGGAGGTTTGCGGTTGCGGAGTGTAACGATGCAATGAAAGCCCCAGTGGGGCTTTCAAGCAACAGAACGGTCTGCGAAGCAGATGGAGGGGCCTCGCCCCGACAAGTTCCTGCGGAGGCACTACTCGGAACAGTGAACAGGAACGAGTAAAGGCAGGGTATCACCATGGAGGTGGTGCCCTGCCTTTTATTCTTAGTATTTGTTAAAAATCGCATCCAATCAATTTACTTTTTCTGCGCGGTTTGCTATAATAATATTCACTAGTATGTATAGCCAGATTAGACTTCGAGTGGCTTGTCTATAAAGACAGGCGGCATCGTACCTATGGGTATGGATGTGTTTTTCCGGCAGGAGTTCCCTGAGTCCGACCTCATTCTACACTGCAACACAAGAACATCGTTGCATCGAGTCACAGTGTGATATGGAATTATGTTAAGGTGTTAAGTAATGTTGGCCTGAGCCTATGCAATTGTTTGGGAAGTCGGATTTGTGCTGGTGTGAATTCAGGATATAAGGCTATCGCATCTCTTTGTTATTTGAGGACGGGAAGTCCCCTCAATTTATTTGGGGGCCAATAATAACAAGGAGGTGAATTTCGTGAATAAGACGGACAAGCCTGTTGTTATTGTCAATATTAACATATTCGGCAACAACAATAAGCTATCAACGAACGAGACACGTTCTCATGTCCCTGCTGCTTTAGTTATCTTTGCGATTTCTATTGCGGCCATACTGGTTGTATCCTATTGCTGCCCTGAACTGCTTCCCGATTTAGTCCGTTGGATGATCGGCAAAGTAGTCAACAGCTAACACCAGCATATTTTAAGAATTGAGGTGTCATACCTTTTGAAATATAGTGATTGCCTTTTATATGGAATTCGTTCCAAGCGTATGCTTAAGTATGTCCTTCAAATAAAAAGTGATGATATGCTAAGGCAATCCATTATCACATCCAAAATCCATCCATATATAGATAAGACAAAAAAGCCTCGTCTTATTGAAGCACCGCAGGCAGAATTAAAGATTGTTCAAAGACGGATAAAAACATTATTGGGTAAAATTCAAACGCCCGATAATGTTTTTTCTGGTATAAAGGGAAAATCTTATCCAGAAAACGCACGTATGCATATTGGAGGAAGAAAACGAAATCTCTACAAAACTGATCTGACAGCTTTTTTTCCATCTATCAGTCGAGAGGACGTTTATCAATTTTTTAATAACGAATTGTGTTGTTCTCCGGATGTTTCAGAAGTGCTGACCAATTTAACAACAGTTAACCTTGAAAAATTTCCAAAAGAAGAACTCACAGAAGTCTATGACTTTTTAGGTCAAAAAGGTGTGCATTGCTACAATCATTTGATTTCAGGTGCACCAACCAGTCAGATATTATCCTATCTTGTCAATCATAAGATGTTTGATGAACTGCATACGCTATCTGATAAAAATGATATGGTGATGACTGTATATGTGGATGATATGGTATTTTCGAGCGAACATAAGATATCTTCACATTTTAGGAACTCTGTCAAATCAATCATTAAGAAGTACAGATATAAACTATCCTATAACAAAGTAAAAGGTTACTCAAAGGGATATCCAAAATTAGTAACGGGTGTTGTCATCGACTGCAATGAAAATATGATTGTCAAAAATTCATTGCAACATAAAATCATATCGGAATTTGAGCATTTGCGCAAAAATCCGATGGATCAGGAAAGTCGCCAGCGATTGCGAGGCTTAGTAACATCGGCGCAGCAAATTGATAGGTCGATTTTCCCAAACATTAAAAGATTTGCATTTGAAAATCCATCCAAGTAAGCGTTCAATGTATTGTTCTTCTGGCAAATTGAATTTGATTTTCTGGCATGTGTGGACTTAATCTACATAGTGAGCCATCGTGAGCCGAAAAGATATATGAATAACATGGCTGAAAATCACGGACTAGAGGACGAAACACAAAAAAACAGGGTGTGCCCCGAAGGACGCACCCTGCAAAAATCCACACACGATAAGTAAGGCAGGGAGTTCCCCATCGGGAACTTCCTGTTTTTCTTTGCCAGAGATATGAGCCTGTTCCGCCTGCCATGCGGCAAACTCCCGTTGCCCTTCCTCGCTGTTCCAGCAGGCAAGGATAGCTGGGTAACATATTACTGGTAAACAGCGCAGGTTTTCCGCAAACCGTGATCTCCTCGTAACGTTCGGTCATTGCATGAAAGGTCATAATCTGTCCTCTCCTTATATAAAGAAGCAGGACAATCCACACGGACTGTCCTGCAAAAGTAAAGGGAGAGCATCCGAAGATACTCCCCCAGTAGATAATTATTTTTTCCTTACCATGCAACGCTTTTTGAAGAATGCGATGCCATAACAGAGGATATCATCATAGTCATCCCGGAAGTCCGCCGCGTACATCCGGTCGTTGATCTGCTGAATGGCAGAATCACAGGCATCCGGCAGAGCATCCAGAGTTTTGGCATACTTGGCTTCAAAAATTGCCACGCGGCCAT
>OOAD01000927.1_pt1 | contig 18389 bp, 18 predicted proteins | sample 1671151 | NCBI WGS metagenome assembly OOAD01 (sample SAMN06348127, study PRJEB24527) | human gut metagenome | biome: human gut; feature: ankylosing spondylitis patient; material: feces | host: Homo sapiens | place: China | collected 2015-10
AAATACAATGATGCTGAATATTTTGCATCGATTATCGGCTACACTGGAAAAATTTCTACCGAAGAGTACGAGAGTTTATCTGCGGATAACGACAACTATACTTTAAACGACGTGGTCGGAAAAGCCGGTATTGAACAGGTGATGGATGCGTCCCTGCAGGGAACAAAAGGCTATGAAAAGCTTTATGTCGATTATCTTGGAAAAGCGGTGGAGGTTTTGGAACGTGAGGAGCCTTCTGCCGGAAATGATGTATATCTGTCGATCGATAAGAACTTACAGATTGCTGCATATGATCTGTTAGAGCAGGAGATCGCAGGTATTGTATATTCCAATATTGAAAGTTCCGGTTCTGAGATGAATATCCCGATCACTGACGTTTATTTCGCATTGGTAAATAATAATGTAATCGATATTGAACATTTTTCAGATGAAAAAGCAACCGAAAATGAAAAAGCTGTCATGCATATTTTCTCCGGCAGACAGCAGACCGTCCTCTCGTCTGTGACCAGCGAGTTGGAGGGGGCATCCCCGGCAGCATTTGGTTCACTCGGAGAGGAAGATCAGGATTATTTTACTTATATTATCAACCAGTTGAAGGAGAAAAAAATCCTTCTGCAGAAATCAATTGATAAAACGGATGAGGTATATCAGGAGTGGCAGAGTGGTACGATCAGTGCCCAGGAATACCTAAACCATGCGATCGCACAGAACTGGATTGACATCACACAGTTTACAATTGATGAGAAGTACTCGGATTCGACAGAAATCTACGATGCTTTGTGCGATTATATTATGGATGACATTGCCACAGATACCGGATTTTCCAAAATTATTTATGAGTATCTCATTAAGGCAGGATCTGTTTCCGGGAAACAGTTGTGTCTGATCTTATACGATCAGGGAGTACTTGCCTACGATGCAGAGGAGATCAGTTCCCTGGAATCGAATGCAGTCAGTCCGGTCAGCTTTTTAAAGGATAAGATCAGGAATATTGAGATCACACCGGCACAGCTTGCTTTGGATCCATGCTCCGGTTCCTGTGTGATCACGGATGTAAAAACCGGAGAACTGCTGGCATTGGTAAGTTATCCGGGATATGATAACAACCGTCTTGCAAATACGGTTGATGCAGATTATTTTGCAAGTCTCAACACGGATTTGTCCAAGCCACTTTATAACTATGCAACGCAGGAACGCACCGCACCAGGATCTACTTTCAAAATGGTATCCTCGGTTGCAGGTCTTGACACAGGTGTGATCACACTGACGACACAGATCATGGACAAGGGTGTGTATGAAAATATCAGCAACCATCCGCGATGCTGGGCATTAAATCACGGTTACACGCATGGACTGATCAATGTATCTGAGGCACTCCGTGATTCCTGTAACTACTTCTTTTATGATGTTGGTTATCGTCTTGCAACGAATAATTTTTCTACATCCTACGATGATGCGACTGGTATTTCCAAAATTCAGGAATATGCATCGCTTCTTGGATTAGATGAGACAACAGGCGTGGAGATTGAGGAAAACGATCCGCAGATTGCAGATGAATACCCGGTCATGGCAGCAATCGGACAGAGTAATAACAACTATGCGACCATCCAGCTTGGAAGATATGTATCTGCCATTGCAAATGACGGAAATGTATATGAATACACATTGTTGAGCAAAGTATGTGATTCCGATGGCAATACATTGGAAACCTATGAGCCAAAAGTAAGAAATACGGTGGATGTATTAGACACCACACAATGGAATGCTATTCATACCGGAATGCGTATGGTAGTGGAAAAACTGTCTACATTTAATGATTTCCCGATTGAGGTTGCAGGTAAGACCGGTACCGCACAGCAGAGTCCAAACCGTCCGAACCATGCGTTGTTCGTCGGATATGCGCCGTACAGTGATCCTGAGATATCGATCGCAACACGTATCGCATTCGGTTATACATCACATAATGCTGCAGAATATGCCAAGAATGTATTTTCTTACTATTTTGGTGTTCAGGATGCAGAAGAACTGCTGAACGGTCAGGCAGAAAATGTAGGTGAGTCATCAAACAGCTTTAATGACTAAGTAAAAGGAGGTCTTACTTCATGAGTGAAGTGATCACTTTCACGTCAGGAAAAGGCGGCGTTGGCAAAACAACTACCACAGCGAACGTCGGAGTTGGACTTTCACTATTAGAGAAAAAAGTAATTTTGATTGACACAGATATTGGGCTTCGCAATCTCGATGTTGTGATGGGACTTGAAAACCGGATTGTATATAATCTGGTCGATGTCCTCACAGGAAAATGCAGAGTGAAACAGGCTGTCATAAGAGACCGCAGATATCCGAACCTCTCAGTCATTCCATCTGCATGTGTGCGGGAGCATCCGCCAATCACGACAGAGGCGATGCAGACGCTCATGGAGGAGTTAAAGGAGTCGTATGATTATATCCTTGTGGATAGCCCGGCAGGAATTGACAGCGGCTTTGACCTTGCCGTCTGCGCGGCAGATAAAGTAGTCGTTGTGACAACGCCACAGGTGGCGGCCGTCCATGATGCGGACTGTGTCTTGCGCCTGCTCCGAAGGAAAAAAGATATCTCCACTTATCTGCTGATCAATTCATTTCGGAAACAGTTGGTAAAAGAGGGAAACATGCTTCAGATTTCCGATATCTGCGAACTTTTGAACACGGAACTTCTGGGTGTGGTACTGGAAGATGAACATATTATCATTTCCCAGAATCACGGTGAGAGCATGATGGGAAAGAAAGGCACTTCCCAGACATGTTATGAGAACATCTGCAGACGCCTTGTGGGGGAAGCGGTTCCAATCCCGGATTTTCTTCAGGAAAAACACCGTTTCCGCGGATTCTTCTGGAACAAGCCTGCAAAGCAGACCATCAATTCATAGCTGACTTTTGTGCATAGCAGAAATGGAGAAAAAATGAGAGAACAATCTGTAACTGCCGCAAAAGAACGTTTAAAATGTATGATCCATTATGAAAATAACATTTTAGACGAAGAAACGATGGGATACATACGGCGCGATATCGGAAATGTGATCACAAAGTATGTAGATGTAGAACCTGAGAATATTGAGATAAAAGTCATTTTAAAAGAATACAAAAAGAGAGAATTGCAATGTTTAAACAGTACAAACTGAGAAATTATAAGTTCATATTGGTCATGTATGTGGTGATCTTAAATGTGATCGGAATCCTTCTGATCGGAAGTGCCAAGCCATCCGTGCAGAGCAAACAGATTTTGGGTATGATCGCCGGGCTTACGATCATGGTGATGCTCTCCCTGATCGACTATAACTTTATTTTGAAGTTTTCCTGGCTGATCTACTTTTTTATGGTCGGTGTGCTTTTGCTCGTTATGTTTGCCGGTGATGATGCCGGTGGTGCACAGCGCTGGTTTGAGATCGGAGGATTCCGTTTCCAGCCTTCCGAATTGGCAAAAATTTTAATTATATTATTTTTCGCCTACTTTTTTATGAAACATGAAGAAAAAATTAATACACCGAAAGTACTGATCACGTCATTTATACTCGCGGGAATACCGCTTGCGCTCATTTTAAAACAGCCGGATCTTTCAACGACAATTGTTACCGCATTAATTTTTGCTGCCCTCTTGTTTGTTGCGGGATTAAGTTATAAAATAGTAGTAGGTGTTTTGGCTGTCAGTATTCCATCAGCAGTGATACTGTTTACTTTGCTGATCCAGGACAAACTTCCGTTTATCAAAAGTTATCAGGTGACACGTGTTATGGCATGGCTTTACCCGGATGATTACCCGGCAGATGCTTACCAGCAGCAGAATTCTATCATGGCAATCGGTTCCGGCCAGCTGTGGGGAAAAGGGCTGAATAATACAGATGCCACTTCGGTAAAAAACGGTAACTTTATCCCGGAACCCCAGACAGATTTTATCTTTGCGGTAGCGGGGGAAGAACTTGGATTTATCGGTACGGTTATCATTATAATTTTATTGCTTTTCATCACGATTGAGTGTATATTAATTGCTAGAAAAGCAAAAGATACCGCAGGAAAAATGATCTGCTGTGGATTTGCTGCACTGGTGGGCTTTCAGAGCCTGGTTAACATTGGGGTTGCAAGTGGGGTGCTTCCGAATACCGGTTTGCCGCTTCCATTTGTCAGCTATGGTCTTACGTCGCTTTTATCGTTATATATAGGGGTGGGGCTTGTGTTGAATGTTGGACTACAGCCGAAAAAATATTGACAGGAGGTAACCGCATAATGAACATTGGACTTATTGCGCATGATTCAAAAAAGAAATTAATGCAGAACTTCTGCATTGCATATAGAGGGATTCTTTCGAAGAATGAACTTTATGCAACCGGAACAACCGGAAGACTGATCGAGGAGGTGACCAATCTCAATGTTCATAAGTATCTGGCAGGACATCTGGGTGGTTCCCAGCAGCTTGGTGCACAGATTGAACATAACGAGATCGATCTTGTCATTTTCTTAAGAGATCCACTTACTCCGAAATCTCATGAACCGGATGTAAATAATGTTGTGAAATTATGTGATACACATAATATTCCTTTGGCAACGAATCTTGCCACTGCCGAACTTTTGATTCGAGCATTAGACAGAGGAGATTTAGAGTGGCGTGAAATGTATAAATAAAATGAGACTGCTGTGTCTGTGTGGCATAGCAGCTGTTTTTATGTCCGGGTGCGGACAGACCGTAGTAAGTTATGATAATCCTTATGATATCTACAGCACTTCGGCAGATTATGGATTGGCATCTGAGGGAGCCGGGTCAGAAAAAACTTATTTTTCACAGAATCTGTGTGTGGCAGATGATGTGAACATTGGAAATGATACGACTGATTCGCAGGTGGCAGAAGGAGCAGGAACCTTCAATCTTGCAACCAATACTGTAACTTATGCACAGAATATTTATGAAAAATTATATCCTGCCAGTACAACAAAAATTCTGACCGCATATATCGCCTTAAAATACGGAAATCTGGAAGATTATGTGACTGTCAGTGAAAATGCGGCAGACCAGGCGTCCGATTCTTCTGTCTGCGGTTTAAAAGCAGGTGATGTGGTGCAGCTTAAGGATCTGTTATATGGCATGATGTTAAAAAGTGGAAACGATGCTGCAATTGCGATTGCAGAGCATATCGGCGGAAGCGTGGAAGGTTTTGCAGATATGATGAATCAGGAGGCACTTGCAATGGGTGCTACAAGATCCCATTTTGTCAATCCAAACGGACTTCCGGATGAAAACCACTATACCTCCGTTTATGATCTCTACCTTATTTTCCAGAATGCAGTGCAGAATCAGACGTTTCTCGATATCATCAGTACGATGAGTTATGATGTTGTATACACAGATGTGAATGGTGCGGGCGTAGAGAAAACATGGGAGAATACAAATCAGTACCTCACCGGTAAGGAAAAAGCGCCGGAAGGGATCACTGTCGTAGGTGGAAAGACCGGAACAACAGGAGCTGCCGGATACTGTCTGGTACTGTATTCTTATAATGCTTCCGGACAGCCGATCGTCTCCATTGTTTTAAAAGCAGACGGAAAGTCAAACCTTTATCTTCTCATGAATGAAATGCTCAGTGGTTTTGCGAATTAACAGTTGTATTTTATGTGCATATGTACTATAATTGTTTTATAAAACCTACTGTTTTTATTCAAAATACATAAAACAGGGAATATAAGGAGGAAATGACAATGATAGAAATTATTGCAGGCGAAAAAGGAAAGGGTAAGACCAAAGAATTATTAGCCAAAGTAAATCATTCTGTTGCAGCCGCATCCGGAAATATTGTTTATCTGGACAAAAGCCAGAAGCATATGTATGAACTGAACAACAAGGTTCGTCTCATCAACGTGATGGATTATCCAATCGATAATTGTGATGAGTTCCTTGGATTCTTATGCGGAATTGTTTCACAGGATCACGATCTCGAAGAGATGTATCTTGATAGTTTCCTTACAATTGCATTTGCTGAGACGGATGACGAGATCCAGCATGCAATTGAAAAACTCGACATCATCAGTGAGAAATACAATGTGAAGTTTATCTTAAGTGTTTCAAGAGATGAGTCCAAATTACCTGAGTGTGCAAAAGCAAAGATTGTCATTTCCCTATAATTACTTTGCTGTTAAAAGGTTGTTGTGCTAACTTGATTTAGTGCAACAACCTTTTTTGCATAAAACAGCTCAACCTTTTTCTAAGCTTCGTCTCCACTTTTAATTCTTCCATAAAGACTGATCGTGTAAAGACCACCGATACCTACCAGTGCATAAACGATGCGGGAAAGCCAGGAAAGATTTCCAAACAGAAATGCAACAAGGTCAAAGCGGAAGAATCCGATTAGTCCCCAGTTAATGGCACCAATGATCACGAATGTCAGTAAAGTATAATCCAACCAATTTGTTTTCATGAATATATCTCCTTTGATATCATCTATTTTTGTTTATTTTTTCCTGTGAAACTGTTTTTTATACATGAATCGCATTGTTTTGCCATGTAAAAAATGCTATAATGAGCGGAAGTGAGAAAAACAAGGCAGGTTATGCAATTGAAGAAAAACAAAAATGTTGTGAAATATAGAAAACCAATGAATTTTAATATTGGTGTCATTATATTTGTCATCATCTTTATTTATCTGGTATTTAATGTGTTCAGTTATCTGACAGAGACACATATTTCTGTTTATGAGGTGGAGCAGGGAACCATTGCGGTCAATAATGTATACAATGGTCTGATCCTGCGCGATGAAAAAATCATCAATTCAGATTATTCCGGTGCAGTGAATTATTATGTAAAAGAGGGTTCCAAAGTAGCCTACGGCGATCTGGTCTGCTCCGTTGATGAGAATGGAGACGTTTCGAACATGATCAACGAGGCAAGCCAGGATGGAAGTACCATCGACAGTGAGAACCTTGCAGAAATTGAGAAAACCATCAATGACTTTTTATATGCCTATGATGGAAAAAACTATTATCAGGTATACAGCTTTAAGGACAATGTCAATGCATCTCTGAGTGAGGCATTGAGTGTAAACGCCTTAAATGATATCTCGGATTATGTTGCTTCTGCGGAGAACAATAATACATTTCATAAAGTGATCACAGATGTGCCAGGAATCGTAACTTATTATACGGACGGATTTGAAAATGTTACGGTTGATAATTTTACGGCCGCAATGTTTGACGAATCCAATTATTCCAAAAACGATCTGAAAACAAACCCGGCTATCCAGGCCGGTTCACCTGAGTACAAGCTGATCGACAGCGAATATTGGAATATTATTGTTCCAGTGCCGGATGCAATAGCGGAATCATTAAAAGATGACGATACAATTAAGATCCGCTTTTTAAAAGATGCAAAAGAAGCCTACGCAGCTTATTCCATTGTCGGGCGTGATGGACAGCAGTATTTGATTCTCTCACTGAAAAGTGCTATGGTTAGATATGCGTCAGAGCGCTATGTGGAGATTGAACTTTTACTGTCCGAAGAAACCGGTCTTAAAATTCCAAATTCCGCGATCACCGAGAAAGAGTTTTACACCGTTCCAATCGATTTTTTCTTAAAAGGCGGGGATTCCAGCGATGAAGGAATTCTGGTGGAACGCACGGACAAGGACGGAAAAAGTACCACGGAATTTGTGACACCAACCATTTATTATGAGACAGACGATACCTATTATATCGACAGTGAGTATGTGTCCTCCGGGGATATCTTACAGAAACCGGATTCCAGTGAGACGTATCGTGTTGGTACAGACACTGCATCGTTACAGGGTGTTTACAACATTAACAAGGGTTATGCTGTATTCAAGCAGATTGATGTTTTATATCAGAACGAGGAATATACGATCGTAAAGACAGGTACAACTTATGGCATCGCATTATACGACCATATTGCGTTAGATGGGACAAAGATTGATGAAAATCAGCTGATCAAATAAAGACAACGGCGAAGGAGATAAAATCAAATGTTAAAAGATAATTTAAAAAATGTAGAAGAACGTGTACAGGCAGCGTGTGACCGCGCAGGAAGAAAGAGAGAAGAAGTGACACTGATCGCTGTCAGCAAAACAAAGCCTGTTGAGATGCTGCAGGAAATTTACGATGAAAATATCAGGGATTTCGGCGAAAATAAAGTGCAGGAGCTCTGTGATAAAATTGAGAAAATGCCAAAGGACATCAAATGGCATATGATCGGACATCTGCAGAGAAACAAAGTAAAATACATTGTCGGACAGGTTGCACTGATCCACTCCGTTGATTCTTATCGTCTGGCAGAGGAGATCAATATTCAGGCAAAGAAGAAAAATATCATTGTTCCAATCCTTGTGGAAGTGAATATTGCGCATGAGGAATCCAAGTTCGGTATCTCCGAGGAAGATGCGATCCAGTTAGTGGAAGAGATCGCAGAACTGGAAAATGTCCGCATTAAAGGACTTATGACCATCGCGCCATACGTGGAAAATGCAGAGGATAACCGGTTGTATTTCCGTAAAATAAAAGATTTATCTGTTGACATCGCTGCGAAAAACATAGATAATGTATCTATGGAAATTCTGTCTATGGGTATGACAGGCGATTACGAGGTGGCAATCGAAGAGGGAGCTACCATGGTTCGTGTCGGAACCGGGATTTTTGGAGCACGCAATTACAACAAACAATAATGCACTGGATACCAGTAAGAGAAAGAAGCAGAATTTAAAATCAGTTTAATAGGAGCAGCAAAAAATGAGTTTTCTTGATAAATTTTTAAATGTAATGCGTTTGAATCCGGATGACGATGACGATTTTTACAATGAAGACTATGATTATGATGACGAAGAGGAAGAAGTAAAACCAAAATCTTCTTTTAAGAAACGTGAAAAAGAGGATACTTTTACCGATGATTACAAAGAAAAACCGGTAAAGACCACTCCAAAAGTCACACCGATCCGTCCGTCAAAAAAACAGCAGAATCTCGCTGGTATGGAAGTATGTGTGATCAAACCGACATCTGTTGAGGATGCAAGAGAGATCACGGAGACATTGTTAAACAACCGCACAGTTGTTTTGAATGTGGAGGGATTAGATGTAGAGATTGCGCAGCGTATCATTGACTTTACCTCTGGTTCCTGCTTTGCAATCAGCGGAAATCTTCAGAAGATTTCGAATTATATTTTCATTATCACTCCGGCAGCGGTTGATATTTCAGGTGATTTCCTGAATATTGTAGACTCTTTTGATACGACCAGAGGACTGTAGAGAACGACATTATGAATGAGCAGGAACTTTGCAAAAAGAAGTTAATAGATTTATCCAGACAGGCAAATAGAAAGGGAATCGTTTTATTCAGCGATTTCCTTAATTTAAATGAACTGAATATTTACCACCAGAACGAAAAGTTTTTTGAGACAAAGACAGAAGCTTCTGGAGGTGTTCCTTTTGCAGAGCGTCAGATAATTGCATTTATACCTGATGCTCTTTATTATGAGTGGCAGTTTCCAATTGCATATCTTGAGATTGTTCCATCTTATCCAAAGTTTGCAGAAAAATTAGGACACAGGGATATTTTAGGTTCTATGATGAATCTTGGTGTTGACCGCTCAAAATTAGGCGATATTGTAATCTGTGAGGACAAATATTTTTTAATCTGTGAGGAGAGTATGGTGCCTTATTTTATGGAGAATCTTGATAAAATACGTCATACAGTTGTAAAGCTATCTCCTGTGTCAGCAGATGCGTTAGAACAGCAGCAGAAATTTGAAGAAAAAGATGGAATAATCACTTCGAACCGTTTAGACAGCATGATCGCATGTGTCTACAAATTTTCCAGAAGCCAGGCATTGGAATTTTTCAAGGCGGAAAAAGTATTTGTGAATGGCAAATGTGTTCAGAATCCATCCTATCGCTGTAAGGAAGCAGATATTATCTCGGTGCGTGGTTATGGCCGTTTTGTTTTTGAGCGGGAGATGGGCGAAACAAACAAAGGAAGAATGAAAGTTCGCTATAAATTATATGGATAAGTGAGGGCTATCGTTATGGCAAAAGATTTACCGGTAACTTTAGATGGAAAGGTGATCTATCACATCAAACTGACAGATTCCTTTCAGGGGCTGGCAGAGGAGTTAAAGCACCTTGGATATCAGGCTGACCAGAAAATCTGTATTGTTACAGATTCCAATGTTGCAAAACTTTACGCAGAGGCGGTGAAAAATATTTTAACAGAAAACTTTTTACACGTTTTCTGTTATGAATTTCAGGCAGGGGAAGCGAGCAAAAATACAGATACCGTCAATGGAGTTTATGAATTTTTAATTCAGAATCATTTTGACCGGCATGATCTTATGATCGCCTTAGGCGGCGGCGTCGTAGGTGATCTTACCGGATTCACAGCGGCAACTTATCTGCGCGGCATTGATTTTATACAGGTACCGACTTCACTTCTTTCCCAGGTTGACAGCAGCATTGGCGGCAAGACCGGCGTTGATTTCATGCAGTATAAGAATATGGTCGGAGCCTTTTATCAGCCGAAACTTGTATATATGAACTTAAATGTGTTAAAAACATTGCCAAAAGACCAGCTTATCTCTGGCTTTGGAGAAATCTTAAAACATGGTCTGATCAGGAATCACGATTATTTTCTGTGGATGAATGCATATGAGAAAGAAATTCTTGCATTAGACTATAACACTCTCGAGGAAATGGTCTATCAGAGCTGCCTGATCAAACGGGATGTGGTTGAGCGCGATCCAAAGGAAAAGGGGGAACGTGCGCTGCTTAATTTCGGACATACCATCGGCCATGCTGTAGAAAAGCTTTCGGATTTTGGATTGTCACATGGTGTCTGTGTAGGACTTGGTATGGTTGCAGCCTCGTATATTTCCTATCAACAGGGAAATCTCACGAAAGTGCAGCTTTCTTCTATCGAGGAGACCTTAAAACATTTTGGACTGCTGGTCCGTGTATCCGGACAGAATCCGGATGATGTATTAAGAACAACGAAGCTTGATAAAAAAATGGTTGGAAACCAGATTAAGTTTATCCTGTTAAAGACACCGGGAGATGCCTATATTGAGAAAAATCTGACCGATGAACAGATTTTGGAAGGAATATTATATATTTATGGAGAAGAAAACTAACACTTTAAAAAAAGCATTGACAGGAATCATCCTGTCGATCATTCTGATCGTGATCGATCAGGTCACAAAATTAATGGCAATCCATGGATTAATGAATCAGCAGCCATTCGTGATCTGGGATGGAGTTTTTGAGTTACATTATCTGGAAAACCGTGGAGCTGCATTTGGAATCTTACAGGGAAAGAAGATCTTTTTTGTGTTTTTTACGCTGATCGTACTCTGTCTGATCGCGTATCTTTACCTGAAACGTATTCCAGACGAGAAAAAGTTCCGTCCGATGGACGGTATCTGTATCCTGTTTTTTGCCGGAGCATTGGGAAACTTTATTGACCGTGTTTTCCGCAATTACGTGGTCGATTTCTTTTATTTTAAACTGATCGATTTTCCGGTTTTTAATGTAGCGGATATATATGTGACAGTCGCAGCGTTTGCAATGATCATTCTCGGATTGTTTTATTATAAAGAGGAGGACTATAATAAAATTTTTCATGATTAACGTTCTGCACAGCAAATATGCAGACCTGCTGAAAAATAAGGATCAGTGATATGCAAAAAGAAACATTTGAAGTAGAATACGAATATGAGGGCGAGCGTCTGGATAAGTATGTAAGTATCCTTTTTCCAGAGCAATCGCGCTCCTTTTTTCAGAAATTAATTAAAGATGGAAATGTCTCTGTCAATGACAAGGTTCAGAAGGCAAATTACCGGCTAAAAACCGAAGATCTGGTGACGGTAGAAATCCCGGATGCTGTAGAGACACAGATTCTTCCGGAAGATATCCCGCTGGACATTCTTTACGAGGATGATGATCTTTTAGTGGTCAATAAACCGAAGGGAATGGTCGTGCACCCATCAGCAGGTCATTACAGTGGCACACTGGTCAATGCGATTATGTATCACTGCAAGGATAGTCTTTCCGGTATCAACGGAGAAATACGTCCGGGAATCGTACACCGTATTGATATGGATACCACAGGCTCTCTGATTGTCTGCAAAAATGATGAGAGTCATGTTTTTATTGCAGAACAGATCAAAGAACACAGTGTAAACCGCAGATACCGGGGAATCGTCTATGGCGTTGTCAGGGATGATGAGGGAACGATCCATGCTCCGATTGGAAGACATCCGGTTGACCGCAAGAAAATGGCCATCAATGAAAAAAATGGAAAAGATGCAATCACACACTATAAAGTCTTAGAGCGTTTTGATAAATATACTTACATGGAATTTAAGTTAGAAACCGGAAGAACGCACCAGATCCGTGTTCACATGGCAAGTATTGGGCACCCATTATTAGGAGATACGCTTTATTCCAATGGAAAAAGTCCCTATAAATTGCAGGGACAGACATTACACGCCATGACCATTGGATTTATTCATCCAGGAACCAGAGAATACATGGAAATCTCTGCACCATTGCCGGAATATTTTGAAAAAATACTACGTGACTTACGTTAAAATACTACGCATTATCTTGATATAAATGGACAAGAAGTTTTTACAGTTACAATATTATGGAAAAATGTTAGAAAATTTAAAATAAATCTTTCCAATTTTTGATAAATACGCTATAATAAAGATAAATAAAAAACTTGCGTAAAGGTGGGATTGATATGGCAAATAAAATATATACGATCGGTAGAGAATTTGGCAGCGGCGGAAGAGAAGTAGGTGAAAAACTTGCTGCAAAGCTTGGTATTAAGCTTTACGATAAAGAACTTTTACAGCAGGCTGCAAAAGACAGCGGATTTTGTGAAGAGATCTTTGAGAATCATGACGAAAAACCGACAAACAGTTTTTTATATTCTTTAGTTATGGATACATATTCTGTCAGTGGTTATTCTGCAGCACCGTTTTTGGATATGCCATTAAATCACAAAGTTTTTCTGGCGCAGTTTGAAACGATCAAGAAAATTGCAGAAAAAGAATCCTGCGTGATTGTCGGACGCTGTGCAGATTATGCATTATCTGATAACCCTGATTGTATCAATATTTTTATTCATGCAGACTTGGATGTACGTATCAAAAATGTCAGCAAGAATCTGAATATTACAGAGAATAAAGCCAGAGATATCATCAATAAGACGGATAAACAGCGTGCAAGCTACTATAACTATTATACAAGCAAGAAATGGGGAGATTCTAAGAGTTATAATCTTTCTCTTGATGCTGGTAAGCTTGGCACTGATAACTGCGTGGAAATGATCCTGAAGTTCAGAGAATTGATGGATGCAATGAAATAAAATGAATCATGAAGTTTATAATCTGAATTGAAATGTGTAATCCCTCATGGAAAACTCCATGAGGGATTTTTGATAAAAAGCCGTTGCGGAACGTTGTCTGAATCTTGGAATGTAATCCCGGGAAAACACATTGAGTAAGCTAACTATTCGTTAAACTATCCCGGTTTTTCGAAAGACGGAGAACCGTCCGGTGGACGGTTTGCAGTCCGTCGTGGAGCGGAAGAGAGAGGAGATGATTCCTCTCTTTTTTTATGTCCACAGACATCTGGTTCGACATCTCAGAACGATGGAGCGGAACAGTCTTGCGACGGAGACCGGATTCACTCCGGTCGTAGTGGGTCGCCAGATTTTGAAAAACTCCAAGTTTAACGAGTAGATGGCGACGAGGGTCGAACCGCAACAACGAAGACATAAGAGCAGTTGTAGACAGGTACTTAAAGACAGCCGATATAAATTATCCTTTTAACCGGACAAATTAAGCTTTTAACTAACCCGACAAACTTCCTATGTTGACCGCCCGTTAGGGCTTATTATGCGCTTCAAATCGTTAACAGAGGGGTTTAAATCGTAGAACTTTATCACTATTAACAGCAGAATCGCATATGAAATATATTTAATTGAATACGTGAAATAAACAATTACGGTAAATTGTGTTTCAAGTAGACACAATATCAAGAATCAGACCTACGTCTTTGCAACCCCAAAAACCATATTTATCCATGTCAAACAAGAAAAAACGAGGTTGCAAGGTTGCTAAAGTGCTACAAACCCAGAAAAATCAAGGGTTCTAGGTAGCAACCTCAGCTACGGCAAAAGAGGTTGCTACCGGTTGCTAAGTTGCTACTTTCTAATGCCCCGACCTCGAAAACGGAGGAAAAAGACATGGGAAACAAAGAGGAAATCACAAATCTAATCGGACGTAAAGGGTCGAAAATGACTGTGAAAAGCAATGTTAAGACGTTAGCATTGAAAGTCTATGATGAGCAGATTCCAGACGGTTGGGAAAAACTTAAGGAACGAATTAAGGAACTGAAAAAAGCAGAATATCAGTGCTTGGGAATTAAACATGATGAAGACGTTCTTGGAGACGACTTTTTTGAACCATCAACGGAGAAACCACATTATCATATCTTAATTCGGGTTATGCAAGACGCACAGAACGTCACAAAGAGCGGAAAGCACGTGAGTACCATTCTCAACGATTTAGGTATTGTATTTCGGAAAGAAGACGCTACGATGATTGCAAATCACGGTATCGAGACTGTAGGCGATTTTGGAGCATATGCGACTTATCTCACTCATGATACGGAAAAAGCAATTAATGACGGAAAACAGCATTATGATATGAGTGCTATCGTTTCTAACATGAGTTACGAAGAGATTCTTAAAATCAGAGAAGGCTATGTGCGAGTTTCAGATAAAATGAAAAAAGTTACCTCTGGCGAAATTGTAGAAGTGGACGAGTTCTGTTACGAACTGGGTCGCCAGTTTGGAGATTTTGACGACTGGTATTACAATCAGCGTATATTTTTGAGAAGCAATGCCAGAATGAAGCACTGTAAAGAAAAATATAATAAAGGGATTCAAGACAGCATTGATGCAGAATCTTTTATAAATCGTCTCTGTATATTTATAACTGGAAAAGGGAATACCGGAAAAAGTTATACGAGTAAGATGACTTTAATCGAGATGGGTTATAAGAGAATTGTTTCTGTAGATAATTGCGGAACTGGAAAATTTGACAAAGTGACACCGACAACACAAGCCATTATCATTAACGACCAGACAGCACCTGCATTATTAAATTTATGTGATAACGCACCGACATTAGTTTATCACAGAGGTAGCGGAGACCAGTACTTCACTGGGAATATGGTTATCGTCACAAGTAACTTGAGTTTTGAAGAATGGGCAAAAGAATGTGGTCAGTCGTTAAAACAGATTCAGCCTTTAAAGTCTCGATTCTACGTTTGTGAAATCGCAGAAAACAATTTACTCGTTCAATCTGGAAATTCAGACAGAGGAATCGATGACCAGCAAGGAGATAAATATATTAAATTCCTCGAGTTTCAAGAGTTGTACAATAAACTTATTTTGAATTATAAGAAAACAGACAGTCTTAAGCGGTTCTATAAAATGAACGAGGGAAATTGTGATCCGAAAAAAACTCATGAGATTCTGAACGAGTTAAGATGTCATAAAGTATGTTCAAAAACTTTTGAAGTAAAAAGCAATACAGTTAGACTTAAACGAGATAAAAAGAAGATTCAGAAACGATTCTTACATACACCGGAACAGACTTTGGAAGAGAAAGCAAAGAACTGGAAATGGACACCCGGTAAATAAAATCCCGGGGTGCGGAATCCCGGAAAGGGGTCAAGGGGTCTCCCCTTGCGACGCATACCTAAGCGTGGCGAGCGTAGCGAAGACCACGTTTAGGTATAAGGAGCTACACCATAAACGACGTTTATAGTGTATGGAAACCATATTTAGATTACCAAAAACTTTAGAACAGAAAGGGTGACTAAATTATGGCAAGTGTAAATCTGAAAAAAGAACAAATCAGAACGGGTAGAATTATCGGAACAAACCACATGGACAGAGTAAAGGAGAATGACACTCGTTCCCACAGTAATAAGAACATCAATCCAGAACTGTCGTCTGGGAACTTCCATGTGGGTTGTGAAAGCTTTAAAGAAGCAATGGACAAGGCAGAAAAGAGACTAAAAGAAGTAGATAAGGTCTTGCCACCGAAACGGCTTAAAAAAGACAGAATCGAAGTCTTATTAGTCAACATTCCATGCCCGAGAGAAATTACCGAACAAGGGAAGACAAAGGAGTTTTTCGACAAGGTCAACGATTGTATGAAAGAATACTTCGGAGAGAAAAACTGGCATGGCATGGAGATTCACGTTGACGAAGTCCACGGATATTATGACAGAAATAAACATGAACAGTGTATGTCACTGGAACACGCACATGGCGTTGCGACACCGTTCGTAGAGGGAAAGGGTGTTAATGCTAAGGGATTTATGACCAAGGCGAATCTTTCTCGGGCAACTCAAGTCATTGACGAGATGTGCCTTAAAGAGTTCGGAATCTCTTATAGAACTTATGCAGACCCACAACACAAAAGCATTGAGGAATTAAAAAGCGAGACCAATATAGCCAGAAATGAAATGCAGAAAGTAATCGACACTCAAAACAAAGTCATTGATACCAACCGAGACACGATTTTGAAACAGACAGACAAGATGGCTGAAAACCAGATGGAAATTATGGAACAAGATGAAATTATTCAAGACATGCGTTCCGAGAACCGAAGTCTCCAGACTGCGAATGAGAATCTCAAAATGGAGAATGAAAGTCTCAGAACCGCCTTGGATTCCAAGACAAAGGATTTCGAGACTGCGAAAAGTAAATGCAGTCAGTATTTCAACGAAATGAAAAAGCTTAAAAGTAATATTAGTAAGCTTTTAAAATCCCAAGAAATTGAACTTGCAAATCTGCAAAATCTCACTAAGAATAATGCAGACTTGCAGAATCTTATTTCAAATGAACAAAATCGAATCGAAGACGCACGTGATTATTTAGAACTGGATAACGCAGATGATTTTGATTTTGAGCGCTGATAAAAAGCCGTTGCGGAACGTTGTGTGAACCGGGAATCACAATCCCGGGAAAACTCATTAAAATAAGCCAACTATTCGTTAAACTTGTGTTTTGCGAATAAATGGATTTACAGAGCCTCAATACTGCCACCAACAGGTGATAAAATAAATATCACAAAATGCTTTGCATCGTCCTGTTTTCAAGGGGTTAACATATTTCAGCGGAATCTAATATGATTGTAAATGGTCCATCGTTTAAAAGCGAAATTTTCATATCAGCGCCAAAGATTCCCTGTTCAACAACCGGAATTTCTTTTTTACACTGATCAATGATATATTCGTACATTTGCTTTGCCATATCAGGTTTTCCTGCGTTTGTAAAGGATGGACGGTTTCCTTTCCTGCAGTCTGCATATAATGTAAATTGGGAAATTAACAGCAATTCTCCGTTTACATCATGCAGGGACAGGTTTGTTTTTCCATCAGAATCTTCAAAAATACGCATTCCAAGCAGTTTTTTGATCATTTTATCAGCAATCTGTATGGTATCCTGATCTGATATTCCGATAAGGACAAGAAAACCCTTTTGGATGCTTCCGGTGATGTTTCCCTCTACGGTGCAGGATGCGTTTGAAACACGCTGTATTACAAATTTCATGTGTATTAAATCTCCTTTGATAATGAATTGTACGCAATTTATTTACATATAAATGTTGTGGGAATTGAATCCTACAGGTTTTGAAAGCCAAATGAGTGATTCATTTGTAATTTGCATACAAATTTATTATAATAGATTTCAGTGTTGAAATACAGTCTTTTATTTTAGAAAGGCAATTAGAAATGGATTTACAACGATTACTGAGTTTAACAAGAAAAGCCATGGACGATTATCAGATGATCCAGGAAGGCGATAAAATTGCAGTGGGAATTTCTGGTGGAAAAGACTCTCTCACTCTTTTGTATGCAATGGCAAATTTGAGGCAGTTTTATCCGAAAAAATTTTCCCTGATCGCAATTACGGTAGACCTAGGCTATGAAGGCTTTGATCTGACACCGGTAAAACTATTATGCGAACATTTACAGGTTGAATATCATATCGTTTCCACTGAAATCGCAAAAATCATTTTCAGTGATAAAAATGAAGCATCACCCTGCTCTCTCTGTGCAAAACTTCGCAAAGGTGCGCTGAACCAGAAAATTAAGGAATTGGGATGCAATAAGGTTGCCTATGCGCATCATATGGATGATATAATTGAGACGATGGTTTTATCCATGATTTTTGAGGGCAGATTTTATTCTTTTTCCCCGGTCACTTTTTTAGACCGTATGGAATTGACTGTGATCCGGCCAATGATGTATGTATCGGAGGCTGAGGTCAAAGGTTTTCG